>JYMV01049702.1_pt1 | contig 25743 bp, 9 predicted proteins | sample 338911 | NCBI WGS metagenome assembly JYMV01 (sample SAMN03354496, study PRJNA234377) | hydrothermal vent metagenome | biome: Deep sea; feature: Hydrothermal plumes at the Eastern Lau Spreading Center, Western Pacific Ocean; material: Seawater | place: Tonga | collected 2009 | depth 2000 m m
TTCAATTCGCTTGGATGTCGCTGCTGCCGGCGCAGAATTCCCCCAATGTGCCTTTGCTGGCTCATGTGAATGATTACCCTGGGGTAGGATACAATGACTGTTGGGGTTACACTGCTCCCGATGGTAGAGAGTACGCCCTTCTGGGTGTCCGGAACGGTACCAGTATTATTGATATTACAGATACTGAGAATGTGTATGAGGTAACATTTATCCCCAGTGCCACTTCCACGTGGAAGGACATCAAAACTTACCAGCACTACGCTTATACGGTAACCGAAGCGGCGGGCGGGCTTCAGATCATTGATCTATCCAACTTACCAGCATCTGCTGAACTGATTACTACTTCTAATATCTTGAATACATCACACAATATTTTTATTGATGAAGAGAGCGGCATTCTGTATTCCGATGGGGAAGGGTCTTCTGTCATTCGGGTAATAAGTCTGGCTGATCCGCTGAATCCGGTGCAGATTTCTTCTTTCGGCATGGAGTGCCACGATATCTACGTTCAGGATAACATCGCCTATATTTCGGAGGGATCGAGTGGCTCATTCGGCATTTATGATGTGAGCAATCCCGCATCGCCCACCTTTCTGGAAAGGATCGATGTCCCTGCTGCTGGCTACTGTCACAATGCCTGGGCTACAGAGGATGGAAATTACCTTATGACCACTGAAGAGACAGTGGGTAAGACAGTAAAATTCTGGGATATTCAGGATTTGGACAATATTAATATGACCTCGGAATACTTGGGCCCTAACAACTTTGCACACAACACCCACATCAAGGGGGAGTACGCATACATCTCTCACTATGGAAGCGGTTTGCGCATTGTGGATATTTCAGATCCCCACGACATTTTCGAGGTAGGTTACTATGAAACTCAGAGCGATTGGGGAGCTTTTCCCTTCTTCGCATCCGGCAAGGTGCTTATCTCCGACATGTCCAACGGCTTGTATGTAGTCTACTTTGAGGGAGCGCTGGATGCCGATGCTTTTGATCCTCAGTCCGTGGAGAACTTGTCTGCCTACAGCAATTATACCACCCCCACCAGTGTGGAACTGCAATGGACCGATCCGTCAACTCTGGTAAACGGCGATCCGATTACTGATTTTTACGTTGTGATTTATCGGGATGAGGTTCAAGTAACAGAGGTGCCGCAAGGAGTTGAGACCTACGTTGACCAGGGTCTCGTGGATGGTCAGCTTTACAGTTACGATGTTTTCACCCGACTGACAGAGAATGACAGTTTGAGCTATGTCCGATCCACAGAATGGATCTGTGGCGGTTCTCCCGTACCTTCACCACCGGAGGATTTTGCCGGAAGCGTAGAAGGCGGAGTCATCACCCTGAGCTGGACGAATCCTACCACTCAGATTGATGGCACCCCTTTGGATGATTTGGCCTCTATTCTGATCTATCGCAACGGCGATTATTTTTCTGAAGTGTCTACTACTGAAGCAGGGGCTGAAGTGAACTGGCAGGATGAACCGGAGTTCGGTTTTTCTTATGATTATCAAATCCTGGCGGTGGATAATGAATCTCAACAGAACGAGAGCACCATGTCTGAACCCTACCGTTTTTGGGTTGGGGACGTACCCGATTTCCTAATCTGGAATCCGGAAAATGTCAGCCCGGCCTCAGCTACTGAAATAAGCCGTTCCTTTTATGAGTTGGGACGCGCTGCAGCAGAGGTGAGTAACTTGACTGAGTTTGGTGGGAATCTTTACACCAGTGGGTACAATGCAGTGTTCGTACTCTGTGGTTTCTACCCGGACACTTACGAGATATGGGATGGGCAGTGGGGAACCCAGGGTGATCTCTTTAAGCTGCGGTACTATTTGAATGATGGTGGGTCTATCTACATGGAGGCGGGGGATGAGTTCTCCAATGTAAATGCCTCCACGGTAACTGAACTGTTCAACATTGACGTTTCCCTACAGGGTGGATATGATTTGACGGGGATTGAAGGCGAGGATGGAACGTTTTCGGAAGGGATGGCATTCGACTATGATGGTAACGCAGCGGGCGTTGATCAGCTGGTCCCGCTGGAGAGCGCATTCCCCATTTTCACCAATTCCGGAGTGCCCTTTTTCACCGGTGTGGGCAACGATGGCGGAGACTTTCGGACAATCGCAGCCACCTTTGAATTCGGTGGTCTTGTGGATGGGGAAACCACCAAGGCAGTCTTGCTCGATTCCATTATTCATTTTCTAGTGGATACGGAAGATCTTTCGGTTAATGAACCCAGTGTACCACTGCAGTTTTCAATGAGTCAGAACTATCCCAATCCGTTTAACCCGACCACTACTATCCAGTTTTCGGTAGCGACGCATGGCGGCGCGTTCTTGCAGGTATTTGATATTACCGGACGTTTGGTGACTACTCTTTTGGATGAGGAACTACCATCGGGTAAATATTCAATGGTATGGGATGCTTCAAACGTCGCCAGCGGAATCTACATCTATAAACTGACGAGCGGCGGAGAAACCTTGTCCAAAATAATGATCTTACTTAAATAAGGTAATAAGGGCTCATGACTGAGCGGAACCAATGGCTGAAACAGATCATTCAAATCAAACATGCTAAAGGATAACATTATGAAAAGATTCACTCTTTCTCTCCTTGTCACCTTGATGTACTTGGTGCCCATGGATGCTCGGGCCCAGAACCCCAATGAATGGTGCGCTACACCTAGTCTGAGTCCAGAAGAGCGGTGGGAAGCCCGTACCGATATGCAACGCAGGTTGGCTGGGAAACGTTTTGCAATCGATGGTCCCGTAGTAATCCCCATGGCATTCCATATTATCTTGGACTCCAACGGTGAGGGCGATATTACCATGGATCAAATCGAAGCTCAGGTAGAGCACATGACTGTATCTTACAGTGACCATGACATTGAGTTTGTACTCGGTTCGGTTGATTACACAGTGAATGATTTATGGTACTATCTGAGCGGTGATTACGAAGTAGAAATGAAGAGCTCGTTGGCTATCGATCCAGCTCATAATATGAATGTCTACTCTGCCAACCTCCAGAACAACCTGTTAGGATGGGCTCAGTTTCCTTGGTGGTACGATGAGAATAGTTATATGCACGGTTTTGTGATGCATTACGGCAGTTTTCCTGGCGGATACATCGAGAATTATGATGAAGGTGATGTGGCAGTACATGAAGGGGGACACTGCTTCGGGCTTTACCACACCTTTCAGGGTGGCTGCTCGGATGGTGACGAAGTAGAAGATACTCCTGCCCAACATGATGACAACAATATCTTTGATTGCGATCCTAGTCTGGATACCTGTCCAAGTGATCCTGGGATGGATCCTATCTATAACTTTATGAATTATACCAACGACTATTGCACTATCGAGTTTTCGGATGGGCAAGGGGTTCGTATGGTAGACATGATTGCGGTTTACAAACCAGGTTATTTATCAGCATACCAGATTCCGGATGAACTGGATCCTGCAGCACCATCGGATTTTACCGCTTATAGTGATTACTTGACTCCCACCTCAGTGTCTCTTACGTGGGGTGATCCCGACACACTCGTAAACGGGGAGACCATTACAGATTTTTCCATAATCGTGGAAAGAGACGGAGATGAGATGGCAGTGGTTAGTCAGGGCGTCGAAAGCTATTCAGACGATGGTCTTACCGATGGACAAACCTACAGCTATTCCATATATGCCGAGTTAGCGGAGAACGACAGTGCCAGTTTATTCGTGTCAGCCAGCGTCATTTGCGGTGGGTCCCCGGAGCCGTCTTCGCCGGAAGATTTTCTGGTGGAAGCTTCGGATACGGCTGTTACCCTCAGCTGGACCAATCCTGCTGTACAGGTGGACGGTACTCCGCTGGACGACCTCTCGGCAGTTCGCATCTACCGGAACGGTGAGTTCCTGACGGATGTAGAGACTTCCGATGCCGGAGCAGAGATGAACTGGGCAGACGATGTGGACTTTGGCTTCTCATACGATTATAACATCAGTGCGGTGGATAATGAGTCTGCCGAAAACGAGAGTGACATCTCTGAGCTGCAGCGAGTCTGGTTTGGTGATGTACCGGATATCCTCATCTGGAACCCGGAAAATATTAGTCCTTCATCAGCCACAGCATTGTCCCGTTCAATTTTTAATTTGGGCTGGTCAGCAGCGGAGGTTCAGGAACTGATCACCTTCGGTGGTGGTCTCTATGATACAGGATTCAAGGCGATCTTTGTTTTGTGCGGTGTATTCCCGAGAAAGTACGAAATCTGGGACGGCCAATGGGGGCATCAGGGAGACCTCTTCAAGTTGCGGTATTACCTGAACGATGGCGGGTCCATCTACATGGAGGCGGGGGATGAATTCGGTAATTTGAACGCCGGCACGCTTACGGATAAATTCCTCATCGAAGTCTCGGATGAAGGTGCTAACAACCTCTCCACTATTGAGGGCATTTTCGGCACACCAACGGAAGGCGTAAGCTTCGACTACGACGGTGGGAACTTCGGCATTGATCACTTAGAGCCGCTGGAGGACGCTGTCCCTATCTTCTACAACACTTCACCAAGTTACTATAATGGTATTGCTTATGATGGCGGGGACTACAAGACCATCGGTACGAGTTTTGAGTTTGGCGGCCTCGTAGACGACGAGAGCAACAACAAGACAGAGTTGTTGGCGTCTCTCTTGAACTTCCTCACCGATACATCGGCATTGGTGCTGGAAGAACAGGAAGTCTTGCCACTGACTTACACTCTTCACCAAAACTACCCGAACCCGTTCAACCCGAATACGGCCATAAGATTTGATCTGCCTCGGGCTGATAAGGTAGAGTTGATTATCTACGATATCCTGGGCCGGGAGGTAGCGACACTGGTGAGTGGTGACCTGGTGAGCGGCATTCATGAGTTTGTCTGGAATGCTTCCAACGTCTCCAGCGGTATCTATTTGTACCGGCTGACGTCTGAACAGGGTGTTCGGGCAAAGAAGCTGGTGCTCATTAAATAGCTATCACTTCGAGAGTTAATGAGCATCTCAAGTCTCCCTATGGGTAAGTAATTTTTTAATCATTAACGGAGAAAACATGCGTTTGAAATCCATAATTCTAACAGTAATGCTGCTGCCGGTTCTCATCTTTGCTCAGAGCTGGAACTGCGAACTAATTGGTCAGCTTGACTATTCTCAAACCGCCAACGATATCTGGGGCTACGTGGCCAGCGACGGCACCGAATATGCCCTGGTGGGGACCAGTTCCGGTACCTCCATCGTGGATGTGAGTACCGATGAATCCAACCCAACAGAAGTAGCCTTCATCTCCGGACAGAACTCAACCTGGCGGGATGTGAAGACTTACGATCACTACATGTACGTCTCCACCGAGGCATCACAGGGAATCCAAGTCGTGGATATACAAGACCCGCCCAACGCTCAACTGGTTTACACGTGGGACGGAGTATCCGGCGCACACAACATTTTCCAGGCTGATGGCTACCTTTACGTCATCGGGGCATCTGGATATAACATGCACATTCTCGACTTAAGTAATCCTGCACAGCCGGAGGAAGTAGGCGGCTGGAACGGCGAGTACCTCCACGATGTGTATGTTCGTGGTGACTACGCCTACGGCTGTGGTATCTACTCCAGCACCATGTACATCATAGATATTTCTGACAAGACAAATCCTTTTACCGTAACAAGCTGGAGCTACTCCGGTGCGGCTCACGCCTGCTGGCTTTCGGAAGACGGCAACTACCTGATAACAGCTGACGAAACTTCCGGCGGACATATCAAGATCTGGGATGTGAGTGATTTTGGCAACATAAATATGGTTTCCGAATGGATGGCAGATGGGGGACAGAGCGAGTCAGTCCACAACGTATTTGTGCGCGATAACTATATCTATGCCAGCCACTATGTATTCGGACTGCAGGTTATCGATATTACCGATCCCTACAACCCAGTACTGGCCGGCTACTACGATACCTATCCCGGCAGCGGCGGACTATATGAGGGAGCTTGGGGCGCCTATCCCTTTACCGAAAGCTGCTATACTTATATATCTGATATGAATGGCGGTCTATTCGTGGTGCACTTTGCCGGTTGCGCCGGAGCCGATGACGACGATCCTCGCCCGCCGGACAACTTCAGTGCCTACAGTGACTACACGCTTCCGGAGAGTGTAAATCTAACTTGGGATGATCCTACGGAACTCCACGGTGGTGGTTCCATCGGCAACTTTGCCATTGATATTTACCGGGACGGTACGTTTGCAGCCAGTGTGGGCGAGGGAGTGGAGTATTATGCTGATAACGGTTTGGTGGACGGTCAGTTCTACGAATATGAAGCCCAGACACGATTGTTGAGTAACGATAGTCTAAGTGTTTTTGTGGATGACGGTGCCTTTTGCGGTGGATCGCCAACACCGTCGCCTCCATCCGATTTTGAGGTGAGCAATAATGGTAATTCTGTGACTCTCAACTGGATATCGCCCACGACACAAGAAGACGGCACACCGCTGGATGACTTGGCCAATATTGTCATCTACCGTAATGGTGAACAAGTAGCCTCGTCATCTTCTTCACCTGGTGAACAGGGGTGGTACAACGATGCTCCTCCTCAGGATTATACCTACAGCTACTACCTCACGGCAGTGGATAATGAATCGCCCCCTAACGAAAGTTCACCCACACCTTCTTTAGATATCTGGGTAGGCGAATCTCCAGCTATTTTCATTTGGGAGCCGCCAGACAATTCCCCTGGAAGCGGCGCAGCTCTGCTAGAATCGGCTCAAAACCTGAACCAGTCAGTTTTCCTCGCTGATAACCTGCAGCAGTTTGGCGACCCTGTAGCAGCAGATTATGAAGCCATCTTTGTCCTTCTCGGAATTTCCCCATCCACCCACGTGCTTGCTGATGATGAAGCGACCCTGTTGGTGGAATATCTGGAAGCCGGCGGCAATATCTACATGGAAGGTGGGGAGACCTGGGCCTGGGATAGTCCGACCTCCCTTCATAACATGTTTCATATTAACGGCACGGATGACGGCAGCGGTGACTTGGGAACAATCATAGGCGAAAACGGCACATTTGCCGAAAACCTTTATTTTACGTACCAAGGCGAGAACAACTGGATTGATCATTTGGAGCCGGGCAGCGGCGCCGTTACAATCTTAAGTAACAGCAGTCCGTCATACGGAGTAGGTGTCGCCTACGAAGCGGAGAACTACCGTACCATCGGTACCAGCTTCGAGTTCGGTGGGCTTTCTGATGGCGCCGGCGGTTCAAAGGATGAACTGCTGACAGTCATGTTGGACTTCTTCGGGATTGACGCCACCGCAGGAAGTATCAAAGGGGATGTGAACGGCGACGGCATCCTCGATATCTACGATGTTATCAAGGTGGTGAACTTCATGCTGGGAATTACCGAACCTACTGAAGAAGAAGCGTGGGCAGCGGACATGAACAGTGATTCCTTAATTGACGTGTTTGACATTGTACTATTGGTTGATGCTATCCTGAATGGGGCAGAAGATGAAGCGCCAGCAAAAGGTTCTCCCGACCTGTTCTTCCGGTAAATTTATTGGAAGTAGCCAGTAAAATCGAATAAAATCAATACGTTTTTTTCCTTGGTATAAATAAAGAAATCTTCCTAATATGCAGCGATGCATTCTTTTCGAGTAGTATTAAAGAATACAACATACGCGGGGTTTCACAGAATCTGATTTGAAAGAATCGAGGAGCGAGCTATGAGTAATACAGTCAGAAGATATGCTTTGCTGTGTCTATTGGTTTTCCCTTTAGGGTTGGCCATGGCGATTACAACCGGCAAAATCTCTGGTCGGGTGGTGGATTCTGAGGGTGAACCGTTGCCAGGGATTAATGTTCTTGTTCTGGGTACGGCTCAGGGTGGTGCCACGGATGTTAACGGTGACTATGTAATTTTGTTCATATCACCGGGTATTTATGACTTAAAGGCTTCGTCTGTTGCTCATCACGATGTTACCCAGCAGAACATTGCAGTCTATGCCGATTTAACGACTATAGTAGAATTTGCACTCATCTCTAGAACACTAGAAGGCGACGAAGTTACTGTTACCGCCGAAAAACCACTCATTCAGCATGACCTTACAAGCAGTCGCACTACTCTTACTGAAGGTGTGCTTGAGAATATTCCCATGGAAGATATAACCGATATTCTGAACCTTACTCCGGGGTTCGTGGATGGTCATGCCCGGGGAGGTCGAAGCGGAGAGATCCTCTACCTTATTAACGGTGTCCCGGCTGTGGATCCTATGTTCAACAGCTTTGATACGGACGTACCTGAGTACGCTCTTGCTGAAGCAGACATTATTACCTCCGGGTTTTCAGCTGAATACAGCAACGCACTATCCGGTGTAGTGAATCTGATTACAAAGGAAGGCGGTTCAAACATCTCTGGACGGTTACGTGTTAAAACGGATAAAGAAGGATTTTTCGATCCCCTGCGGGACAATACCCACCAGAATAATAATTTGGAAATGAGCATCGGTGGACCCATACCAAAGCTTCCTGTCCGGTGGTTTCTATCTGGCGAATTTCAGAATACTCAGGGACGATACGGGGTATCCAATGAAGAAAACCTCACACTAAACGGGAGCTTGACTTGGCGGCCATTCCCCAAGACAAAAATAAAGTTTAATTTTAATCACCACGAATCAAAGTGGAACAGCTACATTCACCGTTACAGCCGTGTAACCTTCGAAAACGAAGATTCGGATGGTGATGGACGGCTGGACCGGGTAATTTCATTAACATCTCTAGCCTTGCTCGACTCTTCCTATTATGCACAAGGCGGCTCTTTTAATCCGGGTATTTCGTCAAGCGGTTTCAGTATGGATGATGTCCTCACTAACGCGGGGCTTTCTATTATTCAGGGAACAGACAGTGAAGGAAATGCTTTTGAAACAGTGAGTGATAAGCGGATAGTGCTCGTGGAAGTGGATATAGATGGCTCAGGGAACTTACTGGCTGGAGACGGAGATTTCCGGAACGAGGATTTGAATGGCAACGGGATCTGGGATATCACCGACCTGAACAGATCAGGGGCGACTGCTGACTCCAGTTTCATTGATCTGAATGATGATGGGAGTTATCAGTGGGGATACGACACTGCTATCCCCAATTCAGCAATGTCGGATACAACCATTGGAAGTACAACCTACAATATTATCGCCGGCAATCGCAATTTGAATGGCAGCTCCGCAGCTACAACTGGCTTTAATGATAATTTCAACATGCTGGATCAACTGCTCAGAAACAATAAAACGAGCTCACTGTTCAGCATTAATTTGAATCATCAGCTGGGAGAGAAAACGTTTTTCCAGATTATGCTGAGCCGTTTTCGGACGTATTACCAATACGGTACGAATGAAAACGCCAGTATAGCAGCATACATTGATTATCTGGATGAGAACGGAATTACCACTATACCGGATAAATACAAAGATGATCTCTTTACAGACTGGAACAACAATGACTTCATAGATATTTCCGAAGATGCCTATCCTGATGACCCTTCTAAGTGGCTGACATGGGAAACCATTCCAATCCAGAATACCCAGGATACGGACAAGTTCTATACCTACGGCAGCGGAACAACTTTCTACAGACTCCGCTGGAACGAGGACGACAAGGTCTACTGGAACTTCAAGACTATTGTGACTAGCCAGATAACCAAGTATCATATGGTGAAGGGTGGCTTTGAAGTGCAGATATTTGATATATTTGACCACGATGTGGACATGCCTTCCGGCGGTAACATTTACGGCCAGAACATTGGCAATATGTCTCACCTTGGCGGCCGTTTTGGTGAGGACTTCACTGATACCGGTTTTGATGGCTGTAGCAGCTGTTCGGGTAATGGAGTCTGGGATCACTGGGATTACGGTTCTGACGGCGTAGAAGCGATAGACGGCAATGGTGATGGCGACTACGATGATGATTTTATAGATCTACCGCCTGATGCAGGTGAAGGCGATGGTAAGGTTAACTATGATGAACTGTCGGAAGATTGGGATGAGTTGTACACTGATGAGACCTGGAACGATGCACAAGGTAAACTGAATCCGATCTGGATGGGTCTCTTCCTGGAGGATAAGATGGAGTTCGAAGCCCTCATCGTCAATGCAGGTTTGCGGGTTGATTACTTTGATCCGAGGTTTGATAACTATCCATCCAATCTTGACGATCCGGTAGTGGATCAAAGTACCGGCGGTCAGGTGAAAAACCCCACTTCTGTGGATACTAAGTTCTACTTCAGCCCGCGGATTGGTATGGCCTTCCCTGTAAGCGAACGCGATGTCATGTACTTTAATTATGGCAGGGCGTTCCAGCTGCCTCAGTTCCAGTATATGTACCGCAACATTAACTGGGACTTCTCAGGTGCTTTCCCCATCGTAGGCAATCCGGACCTCCTGCCGGAGACGACAACATACTATGAACTGGGACTCCGGCATCAGATTGGTCTCGACTGGCGGTTGGAAGTCAAGGGATTTTTCAAGGACATTCAGGGTCTGACCGATACTCAGCAGAACTGGATCAAAGCCAATCAGTATTATACCCGCCATGTTAACGGTGACTACGGCAGTACTCGGGGTTTGGAAATAGTTCTTTTCAAGCGGTTTAGTCGGAGATATGGCGGTAATATCAACTACACTTACTCTATAGCAAAGGGGAAGAGTTCTTCGGCGTATCAAAACTATCGCTATACCTGGGCCAGCCGGATCATCCCGAAGGATGAGAATTTCCTGGATTGGGATCAACGGCATACTTTAAACGCCAATCTGCAGATGCTGATTCCTGTCCCTGCTGTTGGCGATATAGAGCTGAACACAACCTTGCAGTATGGCAGCGGACTGCCTTACTCGCCGCCTGTCCGTTCTCTGCAACCGGAGATTAACACTCGCCGCCTGCCGCCTACCTTAGTCATGAATCTCTATGCTCAGAAAGAGTTTAAAATCGGACAGAATATTCGTCTTTCCGCATTTATGTGGGTGGACAATCTTTTCAGCGGTTTGTTCAGAGATCTGTTGGATATAAAGAATCTCTCTGGTGTCGCGGATGAGGAATGGTTTGATCTATTCCAGGAGATAAAGCAGAGATACGAGGATAAGGATACCCGGTTTTTTGGTTCAGAAGGCGATAATAACGGCATAGACGATGATGGCGACGGCTATGTGGATGAATCCCTCGAGGATGAGTATATGATGCTCATGGATACGGACGGTGACGGCACAGTTGACTGGAATAAGGAAAACCCGGCTGGAGGAACTTTTGGAACTCCCGGTTACTATCGCGAGGGTGCACTGGTTAACATTGGTATTTCCCTGAAATTTTAACTGTTGAGGCATTAGAGAATGTTGAAGAAAATAACATTGATTATGCTTGTTTCCCTGTTGGTCGTTCCCGGCATGGGGAAAGATATCAGGATAGAGTCTGTACCGGATAGATTCCAGCGGACCCGGCCTGATGATGAGTATAAAGTTCATAACACAGGTACCATGTGTACGGCAACTTCGAACTTTGCTAACTATGGCGACCCCAATGTTCCCGAAGGATTGCCATCCATGGAATGGCCGTGTGGAAGCGGCACCCATCACTTATGGGAAGGACGGTTGTGGGTGTCAGCATTGGTTGCAGGTGAAAAGAGATCCAGTCATGCGGATTACGGAAACTACGAGTTTCATCCGTCAGATGGATCGTCATTCGATCTTCCGGCCTATCCCTCCAAGTCCGTGGAGGATAGCTACACTACATTCGATGATTATGTAGGTCCTCACACCACAAAAGCAATGGGTATCAGGATAAGCCAGCGGGGACTTACCTGGAGTACTCCTGAATATGACGATTTTGTCATCTACGAATTAGAGATCATAAAGGATCTTGGCGGAGATGATTACAGCGGATCAGAACTCAACGACTTCATTGTTAGTTGGGTGTATGACTGTGATGTAGGTACCGGTACAGATCCTAACAACCCGCACATTGACGATTTAGTGGACTTTGACGGTTGGGATGGAAACAATCCTGCCAGCCAGATCACTTATATGGAAGATATAGTTGAGAATGGTGATCTCGATGGCGATGGTGATATGGAAGGGTATGACGGCTTGGGTATTCCGTACGGTTGGAAGAATGTAGGGAGTCCTTCTACCTCTCAGCCGAACTATGATGCTTCGCTAACTTATCCGGATGGGTTCTACGATGAGTATATAATCTTCATTCCCGAAGATCCATCAACTGCGCCCATAATCCACTGGCAGGCAGATGCCTCTAATCCTGATTACGATGCTGTAGCAGGTGAAATGGCTGTTATCGGCGAAGACACTCTGCGAGGGTATGTGGTACCGAGGAACATGTCCTATATGTACGATGGCGACGACCCGACGAGTCCTGAGGACGACACAAATGAAAACACGTCTGTTTCGGGTTTTATCGGCGGCATGCTGATTTACACAGATTACTGGAAATTGTATGGCGCTTATAATGATACGGATGATGACACTTTAATGCGGGTCTTTACTCACCAGTGGTGGAACTGGGAGTCTGATCCGGGTTCGGATCGTGATAAGTTCGACTACGGCATGGGACAGCATCAGGAGAGTCGGGGCAACAAGTTTATGCCACATCCATTCAACGTAGGAGCTCCTACGTTTGATTACCGCTTTATGTTAACCACCGGTCCTTTTGAGTTTACCCTTGGCGATACACTTAGATTTGTATATGCCGCCATCGTAGGCGAAGGGATAGCCGGTCTGCGGCAGAATGCCGATAACGCTTTAGCAGCTTATTATGCCGGCAGTGAAAGTAATCCATACAATCCGTCGGCTCCTCACGAAGATGTTCATTATCTTCTGCCCGTACCTCCGCCTGTTCCGGTTCTGGCTTACAGTGCCATGGATCAGGGTGTCCGCCTGTCATGGGACAACTCGGCTGAGCTTGAGGTTGATCCGCTGGTAGGTGCAGCCGACTTCGAAGGCTATCGTGTCTATCGGGCTACATTTAATCCGGAAGGGTGGGAGATGATTGCCGCCTTCGATAACTACGACGGCCCGGTCAATATAATTGACTTTTCCACTGGTGATACACTTTATGAGGGTCAGATGTTCGATTTGCCTGATTTGGAGCACAGTTGGGTGGATACCCAAACAACATTTTACGTGTTAGATGAAGATGGCAATCAAACAGCATTAATTGAGGATATATCTAGACCTATTAATAACCTCCCTTACTACTATGCGGTGACAGCGTACGATAATCCAGCTGCTCATGGTAAACCTGAGTTTCCGCCCATTGAATCATCTAAGACAAACTTCAAAACAGATCCATCCACGGGAGCGCCTACTCCGGTTTATCCCGGGAAATTATATGATGCCGGTGAGGTATGGGATGGACGCGAGGTATCTGTATATCCTAATCCATATCGGGGTGCATCATCGCTGGAAGCTAAATATGAAGACAAGATCAACTTCACCAATCTCCCACCAGCAAGCAAGGTATCCATTTTCAGTCTGACCGGAGATTTGATTATTGAAATTATGAATACAGAAGGAAAAGGTGATCTTTCGTGGGATCTGGCTTCCCGGACGGATTTGGACGTGGTAAGCGGTCTTTATATATATGTGGTAGAAAGTGATGTTTCCAGTTATCCAAAAATCCAGCGTGGAACCTTTGTGATATTGAGAGGTGACTGATGTTGAAGACTTTTAGAAAAACTTCGGTATTAGTTGTGATGTTAACACTGACAGGTCAGTTACCGGCGGCGGCCGATATCAGTGATGCATTTACGGCTAAAGTCGGATTTGTGGGCGCCCAGTTCCTGAAGATAGGCGTTGGTGCCCGGGGTTTCGCCATGGGTTATGCCATGGAAACGATTGCGGATGACGCCTCGGCTGTCTTCTGGAATCCGGCTGGTCTTACATTGGCGGAGGGCCGCACGTTTTTTGTGTCTCAGACGGCCTGGCTGGCAGGGATCGAGCACACTGCACTGGCATTTTCCATGCCTCTGTCCCGAATTCCTGGAAACATTGCCTTCAGCGCGGTGTCACTCAGTTCCCCGGACATGCTTGTAACCAGCGTGAGCGATCAGGAAGGTGCATTAGGCAATACTTTTAATGCTGTCAATTATGCTTTAGGTATCGGTTATGGCATCAAGCTGACAGATAAATTTAGTTTTGGAGCCCACGGGAAAATTGTTCATGAGAACTATGCCAACGGTCTCGGTGAAGAAGATGGTTACGGAGCAGGAACGACGTGGGCCGTAGATGTTGGCACTCTCTTCTTGACAGGTTATAAGACACTTCGCCTGGGGATGTCAATTCGGAATTTTGGGCCGGAAATGCAGCTGGGCGGCGCATTTATTGACTTTGATGAAGGCGATACGATTACTACCACAATCGAAGAGCCTGATCCGGACGGGACGGGTTACATTCAAGTGGAGGTGCCAGATCAACTTCGGTTCAAACCCCACAGTCTGCCGCTGACGTTCCGCTTTGGCATGTCGGCTGACCCCATTAATAAGGCGGGTATGAAACTGACTGTATCAGTAGTAGGGGAGCATCCTCCGGATAATGCTGAGCGGCTAAACTTGGGTGCAGAACTGACATTCATGAAATTTTTTGTGGGACGGGCCGGATACGTCATGAATCACGATTCTAGAAACGCCCTGTCATTTGGCTTTGGTCTTGACAGTTTCCCGGTTGCCGGTGTGGGACGGCTAACGGCCGACTTTGGTCTGACGCAGTTCGACCTTTTCGATCCTACCTGGATGGCATCCGTGGGATTCCAGTTTTGAGGGATAAATGAAGATGTATAAAAAGAGAGCAAGACTGACGATTCTGGTACTTTTCCTATTGGTGGGATTCCTACCCATGACGGCCAAAGCAGATTTAGGTCCCCAGGTAGGTGAATCCTACATGTTCTGGTGGAGTGACCAGGGCTTCTTTTCTACCTACTTCCAATCCAGCGCTACCCTGAATGCCATTGGAGAAAACTGCTACGTCTTTACTGAGGATGCTCGCATCCGTGACCTGGCTATTGCTCCGTGGGATCAGAACACTGTTGTTGCGACCACCAACTCCGGTGTGTTCGTATCCAGTGACGCCGGACTTACATGGTCTGCCATGTCGGGTTCCGATGGTGATGTCCTACCGTTTGAACCGGTTTCCGGCTTGGTGAATGTATCGGCACCTGCAGATCAGCATGTCCATGCTATTTACACGGTAGCATTCGAGGATTCCACCAAGTGGTGGGCTGGAATTGAGGGCGGAGGTACAAATGATGGCGGCAGTAGTGGGCAGAAGACAGTTTTCCGTACTACGGATGCTGCAGTAGAGTGGAAGAAAAAAGCTACTGGAATGCCTACGTTTGACGGCGAAAGCTCAACCGTTTACGACCTGCACATTATTCCCGGAACAGATGAACCGTTTTCTGCCGGAGAGGGTGGACTTTTCTGGAAAAGCGGATTTTCATTTTCGAAGCTTAATCAGGGATTCCCTGCGCCCGCCACAGCTGATTGGCCGAGTATTCCCGTTTATGCACTCACTATCTACGACTCCACGGTTCTGGTGGCAGCTACGGATGCTGGACTTTTCCGAGGGAATGCTGACGCCGAATATGAAGACAAACTTCCTATCGAGGGAGGTTCTGTCACGGTGGAGACATCCTTCCTGACGTATGTTGCGGAAGAGGTTCTGGATTCAACTCAGACCGATTCTTTCACTCTCGATTGGGCCACAGGTGACACGGTATGGTTCTATGAATATTTTACCACTATTGACACCTTAAGCTGGTATCTTACCTTAGGTCTCGACATTGCATCTTCCGCTGGAGTCTCCTTGTCGGTAGGGCAGACGCTGAACATTTATGATGCTGCCGATACGGTCATGTGGACTGGTGAAGCGGCGTTCAATAGTGATCTTGGGATCTACACAGTTGACCTGATGAACGAGAACGTCTATTACTTTAACGAAAACAACTTTGATGATGACGATGACGACAGCACCACGTATAGCGCCGATTATGATATCAGCGGGATGATCGTTTACAGTACCGGCGCCGAAGCGGTTTCGGCTCTGGCAGTCAGTTCGGCCGGAACGGTTTATTATTCTACGGCTTCTGGTATTTTCTCGGTGAGTATTGATGGTGGAACTCCCACTGATCTCAATCTGGATGACGTAGAAATATATTCGCTTGCTCTTTCGGCGGATGAAGGGACGCTCTTCGCCGGTACATCTGAAGGTGTACAAAGTACGAGCCTCTCTGGCGATCCAAGCTGGACTGAGGTAACGCCGAAAATACATACGCTTAACACCGGGGATTCACTTTCTTATGTGATAACGGCTCTCGCAGTGGCGGATGACGGCACCATTTATGCCGGAAGCGGAACCCCGCCGCTGGAAGATCCACGCATTGTGAAATATCGGCCCGGCGGAGTCCTGAAGTCAACCGATGACGGAGCTACTTGGACGCCTATGAACATTGGTCTGACTCATCGTTCATCCAATTCTGATGATGTGGCTGCCATTGTGGCCAGCATGGACAGCACCATTGCCGCTGACTCTACACAAGGACTTTATGATTTTATGGCTTCTTGGTTTGGCGATACTCCCGATATTGACGGTGATGATAAGATTGTAATTTTGGTGGCTGACCTGGGCGACTACGCTTACGGGACTTTGGGTGACTTGGTAGTGGAAGGACTTTTTGATCCGGTGGATCAGGCTGCGCCCGATGTCCAGCCATACAGCAACTATCTGGATATGATTTATGTTGACAGTGATCCTCATGATCCCGGCACGGCTCAAGAGGGGATGGCCCAAGCCATGACAGGCCTGATCCAGTATAACTATGATACAGACGAGGAGGACTGGATAACAACTGGCCTCCAGCATTTTGGGGCCTATGTGGCGGGCTACAAGTCTGTGGCGAGTGATTTTTCCGTAGTTAACGGAAATAGTCTGATGATGGGTGATGAAGGACTTTCTGCTGAATACGCTCAACTCTTTACCCTGATGGAATATCTCTACGAGCACTATTTTGGGGATGGTGCGTCAGTCCAGATGTCTGCTTTATTGCAGGATACGGCCAACGGTACAGACGGCTTGGATAATGCGCTCATTGCCGCTGGTGCTTCGGGCGGCTTCGACGATGTTTTTGTGGATTATTCTGTCGCTGTGCATTTCGATGACAGCACAGGACTCAACGGTGGTCTTTACGGTTTTGAAAATCTTGATATCAGCGTGAGCACTTCTACCTACCCGTGGGGGACAACCTCAGGTACCGCTCCCTATCCCGGCAGTTTCAACAGCTGGTCAGCTACTTATCTCCAATCAGAAAAGTGGGTTGAAGGGAGCAGCGGTTGGAGTGATAAGGCCCCCGCTTTCAACGCGGCGACGCTTATCTTCAACGGTTCTGATGCTAGCGATGTCTCTTTAGCTGTCATCAAGCAGCTGAACAAGACCACACGTGATACGACTGCAACTGTTGCATTCGCTACATTAAGCGATGATCAGAACCGGGCCGTATATACGGATTGGGCCGATTTTGGAGGAGACTCCCTGTATGCGGGAACGGATTCCGCCATGGCAATACAAGACTCATCTGATCTAACAAATCCTTATCAGTATTTTGCCATGATAGCCGTCTGCCGCGACGCCGGCTCTAATGCTGGTGGTGGTTATATAGTAGATGACGAGACGGCAGCTCCAACTCTCTTTTCCATGCAGGTGAGCCAAAATCCAGACCTTGTAAACTTCCTTGATATCTACAGTTTCAGTGATGAGCAGATTTACAGCGACGGAGCATTTGGTAATTTGAGCAACGATACCGATGAAGGTCCGAAGATTGATGTGAAGGACGATACCAGCACGGTAACATCATTCACAGTTCCACGGTTCTATACTTCTGACGCTGGCTATGTTTACCGGCAGTCATTCGATCTCGCCTCTCTGCTGCCCACAACTGTCTCGGAGTTCTGGTTTGTTGGCTATGCCGAGACCATCGGCGGTAACCAGGCCGATTCCGATTCCACTTTAGTGATGGCAGTGAAAGGTTCTGCTTCCAGCAGCCGACTGCTGATAAGTGATTTTGGCAGATTCTCGCTCCTTGTGCCTGCTGGTGCTGTGGAAGAAGATGCTCTCATTACCGTCATCAGCGACTCCCGTGAGACAGCTCTCGAAGGCGGCATGATTGCCATGGATAATGTCCTGGTGGTTGGCCCGGCGGGAATGGAGATGGAGGAGAGCTTCAGCCTGAGCATAGACTTGGCGGATGTGGACTTCACCGGTATGGATGCGGCCAAGCTTGATATAGTAGCGGTGAGTGGTGAAACGGTTACCTCCCTAGAGGCAACTGTTGACCTGGACCGGATGACCGTTTTTGCTGAGATCCCCTCTGCGGGCAGTTACCGCTTCGTCTGGAATCCATCTAAGGAAGGCACGGCCGGAATTCCTGAAACGTATGCGCTCCATCAGAATTATCCGAACCCGTTCAACCCGACGACTAACATCCGGTTTGACATGCCCGAGGCCGGAATAGTATCACTGAAGATTTACGATGTGCTGGGACGTGAAATGATTACGCTGATGCATGATGAAATCCCGGCGGGTCAACACGCTTATTCCTGGAACGGCAAGGACATGTACGGTCGCATGGCAGCCACGGGAATCTACTTCTACCGGCTGAAGACCACAGGTTACACAAAAACCCGTAAAATGTTGTTGGTGAAATAATTATGAAAAGACAAAATATAATCAAGTTAATTACAATTTTCACAGTCATTGGTCTGGCATTCTGGGGCTGTGCCAAGGAATTTAGCGACGACGTCCCTGCTTCTTATGACAGCAGTTTAAGCATGCTGGATGAAGCGTGGAGCGCCTACAGTACAGGAGATTATGAAAGCGCGCTGGAACTGTTCCAGGAAGTAGGCAGGCGCGATGCACTCAGCACAGATGCCTATCTTGGACAGGGGTGGTCATCCCTCCGGCTGGAAGGGTACATTGATGCCCGGACTGCATTTGGTGTGGTGCTGAACCTTGCCACAAATGACGGCGATGACGTTTTTATGGCTGACGGCTGGGCAGGACTGTTCCTCATTGAACTCCAGGAGCGGTACAACCTGGAAACTGATCCGGAAGCAGACCCTACGGATGATGATCTGATTGATGCCGCCGAAGAAGCGCTGGTTGCCGGTGAAACCATCCTGTCATACAATGCAGCATATTCTACAACTCACGATGCAGAATTTGACTACCTGGAAGTACATAAAGCCCTTGCACAGACCTACCTCTTCCTCCATAGATATGAAGAAGCACTGGAGCATACCGTTGAGTATCTTGAATCTACTGTAAACGGACTGCTGGCCGGTGGAATCTTTATGGTTGAAAGTGCCACAGACACTCTTGTGCCTTATGCAGATGCGGATGGCAATCTGCAACTGTTTGCCCTGGATGAGGACGACGGAACTCTTACATCAGCGGATCTGGCCGCAGGCGTCATAACGCTTGAGTCTCTGACGGATTTAAACGGAGACTCCATATCTGATATACTTGATGATATCAGCAGCTACCTGTACGAAGACAACCTCCTCTACTTCGCCGATGACTATGACTATCCCAGCGCCACAGAGTCTCTCCCTGTTTACAAGGTATCACATGCACAACCAGGGGAGCCGGCCAGTGCGTATTTCGTGGTGCAGACATCTAATCACGGGATTTACAATATTTCAAGCGCTATATGGACTACACAGGAAGATTCTGTTACCTGGTTCATTGTGGATACCACCCAGATGCCAATAGACACATCGTTAGCTGATGGCACTTATGAACCTGATCCGTGCTGCTACTTTTATTCTGATACCATGACGATTGATGTAGACAATGATGTTTCTGGCGCCGTTTGGACCTCTTTGGACCCCAGTACAGAGGTGCCGGTGGATCCTGATGCTACCCTGGATGGTCCTGATACTAGTCAGTTAGCATACGATTACGACCTGATTGAAGTAGCAGACAATGCAGTAGGTGACACTGTTGCTGTAACATACAGTTATGGAAAATTTTCACTGAGCTATCAAAAAACAGATGATTTTGTGTCGTATCTCGCTTACCTAAATAGTAAGCTCAGTGTGGGGAACTCCAGGTTCCTCGTCGAGAGGTAAGGAATACGTGATACAAATCATACTTGAAATAGGGGATGTGTGGGTATATTTACGCAAAACTCACAAATCACTTTCATAACGAAGGTAAGGAGAAAGAAAATGAAAAGGATAGTTAATAGTTTGCTTGTCCTGGCTCTCCTCTTCTGCTGGACCACGGACTTGAGTGCCGTGAAAGATGTGTTGAAGCCGGACGGCTACTTCACAGCTAAGCAGTTGAAGGAGATGGACATGGGCAGCAAGCGTATGCAGGAAAGAAAGGCTGCAACGTCCGAGTCCAAGGAGCGTTTCGATGCTATGAGAGAGCAAAGCGTCTCTGGCGCTAGCATTTCAACCAGCAGCGAACGCAAGGATCTGGGCGATGATGTGGTGCCTCTGAAGGTTGACCCTTCAGCATCTCAGAGTGAAAAGAGGTTCCCGTCCGAGATCGCGTACGATGATGGATCCACAGGTATGGGGGGCTTCATCTTTGAAGATGACAGTGCCTCTGTCTGGTTCCGTCCTCTGACAGATGCGTATTTCACCGGTTTCGGCATGTACTTCTATGACGGTACCGAACTGACAGGGACTGACGTGACCATCGAACTCCGTGATGTTTTGGATGGACCTATTGTTGATCCCGCTGGCGTCGGCCAGACGATTGACGGAAACGGCGACTTCGATTTCAGTATCTATAATGAGGGAGTTGCGCCGTTCCATGGCCCTGTGCTGTGGTCATACACCTTTCCGCTCACCGCGTCGGATGTCTACCCCACTTGGTTTGAGGTAGAAATTGCCGAGGCTGACTGGGTAGATGTGGGCTCACGCGACTTTGCCATTACTCTGGGAATTCCTGGTGCTGATGAAGCCGATCTTATGTACTATGCCGGTTATGGCGGCTCAGGTGTTCCGTACAACCACGGTTTTAAGTGGTATCACACTGGTGGCGGCTACTGTGCACCTAACCCGTGCTGGACGCCACGTCTAAACTTCGTGATTCATGCCAATGTGGATTACTACGGTGACCCGCCTCCGTTTGTCGAAAATGTACAACAGCTGGACGATGTCTACTTTTCATGTAGTCCAGGTCCGTACGAAGTGACCGCCGACATCTACGATATTGGAACGGCTGATTTCGCCGGAGCGCTGACATCAGTACTGTTCATCGTTGATGACGGTATGGGTTTTGATACCACTGACGTGAATGGTCAAAATGATCCCACAGTTGGCGGTACCTATACGGGAACTATCCCGTCTATGGGTGCTGACGCTGCAGTCAATTACTGGTGGTCAGCTACGGATAACGGCTCAGAAGCTGAAGGTGGCGTAGATCATACTGCCGATGGACAGTTTTCACCAATTCCATTCGCTGTTCACGAAGCATCTGGTGCCAATGTGCTGTTACTTAATGACTCTGGGTCAGATGCTGACTACATGGCGGCTGCTACTGGCTTCATGGATGATGTAGGTTATCTCAATGATGGCTGGAATACGGCTACCATGGGTACTCCCGGCTCTTGCGAGCTCGGTAACTATGGTACCATTATCATCGGTCAGGGCCTCAACAGCACTGGTTCCTTTGCTATTGATGGTTTTGAAGCGGCCATCATGGCGCACATGGATGCGGGCGGCAAATTCGTCCTCATCTCTGATGATTACATCTACGGTTTAGGTGATCCAGGTGGAGCGTGGACATCAACAGATGCTTCCGCTTATCCATTCCTGGCTAACTACCTCCATGTTGCTGACTACTGCAGTGACTGTGTCGTCGATTCACTTTATGCTGGTATTGACGGTACGGTTGGTGATATGCTGGGTGAGTTTGAAGCTCATCCTCAGTGGCCGGATCACATAATTGGTGATGATGATACTTCTCCGGCATTCCTGGTGTGGAGTGCTGATGATGAGGAGTATATCCCCATCGGTGGTATACAGTTCAATGATGGCAGCGGTGCCTTCATACCGTGGGACATGGACTTCGCTGGAGATGATATACAGGTAGGTTTTGCTGCCAACTTGATGGCGTTTCTCGGTGAAGGGACCGGACCCGCCTTGTCATGCGGTTGGTGCCCCAAATTCGGAATCCCAGCAGGTGAAGCCAGCGCGGACTTCACCTATGCCATTGGTGACTACGATGGTTCAATCACGGATGCTTTTGTGGCCCTCACTATTGATGGTGCGTCCTCGAATCATAGTATGGTCGATAACGGTGACGGCACTTGGTGGGTGACTGTTGAGTTTGCATTAACTGATACCAGTGTTGGCACTTACTATGTAATGGCGCACGATAATGATGGCAACATGGGCATGTCCGCCGATGGCAGCTTCTATGGTGTGGATTTTGTAAGTACGGGTGCCGAGATCCTCTACATGCAGGATCACTATCCGCCTTATGATGGTTACGGTCCCGGAGCTGCCGACAGTGTCCTCATGGCTAATCTGGATGCAATCGGAGTTAGCTATGACAAATGGGATGTTGGTGTAGACGGTCTGGCCGACTTCTATGCGGTGCTGGGCGACTACGCTGGTATTCTCTATGCAGGTGTCTACGACTGGAATCTGTGGCCGGCAGCTTCAGCAGATCACCCGTTGACCCAGTACGTTGCTTCAGGTGGTAACCTCTTCTACACTTCCGAGGAGGTACTTGGTGAATACACCGGTTGGGAAGACCTCTCCTTTGCAGCAGGGCATTTCGTATATGACGTGCTTGGTGTAGAGTGGGTCGGCAACGACTATAACTATGCGGCTGTTGCAGCTTACGACGACGGCGGAGCAGGCCTGATTGATGGTTTGAGTGACAGTGCCATCTATCTGGATTCTCTTATGTTCCCGCTCACAGGTGTCAGCATGGCTGACCTGTGTGATCCTGTAGGCTACGGCACGCCGGACATGCTGCCGCCTATCTTCCTGGGCTTGTATGCACCGCCCAACGGCTACTATGCAGGTTCGCTAAACGGTACATCGGCATTCCTGGCCTTCATCGTGGCTCAGATGCCTGATGATCAGCAGCAGATTCTCATTGGTAACTGGATGAATACCGTGTCCATTGACAATGATGTTGACGGTCTGCCGCTTGACTTCACGCTGAATCAGAACTACCCGAATCCGTTCAATCCAACAACGACTCTGTCGTTCGCGATTCCCATGGATTCCAAGGTAGATCTAGTGGTGTACAACCTGCTTGGTCAGGAAGTAACCCGGATCTTTGATCACAAGCTCATGCGGGCTGGTGCTCATGAGATCGTCTGGGACGGTAAGGACAATTTTGGCAATCCTGTTGGTACAGGTCTGTATGTCTACAGGCTGAATGCCGCGGATAAGTCTGCCGTTCAGAAAATGATGCTGCTTAAGTAATTCAGCGTCAAGACTAGTACAGTCTAAGATTACTGAATAAGCCCTCTCCCTCGCAGGGAGGGGGCTTATTCTTTTTTTAAAACCTGTCAGTTGCATTTTGAGTTGTCTTGCCTAAATTCATTTGGTACAGTGTGAAGAAGTATATGCTGAGACAAAATCATATTTCGTGGATTGTTATCACCGTTTTTCTGACTGCGCCCTCTCTGTCTCCCGCCACATGGGGGACTGTGGCCGGTCGCGTGACCGATGCGGTCTCCGGCGAGTCGCTTACAGGTGTGAATGTCATCATAGAAGGGACGGACCTGGGAGCAGCCACCGATAACGACGGCCGATTCCTGATTATTCGTGTGGCACCGGGGAAGTATCGCATTATGGCCTCCATGATCGGCTACCGCAGGCAGGTTCAAGAAAATATTGTGGTACACCCCGATCTGCGAGCCACAGTGGATTTTCAGCTTGAGCAGGGCGCCGTGGAAGGTGAACCGGTGGTAGTGGAAGGGAAGCGAGGTCTGCAGAAGGACATCACCGCTACTACCCGCTTTATGGATGCCGAGAGAATGGCAGTGCTTCCCATCCAGTCGTTCCTCGATGTGGTGGAGCTGCAGCCGGGAATCCACGAAGGCCACGTCCGGGGCGGGCGGAAGTCAGAGCTCCTCTATCTGGTGGACGGTATGCCGCTGCAGGATGCCATTCAGGGAGAAGTTAGCGCCCAAATCCCTAATCAGGTAATCGCCAATATCTCAGTGCAGACAGGTGGCTTTGCCGCCGAATACGGGAATGCCATGTCTGGCGTGGTGAACATTCTGACGCGGGAAGGGCGGGATGCCTTCTCCGCCGGTGTGGAGCTGCAGAACGAGAGTCTCCTGGATAATCTTACTCCTTTCGACGGCCAGCCGCCGTACAATCAGCGGGTGGAAGCAAAACTGGAGGGCCAGCTCTTTTCCACGGGAGCATTCGTCTTCGGCTCGGCTAACTTGAATACGCCTCTCTCGCCGTGGAAACATGAGGAGTTTGGTGAGCGGCGGTCAGTCTTCCCGGACGGGGAGAGCTGGGAGCTGAACTCGTTAGTGAAGCTCCATAACCGGGTGGACTCGCCATTCCGCATCGTGCTGACGGAGTTGGTGTCTCTACGGGAGTGGACCGAGTACGAGCACCGCTGGAAGCTTAACACGACGGGACTGCCGCCCCGGCGGAGGCAGAGCTACCGGACAACTCTCTCTATCACGCAGACTCTTTCACCGGACGCGTTTTACCACCTGAACCTAGGCCACTACTTTGTGCTGAAGTCGGTTCTGGGCCAGGTGACGGATCTGGTGGAGTTCTACCGCGTTGATGAGGATCAGGGTGACTACGTTATTTCCGGCGACTACCCGTGGTGGATGGATCACGAAGAGACACAGAAGATTGCCAAGTTCGGCTATGTGAACCAGCTCAATCACTATCATCAGCTCAAGAGCGGGCTGGAGTTCACTCAGTACGACCTCTACAAAAAGAACCTCCTCATCCGGGAGCTGCCGGCCATTGATCCTGAGTTTCGCCGCTACGTCACCTACAATTCCGAGTATGAGTACGATCCTTGGATGGGGGCGCTATACGTGCAGGATAAGATGGACTACGATCAGCTGGTGGTCAATGTGGGTCTGCGGTACGACTACTTTGAGCCCAAGGCGTCCCGCCCGGCGGTGGAGCAGCAGATTTCCGAAGACTTGACTGAGTGGGTCATCAACCACGACAGCACAGTGGCGGCGACACCCAAAAGCCAGTTCAGCCCTCGCATCGGTGTGGCGTTCCTCATCGGTCCCGACAGCGAGATGCGGGTGAACTACGGGCACTTCTTCCAGATGCCCGCTTTTGAGTACCTCTACACCAATTCCAATCTCAATACTGCTGCCGGCTTCTCTCCAGTAACACTGGGTAATCCTGACCTGTCGCCGTCCCGGACGGTGGCTTACGAGTGGGGCGTTCGGGCTCATGTGGGCGAGTACTCTATTATAGACGCCACCATCTTCAACAAGGATGTGGTGAACCTCATTGACGTGGGGACGTATCTCGATCCTACCGCCGCTGCTGGGGATATCCCGGTTTCTGGTTTCGTGGAATACCGCAACCTCGTCTACGCCAATATTAAGGGCGCGGAGTTTGTCTTTTCCCGGGAGTTGGCAAACGGGATCGGCGGGGAAGTGAGCTATACCTACATGTCAGCCGTGGGGACCGGCTCCAGCGAGCTCACCTCTCT
>JYMV01014509.1_pt1 | contig 25742 bp, 27 predicted proteins | sample 338911 | NCBI WGS metagenome assembly JYMV01 (sample SAMN03354496, study PRJNA234377) | hydrothermal vent metagenome | biome: Deep sea; feature: Hydrothermal plumes at the Eastern Lau Spreading Center, Western Pacific Ocean; material: Seawater | place: Tonga | collected 2009 | depth 2000 m m
ATTCGCATAGAAGTCCATCTGGTTACATAATTTATTGAAAAAGACCCCAAATGATGCTTGTGGTCCTCCCTGTAATTACAAACCCCCCAGCCACTGGCCGGGGGGTTTGTATACGATCTATTAGGAAGTAAATTAACAGGGGCCCATGCTGGCAACGGTAATAACGATGTCAACTACATTAACAACGCCATCAGCATTGCAGTCACCGAGCGGACCGGTTCCCCCATATTCGGCCACTACGATAAGGATGTCAAAAATATCCACAACATTGTTTCCATCGAAATCACAAGGACAGTTTGTTGGGCAAACATCATTCACCCGGTTTCCGCCGATGTCTACCCAATCCCCAAGTATTTGATCTGGCGTGTTATCGCAGACAGTCGTATTTTCAAGGAAAGCGGTACTGTTACCTTCGACATATATGCCTCCTCCTGCTCCTGCTCCAAGTATGTTGTTTTGGGTGATGGTGTGTTGATTAATGTTGGGGAAACTAAAATTACTGAGTCCAATGCCACCACCGAAAGCAGCGTTGTTTAAAGTGAAAACACCATTCAACATGGTGGGCGAGGAATTATTTAAATAGCAACCTCCACCAACATTTTTTGCGGCGTTATTAATGAATTCTGTACCCAAAACAGTGCTTGTAGGGAGACAACTATATAGGAATGCAGCATTGTCGATGAAAACGCAATCAGTAATGGATGTATTCCCACTTATGCCCAGCACGCCACCACCGTTATAACTCGCGATGTTATTCTCAAACGAACAATTAATAATTTCTTGCGTTCCGTTTAATAAGAACAGTCCCGCACCAATATCTGCGGAGTTGTTTCTGAAGACACAACCACTTACATACACATTGGTACTACCGGTGAAGATTCCACCACCCGTATCAGCGGCATTGTTTTCGAGAATACAGTTTACTACTCTAATTGGTTCAATGGTCGAGATTCCAGCACCTACATCAGCTAAGCAATCGGTAATGTAAAACCCCTCAATTGAGGCCTCGGTGCGACACACAATGCCCCGCCTGACATTGTTTCCATAAATGACTGTCACGCCGGGTCCGCCAACACTGAATAATCGAACTGAATTTCCGATACTAACCACGCTAGTTCTAGCGCTCGTGTAGGTGCCAGGGAAAACAGCAACTTCATCACCATCTGAGGCGAAATTAATTGCTTCTTGAATTGTGTCGAAATCTGTAACACCACCACCGCCATTGACAGTCCATCGATTAAATTGGTTGGAGAGTACGATGTTGGATGTACTCACACCCCAGCACTGTGTACTTCCTTGGATGCCGTCAAGATCACCACATTGGCAAATACCGCTCCCATCGCTACCATTGTTTACGTTATCCCACTCAACCATAACCATTGTGCCGACTCCACCACAAAGGACAGTACCCATTGAGCCAGCGATAAGTTGAGTATTACTACTTACATTCGTGACCAATTCAACTCTATCCCCTACAAAAATTGGTTCAGTTGGTGAAACAAGGCAGTCTAATATCTGCCCCGATGCAATTTGGGTTGTAAGTCCAACCAATAACACTAAGCGGCAAATAAGGTGTTTCATTTCTAGCTCCTTTATGTGTGTGATTCGGTCTTTTGATTGATCCAAGTACTCTGTTAATACAGGAGTATCGAATCCAAAACTAAATACGACTATTCTTAAAAAAAAGAGATGTGCAGTTTTTTGATGAAAATACAACCTTTGTTCACTTGGCATTGCCAAGATTTCTTTTGGATGTCCACCAAAAAACCCCAAGCGATGCTTGGGGTTTTAATGGGCCGAAGTGGACTCGAACCACCGACCTCACCCTTATCAGGGGTGCGCTCTAACCAGCTGAGCTACCAGCCCTTGTGTTTCTTAAAAAGAAACTCGGTCGCGATTCGTTGAACCGCGACCGAGAATTATATCAAAAATGAAATATGATGAAGTGCCTTATTAGCACGGTCCCCAAGCGCCAACAACCTCAAGAAGGTCGCTTACATTTACGTTTCCATCATTATTGATGTCTGCGCTACAACCCGAGCACGGTCCCCACGCTTCAATCATTGATAGAACATCTGACACGCCAACTGTTCCATCTCCATTGATGTCAGCTGGGCAATTATTAGGGTCACAACCACCATCTGCACAGGCAGTGTTTGCGCCAAGCCACGTACCACCACCAGCGTTGCAGTTACTTTCGTAAATGTCAATACACGTGCCGTTTGTTCCAACACAGCAGGCACCAGTAGCGGGAGTAGGAATAATTTTAAAGACCTCTCCATTTAGATCGCAAATATACATTTCGCCAGCAGCGTCTCTACCAAAACCAGAGATGGAACTTATCGAACCTACGTCCGGTGAAAGTTGGCTCGTGCGATTCTGGTAATCGTACACAGAAGTTCCGTCATAACGGAATGACCAAATAGTGCTGTAACAATAGTCAGCAAAGAAGTATGTGCCTTGAAGTCCGGCGATCGCTGTACCTCGGTATATTTCACCGCCAGTTACAGAGCAACCACTTGAATGGGAATATTCCCAAACCGGAAACGTCATGGAACTTTGTGGTGGACAACCACCTGTGTTGTAGGTGTTGTTGCCCTCATAGCAACGCCAACCATAATTTTCACCACCCATGCTTGATGCAGGCTGGAATGTAATTTCTTCATATGCATTTTGACCAACGTCACCCATCCACAAATCGCCGGTTTCGCTATCAAACGCACAACGCCATGGGTTTCGTAATCCGTACGCCCAAATTTCGTCATCGCCCGTAATGCCTACAAATGGGTTTGATGCAGGAATTCCGTAAGGGGAACCGCCATCAACATCAATTCGTAGCATTTTGCCTAAGAGTTGATTTGTAATATCTTGCGCTCGGTTACCCGGGTCGCCACCACTACCACCGTCGCCAGTGCCAATGTAAAGATATCCATCAGCACCAAAACCAAGCCACCCACCATTGTGGTTTGTATAAGGCTGACTAATAGTCATTATGGTGTAGCCACTTCCCGAATTAGCAACGTCTGGGTTTGTCGAAACAGTGTATCGCTTAATGGTTGTACTGCCATTGCTCGCGGTGTAGTTTACATAGAAGTAACCATTTTGCGCGTAGTTTGGATGGAACGCAAGGCCAAGAAGACCTTGTTCAGAACTTGTGCTTACGGTTAAAGATAAAAATGCAGTGGAGTTTAGTGTGCCAGTGTTTAGATTAAAAATCTTAATTCGACCTGTGCTTCCAGAGCGTTGTTCAACAATAAAAATTCTAGAGGTATCGCCGGGAGGCGCGACAACTTGTACCGGTCTCGCTAGCCCAGTGATAAGCCGCGTGGTTGTAAAACCAGCAACACCAGCAAAGGCAGGGTCTTGACCAGTGTGAGAAAAAACCGGATCTTGTCCAGTGTGCGCAACTGGTTTTTTTGCTGTTCCCGCAACAACCAAACAGAGGCCGGCGATTGAAGTAATAAGTAAAGTTCTTGAAATCATTTTGTTCTCTCCTAACAATTCATTAATGCCGAGATTCGTTTTCTAACGAGTCTAATAGTTGTCGGCTTCGAGCCATATATATACGCACAAGATTAGCAAAGGGTTGCGTTTAAGTCCGATAATGTAATCAAAGTCAACACCTCTTCATTGGCAAGGATACTCTTGGAATGTCATTGAGACAAGAAATAAAATGATTTATTCAAGAGTTTCGACCAGCTCGCCGGCCCTTTCCCAACCCTTTAGACCGCCCCGGATGGTTTTAACGTCTTTAAATCCGAGCGACAGAAGCGTTTTACTCATAGCAATCGCTATTGAGTCGTTGTAGGTGGCGCCACAAACGATAATAGTTCCGGCATCATCAAGACGCCAAACCTGAGAATTAAGCCTACCGTAGGGGATATTGATGGAATTTGGAATATGTGCCTTCCGAAAAGCCCAGGTTGCCCTTGGATCTATCAACATCGTTTGTAGATTTGGTCCAAGTAAGTTGCTCCTTCCATCACGAATTGAGATTGCTGCATCTTCTGGGGATATAAAAGATACATTTTTATCACTAATTCCAGCGTTGCAGCCAGCAAGTAACAATAAATACAATAAATAGAGGGTCGCAAAACTCTTGAGGGAAATTACCATATATATAAGAATACACGACCAATTCGTTCGTTGTATGGAAAAGGCCAAGGACTTTTGTAAATGAATTCACTATTGCTTTTGATACTTTCAACTTTTTTAAACGTGATGCCTCCACCGCTTCCAGTTGGATTTCCGGTTGATGAAACAAAACACGAGAACCCAACCCACGCGGTAACAGAAGTACGAACAGATGTGGGGTGGGTTGGTCCGAACCAAACGTTTAATGTACTTGTTTTGATTACTCCTGATGAAGGGTGGCACGTGTATTGGAAGAACTCCGGTGCAAGTGGTTCACCTACAGAGTTCGAACTGGAAGTTCCCGAAGGTTTTACCGTTGGTGAGCCCGTGTATCCTCGTCCGATTGTTTTTTATGGAGAAGAAGGTGCGACTTACGGCTACAACAAACCAGCAGCAATTTTTATTCCTGTTACCGCACCAAAATTTTTAACGGATGGACACATAAAAATTACCGTGACAACTTCTTGGCTCGCCTGTCAAAAACTGTGTGTGATGGGCGAAGAAAAAAAGTCTTTAGAAATCTCAACGCACTTCAATTCGCAAGGTCCACTTAACCGAGACATGCAACTTTCTCGTTGGATGAAATCACTACCAAGAGAAAGTACGGATTTGGAAGACGGAAGCGTTTCCGTTACGCAAACAACGCTGGTTGTTTCAGGCAAATCAACTATACGACCAGTATTTTTCATTGGTATAGAAAATAAATTCATTCGGTTTGGCAAAGCAGAACGTGTCATTATTGATGGAGACATGTTTCGTTTGCATATACCAATACACATCGACACACTTGAACTTGGAAACAACACAGCAATTGTTGAAGGGTTGTTAATGCTCGGAAGAGACTTCGATGACCCTTGTTATACGATTCATACAGAAATTAAATTAAACACAAGAACCCAGTAATAAAAGGAGCAACAATGCGCCACACACTAAAAACAATTCTTACTATTTCATCGTTACTTTTTCTAGCGGCGGCAACACAGCCAACACCACCACGACCAGACGCACCTGCAAATAAACCAGAAAATAAAAAGGTAGCGGAAATTGGTGAGCCAGCCCCCTTGTTTGCACTTAAAGATCAACACGGAAAAACACACACCCTAAAAGAATACGAAGGGAAAATTGTTGTGCTAGAGTGGTTCAACGAGAGATGTCCATACTGTCGAACGTCGTGGACAACGGGTTTGGTTCCAAAACTAATTAAAGACTTGGACGGATTAGACAAAGAGATTGTTTACATTGCAGTGAACTCATCAGCCAATAGATCCGAACCTGAAATTATCAAGGGCAGCAAAGAATTTATCGAAGAGTTGGAACTTCCAACAACACTATTGATAGATTATGACGGCGCAATAGGCAGAGCGTATGGCGCAAAAACAACACCACACATGTTTGTCATTGACGCTGAAGGCGTTTTGGTATATCAAGGAGCATTCAGCGATGACAAACGATTTAAAAACGGTGAAGACGCAGAAATATATCCACTAACAGCGGTAAAACAGCTAATTGCCGACGAAAAAGTATCCCCCTCGTATGTTCAACCTTGGGGCTGTTCAGTGAAATATAGTAAAGGAAAACCCGGTCGTGGTGGAAGTAAGGGACGGCCAAATAATGGCCCGGGCTTCTAGTTAATTCAAACTCACGGGCATGATGATGTAAACAAAATTGTTTCCGCTTCGAATAAGTCCTGGCTTTTCACTTTTCTTTAATTCGATTGTGACATCGTCACCCTCAACAACCTTAAGTGCGTCCATTATGTAAACAGGATTGAATGCAATTTCAAGTTTGTCACCAGTGAATGATTCAATTGGTACCTCAATTTCGGCTTCGCCTGTTTCGGGTGCACGACTTGTTATTTTTAAACAAGTGCCATCAAAAATCAATCGAACACCGCGTGACTCTTCGTTTGTCATCAAGTGTGCACGTCGAACCGCTTTGTGTAACGCTTCTTTGTTTACGACGGCCTTTCTGTCGAGATCTTTCGGAATAACATCTTCGAATGGTGGAAATGTTCCTTCCACTAAATTGCTTGTAAGCGTTGATGTACAGCCCGCACCATTGTCAACATGAAAGATGATTCTGCCATTATCTATTTTGACTGAAACTGTTCCACCGTCGTCGTGCAACAATCGCTTAAGTAGTGTCATCGCTTTTGTTGGAACAATGCAATCCGCTTTTTCACAATTGCTATCGCACGGCCCCATCGATAAAGCAAGACGGTGGCCATTTGTTGCTACAAGTCGAAGTTGAGAGCCATGAAGATCGAGATGAACCCCATTGATTGCGTATCGACTATGGTCTGTTGCGGCAGCAAAAACGGTGCGCTCCATGAGGCCACGGAAAGTAGCACCATCAATTGAAAAATCTTGTTCAATTTCTTCAAATGTAAGAATTTCAGGTGCTTCTGAAATGGGGAATCCAAATACCTTGAAACGAGAGTCTGAAGATCGAACGTTCAGCATGTCACCATCACCAATAACGGTCAATGTGGTGTCATCACAACTTCTTGCAATCTGGGAAAATTTATCAGCAGGAACAAGGACTTCGCCTGAGTTTTCAAGGTCAACCCTATCAATTGTCAACGTGAGCGAAATCTCTCCATCGGTCGCCGCAAGTGTGAGCTGACCATCTTGTCCAGAAATGCGGACGCATTGGAGGGCTGGGGTCGGGGTTCGACCTGCGACTACTCCTGTAATTAGGGCCATTGCCTCCACTAAGGCATCTCGTTCACAGACGGCTTTAATGTTTATTGCTTGCGTAACTGTCATGTGTTTATTCTCTCTTCACAAAGCATTTTTTTGAAAACGTTCGGTACCAACAACGGCACACGGTGAGTGTACCACGACAGGCGAAGAATCTCCTCAACCTGTGGTTTTTCCTACGTTTTAGCGTTGCCCAAACGTTCTCAACCTGCGATACTGCACCCTTTGTTGCAGAGTTGCGAAATGTCCTAATTTTTCGCAAAAAACACGTTTACACTCCCTGGTTTTACCTTCGTTGAACCACGCCACCCGCCACGGAAGGATCCTCAGATGTCTTTTGAAAACGCAATTCATGCTCGAGCCATTTTGCTTGACACAATGTCGCTCGAAATGTGCGCCGAATCAGGAAGCGGTCACCCGACTTCAGCTATGAGTATTGGGCACCTTGTTGCCGTTTTGATGTATCGCACAATGCGATGGCTTCCAGATAATCCTGAAAACGCTACATCTGACAGACTTGTTCTTTCAGAAGGACACGCCGTTCCAGCGGTGTATGCAGCGATGGCAGACATTGGCGTAACCGTTGATTGGAATGGCGAGCCGGTAGTACTAAACCGAGATCACCTAAAAACTCTTCGCGAAGACGATTCGCCACTTGATGGTCACCCAAATCCTAAGGAAGGCGTGGCCTTTTTTGATGCCGCAACTGGTTCACTTGGCCAAGGGCTTTCTGTTGCAGCGGGTCTTGCAATCGCAGCGCGCGCAGACGACACAGGAAGAAAAATATACTGCATTATTGGAGATGGTGAAGCTCGAGAAGGTCAAATTACTGAAGCACTTGATTTCATCATGGACCACCAACTCGCAAGCGTCCTTCCAATTTTTAACTGCAACAGTTATGGACAAGCGGGTGCAGTAAGCGACCAACAATCCCCCGCAAAACTTGCTGCCAAACTTGAAGCAGCAGGCTTTGAAGTTGCTGTGATTGATGGGCACGCACCAAACGAAATTAAAACTGCATTTGACGCGTTTAACCAAAGCGACAGAACTCAGCCAATGGCAGTCGTCGCAAAAACCGTCAAGGGTTGGGGCGCGCCTTCGATGCAAGGTGGAACTTGGCACGGGAAGCCTGCAACTGGCAAACAACTCGAAACAATGATTGCAGAGCTTAGACAAACCGGTATGAAATTAACTTCATCAATGGTGACGGATTCAATTTCAATTCCAGTTCCCCCTAAAGCAAACAACATCACACCATCAGTTGGCACTCTAATGACATTTAGAGAGGCAATGCAAAAGTGGGATATGACAACAGTGTTGCAATCTGGAAAAATGGCAACACGCCGTGCTTACGGCGTTGCACTTCGAGCACTTGGACACGCAAACGCAAACGTTTGGACAGTTGATGCAGATGTTAGTAACTCTACGTTTAGTAACGTATTTGGAAACGACACAGAATTAAGCGATCGTTTTGTTGAATGTAAAATAGCAGAACAAAACATGTACTCTGTTGGCGCCGGTTTAAGTGCCGCCGGAAAAATTCCCTTCTGTTCAACATTCGCAAAGTTTATTACTCGCGGATACGACCAAATTGAAATGGCTATTAACTCGGGTGCAAACATAAAAATTATTGGTTCACATAGTGGCATTTCACTTGCTGCTGATGGACCAAGTCAAATGTCCCTTCCAGACATCGCATGGTTTAGAAGTTTTGGAACCATGAACGGCCACCATGGAACTCCGGGTTGCTATGTTCTTCAACCAGCAGATGCTTGGGCAGCGTATGGTTTGACACACGCTATGGCAGACCACATCGGCTGTTGTTACTTGCGAACCTTCCGTCCTGATGTTGAAATGATTTACGATGAATCGACCGTGTTTGAACTTGGCGGAATGGAAGTTCTTACTGAAGGTCGCGATATGGTCATTGTTTCTGCGGGCTATATGATTCACGAATGCAATAAGGCGATTGACGAACTAGACCGAATGGGCGTTGATGCAACACTTCTAGACTTGTATTCACTTCCTTTTGATGAAGACCGCCTTTTAGACATTGCAAACGAGAATAACGGCAATGTTTTAGTTGTTGAAGATAACTACGGCGGTGGAATGGGTTCGGCGGTTGCGGATGCTTGCGCTGCCTCTGGTGACGCGTTTACCGTTAAACAATTACATGTTTCCCGCATCCCAAAATCAGCTCGTTCACCAGAATCAATTTTGAGAATGTGTGGTTTACACTACACCGATATCACTAAATCAGCTGCGTCGCTTCTGGGCGTTGTTGCAACTTAACAAGGGTACCTCTTATGGCAAGCGAAAAACTACAACAAAAGTTAAACGAACAAATTACGCACGAACTTGGCGCAGAACTACAATATCTCGCGATGTCGTTTTGGTTTGAACGAGAAAACTTAAACGGAATGGCGAACTGGTTTCGCACTCAAGCGGCTGAAGAGCACGACCACGCGATGAAAATAGTATCCCTGTTGAACGAGTGGGACCATTCAATTGCATTGGTAAGCCCCCCGAACCCAACAATTGATTTTGATTCTGTTGAATCTGTTTTCGACGCAGCGCTTACTCATGAACAAAGGGTTACAGCACAAATTACTGAAATTTTTAGCATGGCTCGCGAAGAATCAGCTTGGCATGTAGAAGTTGCCTTCCAGTGGTTTATCACCGAGCAAGTCGAAGAAGAAGTACACGCACGAGATAACCTCGCGAAAATTCGCATGGTTGGAACAAATCCCGCCGCACTTCTTGAATTCGACCGTCACCTTTCCGCATAATCTTTTGTTTGGTTCGCACCTTTCAATAGCCGGTTCAATAGTGAACGCATTACACGATGCGAAAACCCAAGGTATGGATTGTGTTCAGGTGTTTACAAAAAACCAACGGCAATGGAAAGTAAAGCCACTGATCGAGGAAGAAGTTGCGTTGTGGCTGGAGACACTTCGTGAAATGGGTTGGTATGAAACGAATAGAGTTGTAAGTCACAATAGTTATCTTGTAAACATGGCGTCACCAGACAAAGACGCGCAGAATAAATCAATCGCATTGCAGCGCGAAGAAATAGAGCGTTGCGAACAGTTACACATTCCGTATCTGGTATCGCATCCAGGCGCCCGATTGGGTACGCCCAGAAAGCGCGGCGAGCCGAATAATGTTGAGGGCCCGATAGCAAGCGATGAACTTGCTGGTTTGCAACGAATCGTTGATGCCATAGACACAATTCACAACGATCTTCTTGGGTACAAAACAATTACTTGTTTAGAAACCACGGTTGGTTCGGGAACAAATTTAGGCTATGACTTCCGCCATTTGGGATGGATTAGATCGCGAGTTGCGGAACCAGAGCGTGTTGGTTTTTGTTTTGACACCTGTCATATAACTGCTGCTGGATACGATATGTCTTCACGAAAAAAGGCGAATAGCGTTTTAGAAATATTTGATACAACTGCTGGCCTTGAACACATAAAAGTATTTCACTTCAACGATTCAATCGGAGAAATAGGTTCAAGGCTTGATAGGCATGCACATATTGGGGACGGGACTTGTGGACTCTCTTGTTTCGAATCAATTGTTCAAGACTCCCGATTCGTTGCTATTCCAAAAATCCTCGAGACTTCGAAGGAAGAAAATAAAAATGGCGAGTTGATGGATATGGTGAATATTGCAAAGTTGCGAAAAATGGCGAAATCGTCAAAAAAGCGCCGATAGGCATCTTTTCCAAGTATCCTAACCACCCAATGTTTCTACTTCGTTTTATTTTTGCCGGCTGTTTATTGTTTGGCCTTGGTTGTCACTCTATTTCTCCAACGGTGCAAGTTGAAGATAATTCGGTTTCATTGGCAACAGTCACTGAGGTGCAACAAGTAACCATCGACGCGGCTGCCATAGCAAAAGAACATGGTGACTATGATGAAGCGCTACAACTCTTCAAAGAAGTACTCCAACAAAATCCAGTTGCAACAGACGCGTTTGTTGGGATTGGTGATATTTATATAATCAAAAAACAATGGGAGAAAGCAGAACCAGCGTATGCTCGTGCTGTAAAACTTGAACCCCGAAATTTTGATGCGCAGTACGGACACGCAGTTTCACTTCAAATGATGAAGAAATTTATTGATGCGGTGCGAGCGTATCATCGAGCACTTACGATTAATCCAGAAGATGTTGGCGCGAACATGAACATTGCAACAACCTATCTTCAAATAGGCAGACCAAAAAGCGCCTTGGTTTTCGCAGAGCGCGCGGTAGAACTTGATGGTGGAGTTGCTCCTGCTCAAATTACGCTTGCTGCAACATATCAATTATTAGGCAGACCACAAGACGCATTAAACGCATACATCGCAGCAACCGAGGTAATGGAAGAACCATCTCCACAATTGATGCGAAACATTATCTACTTGCTTACACAAGAAAAACGATATCAAGAAGTTGTTAATACAACCCACCAACTTGTTCGCCTTGATCCAACATCAGATACTTTTGAGCAGCTGGGCTGGGCAGAGTTTCGACTTGGTGACTTTGAAGCTTCGCTCAGGGCATACCAAACCGCCGTTGAATACGACGCAACAAATTGGCGCGCGTTAAACGGGATTGGGGTTAACCAACTAAATCAGTGGTTGCTTGGCGACAAAACTGATATCGATGCATTTCAACTTGCTCGAATTGTATTTCGCAAATCCCTCGCGATTAATCCAGACCAACCACGCGTGATAACCATCGTTCTTCGATACAGCCTCTAATAATTGGATTGAAATTGTTTATTAGCCCTCGGCTAATTTATTTTGGTGGAGGGTAGAATGCATATATGCCAGACGCAAAATTATTAGAGACATTTGCAACACCCACTAAAACCCCCTTTTTAATTGAGCACGTGAATGAAGAATTCACTTCAGTTTGCCCCGTAACTGGGCACCCAGACTTTGGAACAATAGTTCTTCGGTATGAGCCAAAAGACCTCTGTGTTGAATTAAAAAGTTTGAAGTTGTATCACCAATCGTTTCGTAACGAAGGAATATTTTACGAAGCAGTCACAAACAAGATGCGCGATGATTTGGCAGATTGCATGAACCCAAACTGGTTACAAATTGTGACCGACTGGAAGGGTCGAGGCGGGATTCGCAGTGTTATAACGGCATCGTTTGGCGATGTTCCAGCCTGTTGGCAAGGGTGCTAAGTTGCGAATTCTTCTTGCAACTTCAAACAATCACAAACTTCAAGAAGTACGCGAGATTCTCGAACCACTCGGAGTGCCTGTTGACGGTTTGGATTCCCTAGATACAACGTACACCGAGCCAGTAGAAGACGCGGATACTTTTGAGGGGAACGCCAAATTGAAAGCAATTGGATATGCCAAAGCAACGGGGATACGTTGCATGGCAGACGACTCTGGCTTGTCAGTGGACGCACTTAATGGCAAGCCTGGCGTGTACTCGGCTCGGTTTGCTGGCGTTGGGGAAACAAGAGATGAACGGGACAAAGCAAATAATGATTTACTCCTTGACATGTTGGTTAAAGTGCCAGCAAATAAAAGAACAGCAAGATTTGTTTGCGCTATTTGTGTTGCAGATCCAGACGGCACAATTCTCGCAGAATCAATCGGGACATTTGAAGGCGTGATTGGTTTTACGCCCGTTGGCGAAAACGGCTTTGGTTATGACCCGTTACTTTTTATTCCAACAGCAAATAAAACCAGTGCTCAAATGTCGTCCGATGAAAAAAACGCACAGTCGCACAGGGGAGACGCTATTCGTAAAATTACCCCGTTGTTTTCGCAGTAATTAATGCAACTTCTGCAGGGCAGTTTACTCGAAGCGGAAACCAAGCACCAACACCAACGGTCACAAACAACCTGCTGTCATTTTTTTCATAAAGACCAGCCGTATACCCACGAGCGACTGCAAGGTTTGCACCTTTGCGATTTGGCATCGCAACTTGTCCACCATGTGTGTGGCCAGAAAGCGTCAGCGGGACGCCTAGTTCAGACGCAACCCTAAACGCTTTTGGATTGTGCGAGAGAAGCAAGTGCGTTTCTTCATTGCAAACAGATTTAACTTTGGCTCGACACTGCTTTGATGTTTTTGCCCAATCAATTCCAGCAATGTTAAGTGTATTTCCACGGTGGTTTATTCTGCAAGAAGCATCGCGCAAAATTTGTACGCCTGCATTTTTCGCCATTGTTGTGAGTGTGCGGTCGCAATCGAGTTCGTCGTGGTTTCCTAAAACAAGCATGGTTCCAAGTGGCGCATCTATTGCAGCAAGCGCCTCAAGTAAAGGAGACGCCCCATCAACATATAAATCTACCACATCGCCGGTACACACAACAATGTCTGGCTCTTGTGTCTTCAACAATTCAACAGCGCGTAGTGCTCTGTTAATTGGCATCAAATCTCCAAGATGAAAATCGCTGACATGTCCAATTCGCAGACCATCAAAAGCAGTTGGCCACTTTGGAGTTTCGATAGTTACATTATGCAAGTTGATCGATTGGTCAAAATGTTTTCGAAACAGACGACCACCGCTAAGTTTATTTGGTCCCGTTGTAAACAAAAGGTGTCTTGCCTTTGCTCTTCGAAATTTACCAGAGGATTTGTTTGATGTGGGCATGTGGTAATTTGTACGGCGTTGGGAAACTAACGTTCGTTAGAAACGAATTTCTCCGCCAAGAAACAGACCTTGAAGCCCGGCATCAAAGGTGTAAGTGCCGTCTTCAGCGTTTAATTCTTGTAGACGGTATCCAAAAAACCCACCAATATTAGGCGTAAAATCAACAGAAATCCCAGTTTGAATACTCGCCATGGCTCCACCGTCATTGCCAAGCATCGCACCAACAAGTAATTGCGCATCTATGGAAATAAAGTCTGCCCAATCGAGGGTGTTGCGGGTATCCCAGCGAAATTCCATTTCAAGTCCCGCCTGCAAAGTGACCCAAGTGTTTGCATGCGTTACTTCTTGCGCTGAAGAATCGTTTGAAAGTTTTGTGTCGATGCCGAACCACCTTAGTCCGGCAACAGGCGCAAAGGTTAATGTAGCATCTTCACTTGTTTTGTATGGTTGCCAAATGCTCCAAGAAGTTTCGATGCCAACGCTTTGAATGTCCGTTGAACCCGACCAAGCGTTTCCATTTGCAAACGTAACACCACCGTATACATCGTTTCCAATAAACGTTCCGTTTCCGGAAGTTGAAAAATCAAAAAACGAAAGTGACATGGTTAGAGTTGATGTTGGTTGCAACGAAAACTCAAGCAACGGCACTTTTTCTTTGCTCAACAAAGAAATCGAATCTTCAAAATCAATTTTCCCGCCACCGTCTTGTATTGTTCCACCAAGTCGAGCAAGCCAAACACCGCCTCGCAAAAGAGCCGGAGTTTCATCTGTTTGTGCGTCTTGTAAGCCAAGGCAAACTGTTAATAATAGAACATCAATCAAGACGATTCCCCTTCAATTACGTGGACTTTTCCTGTCCCTTTTGTTATTTCACCCAGAACAATTGGAGTTTCGCCAAGTTGTTCAAGGTGCGAAGTTATTGAATCTGCAAATGCGGGACGTACAATTAATATATACCCAATGCCCATATTGAAAACACGGAACATTTCTTCGGTTTCAATGTTTCCATGGTTTTGCAGAAAATTAAATACACTTGGAACTTCCCAGCGATCAAGGTGGACAGTTGCATCAACCGAATCACAAAGTGAACGACATAGATTTCCAGCAATTCCACCACCGGTAATGTGTGCCATTCCTGAAACAACTTTTTTGACTCGATATTGTTTTAAAAGTTTTACAATTGGTTCAACATAAATTCTTGTTGGTTCAAGTAATACTTGGCCCAGTGTTTTTTCTTCATCTAATTCTGGATATATTTTTTTCAAATCTAAATCTGAAACGGCAGCTCTTGCAAGTGTGAATCCGTTTGAGTGCACGCCACTAGCAGGCAGGCCGATGATAATGTCACCTGGTTCAACTCTGCTTGGGTCAATAGCGCGGTCAAGTTCGACAACGCCAACAGCAAATCCTGCAATATCAAAATCACCCTTCGCGTAGATGTCTGGCATTTCCGCGCACTCCCCACCGATCAGAGCGCAGTTTGAAATCTCGCAACCCCTTGCAACGCCCGAAACAATTGCCGCTGTGGTTTCGGGGTCTTGGGTGTGCAATCCTAAATAATCCAAGAAAATGAGCGGTTCTGCCCCCTGAACGATCATATCGTTCACATTCATCGCAACACAATCGATTCCAACAGTGTCGTAAATACCTAACTCGCAGGCTAATTTCACCTTTGTCCCTACACCATCGGTGCAGGCAACGAGGACTGGATCCTTGTAGTTACGTTTAAATAGGCGTTCATTGAAGTCGAGTCGGAACATGCCAGCGAAACCGCCGTGCTCTCCGAGTACTCTGGGGCCATGGGTTCGCTTCATCATTGTCTGGATGAGATTAACGAGCTTGTCACCAGCTTCAATATCTACGCCAGAATCTGCATAAGTTAATGGTTTTTTTGTTGGGGATGCCATACGGTAAGTGTAGTCATCTTGATCGGTTGGCGGTATCCTGTACGGTCTTAAATGGAGTAAAGCATGTCAATTCTTGTAAACAGTTCAACAAAACTAATCTGCCAAGGCATAACCGGTTCATCTGGTGCATTTCACACAAAAGGATGTCTTGAGTATGGCACAAAAGTAGTGGGTGGCGTGACCCCTTCAAAGGGTGGTCGGAAAGACGCAAACGGATTACCTGTCTTCAATACCGTATCCGAAGCAATGAGTGAGACAGGTGCAAATGCGTCGATGATTTTCGTTCCCCCACCATTTGCGGCCGATTCTATCCTTGAAGCAGCAGACGCTGGTATAGAATTGATTTGCGCAATTACAGAGGGTATTCCCGTTTCGGACATGATGCGTGTGAAGGAAACACTTAAACAATATCCAAACGTTGTTCTCATTGGACCAAATTGCCCCGGCATCATTACACCTGGGAAAAAAGTTTCTGGTGAAGGCGCAAATGCAACATTTGAAGGTGGTTGCAAAATCGGCATCATGCCCGGATATATTCACACCGCTGCTTGTGATTCAAAAAGCGGAAAGAGTGTTGGCATTATTAGTCGCTCTGGCACACTTACATATGAGGCGGTTTGGCAAACAAGTTCGCTTGGTTTGGGTCAAACGACATGCATCGGCATTGGTGGCGATCCAATCAAAGGGGCCAACTTCATAGACCTTCTCGCCCGTTTTGAAGCAGATGACGAAACAGATGGCGTTGTGATGATTGGTGAAATTGGCGGAAGTGACGAAACCGAAGCAGGGAAATGGATTAAAGACAATATGTCCAAACCAGTTGTAGGTTTTATTGCTGGTATCACCGCGCCAAAAGGAAAACGAATGGGGCACGCGGGAGCGATAATTGGTGGCGAGGATGATACTGCACAAGCAAAGATTGCTTCACTCCGAGATTCGGGTCTCATGGTTTCCGATAGCCCAGCGGGTATTGGCGAAGCGATGGCCCAAGCTCTCGGATTAGTCGCGGTTGCTAAATAAAAGGTATGCTGTCCAACACGAATCCCAAGGAGGGGAATAAACGTGCAAACAATCAAGGAACGATACGAATCAGTTAACGAACGAATAGCAAACGCTGCCAACAAGGTGGGGCGTAGCACCTCGAACATTCACCTTATCGCAGTGACAAAACACGCCACGGTTGACGAGGTGCGTCAACTTATTGATTTAGGACATTCGGATTTTGGCGAAAATCGCCTTCAACACTTTACGCAGTTGGCAGCACAAATCGACGAGTATGTCGGCCGCCGAAAAGAATTAGGCGAACCAGATTTAGCAAATTCAATTCGTTGGCACTTTATTGGTCATCTACAGAGAAACAAATGCAGACGGGTGCTTCCGTTGACCCGGTTAATTCACACGCTGGATTCTCTTCGGTTAGCAGAAGAAATTCAAGAAGTTGCAGAAAAGCGAAATCAAGTTATTGAAGTGTTACTACAGACAAACATTTCTAGGGAACGGCAAAAAACTGGAATTGCTCCAGCTGCAGTTGGGTATCTTCTTGAGCAACTTGCAACAATGTCTTGCATTAAACCACGCGGAATGATGTGCATGGCACCCACCGGCGAAGACCAAGAAGAATCAAGACCAATTTTTACACGGTGCCAAGAACTGTTTGAAGAAATGAAACTAGACAAGCATTCTGGTGATGCTTTTAATATTCTCTCAATGGGAATGTCAAATGATTTTGAGGTAGCAATAGAATGTGGTGCGAACATTGTTCGCGTTGGCTCGGCATTGTTTGGCGAAAATTTAGTAGTTGCGTAGCAAACACGACCCTAATCGAGAACTAATTTTTTAAAAACAGATTCGCAACAGTCGTTGAGTGACTATCCTATTGTGTATGCATATGCGCAAAATATTAGAACGAGATAAAACCGTTTTTGGTTTCGAGTTTTTTCCACCTCGCACGGACCGAGAGTGGGACGCGCTGACTGACCGCATGCAAACATTTGAAGCACTAGAACCATCTATTGTTTCAGTAACGTATGGCGCTGGTGGATCGACACGCACAAAAACGCATGCATTAGTTTGTCACATTGCAGAAAATACTTCACTTGACCCCATTCCCCACATCACATGTGTAGGACATTCAAAAGAAGAAATTACAACAATTTTGCAATCGTATGCAGACGCAGGTATTGATAATATTTTATCTCTACGTGGGGATACTCCAAAAAACGGAATTGAAAACAGCGATTTTGAGCATGCGGCAGACTTAGTATCATTTATTCGAGAGTTCCCCGGTGCTTCATTTGGAATTGGAGTGGCTGGTTTTCCCGAGGGGCATCCAGAAACCCCAAATCGATTACTTCAGATGGAACACCTAAAGGCAAAAGTTGATTGCGGGGTTGATTGGATATGCTCACAACTATTTTTTGACAACGCATCTTTTTATGATTGGATTGAGCGGTGTGAGCTTGCAGGCATAACAACACCAACATTTGCTGGCATCATGCCAATTACATCGATTGCAGGAATGCGTCGCATGGCTGAACTTGCGGGCGGCGCAAACTTCCCAGCAAAACTTCAACGTCGACTGTATCGTTTTCAAGAAGACGCAGATGCAGTTGCGAAAATTGGAACTAGTTGGGCGGCAGAGCAGTGTGCCGATTTGTTAGACAATCAAGTTCGTGGGATTCATTTTTTTACTATGAATAAATCAACTGCAACAGAAGATATATACAGTTCTTTGGGTGTATCAAGCGGTTCTAAACTGCGAAACTCACATTAAATCTTCAGAAACGGTATCCTCTCTGAGATGCAAAGATTGAAATATATATTGTTCATGTTTCTGTGCTCTTCGTTTGTTTCCACATTCGCAGTTGCATCAACACCACCAGAACCAAGCCTGCGCAAATTCCCAGCTGCTTGGCTCGGATTCGGCCTGATGTTCATGTTTTTTGTTGTCGTTGTGTTGATCAGTGTGATGTCATCTAAGCGTGGACACCAAGATTAATAACTAGTATTGGAGGTTAAAATGAAAACCACTTCTAAACAGGGGCTGATAGCCCTGAACATTGCACTTCTGGCTGTACTTGCTGCTGTTTCTCTTGTCCCAACATTAGATGCACAAGTTTCTTCTAATGACAAATACGTTGCAGTCGCAGGAGCACTGAACGGACTCTCCTCGGGTGTGGTCTTTATTGCAAGTGAAAACAACCGTGCAGTTCTTGCAACAACTTGGGATCACAATAAAAAGAGAATTGTAATTATGGCCGCGCGAAGTATTGCTAATGACGCTGCGAGTATTTCGAGGCAATGATGAACGAACAACAAACAACTATCGGAAACGTAACACTTTGGGCAACCGCCTTTTTCATTACAGCACTTGTGCTTGTTATGTCTGGGCGACATACTCCAAGAGCAAACGCCGAAGGTGTAAATAGCGCAAATGGATTTACGTTGTTGACAACAAAAAATGGGCAAGGCTCAGAGCTTTTGTACCTTATCGATGATGAAACATCAATGTTAATTGTGTACAGCATAAGCAATCCTCAACTAAACGCAAAAATGGAAATTTCCGCAGCGTGGTATCTTCCATCCATGTTTAACACCGCACTAAATTGAACTGTATTTATTGACCTACAAATGCGAAAACCAATCGACACAGTAATGGTGGAACAGCGCGCGACTTCATTTACGCGGCGTTCAATCAAAACAGAATCAAAACAACAAGGACTTCGTCTTGCACTTTCGATGATTGATCTTACGACCCTTGAAGGCAAGGATTCCCCAGAGAAAGTTCGTTCGTTATGTCACAAAGCAATTACGCCATGGGAGTGTGAAATTGAACCACCCCTGCCGTCAGTTGCTGCAGTGTGTGTGTACCCAAGTTTGGTTCAAGTCGCAAAAAGAGCCCTTGAGGGTTCAGGAGTTTCGGTTGCATCAGTCGCAACGGGTTTTCCAAGTGGACAGTATCCACTTTCGGTTCGATTAAACGATGTAGTTGAAGCAGTAAAATCCGGAGCTGACGAAATCGACATGGTTATTAATCGTGGAGCGTTTTTGTCTGGCTGCATGGAAGAAGTCGCAGATGAAATTGCACAAGTTCGTGTTGCTTGCGGAAATTCCCACTTGAAAATTATCCTTGAAACTGGCGAACTTGAAACACTAGAAAATGTTCGCATTGCTTCTGATCTTGCAATACGAGCAGCAGCATCTACCGGACCGATTAACGACGGCGAAGTTTTTATTAAAACATCTACAGGCAAGGTAAGCCCCGCGGCAACGATGCCAGTGACGCTCGTGATGCTCGAAGCAATTCGTGATTATTACGAAGAAACGGGAGTCCGAATAGGGATGAAACCCGCGGGTGGAATAAAAACCGCCAAGCAGGCACTACATTATCTTGTGATGGTAAAAGAAACACTCGGAGATGATTGGCTTAATTCCAACCTGTTTCGTTTCGGAGCATCAAGCTTAACAAATGATGTGTTGCGGCAAATTAGCAAACAACAAACGGGCAGTTACGCTGCCACTTATGATTTTAGTGAGGCATAAACCGTGGCAACAACAAACAAAAATCAAAACTCGGATGCGTGGGAATACAGTTCCGCGCTCGATACCACAAAAGTAACGATTGAATCTAAAAGCAAACTTTTCATTGGCGGTAAATTTGTATCACCAAAATCACGTTCATGGTTTGCGACAATTAATCCTGCAACAGAAACAAAATTATCGGATGTTGCATGTGCTGGAAAAGCGGATGTTGAAGCCGCAGTCAAAGCCGCAAAAACCGCTTTGCCAAAATGGTCACGCCTAAGTGGAACAGAACGCGCAAAATATTTATACAGAGTTGCCCGGCGAATACAAGAACGCGCAAGAGAGTTTGCAATTCTTGAAACAATGGATGGTGGGAAACCAATCAAAGAATCAAGAGATGTTGATATTCCCCTTGCTGCACAACACTTCTTTTATTATGCGGGATGGGCAGATAAATTAGCGTACGCGTTTCCAGGAAGCACTCCAGCCCCCGTGGGCGTGTGTGCACAAATTATTCCTTGGAACTTTCCGTTGCTTATGGCAGCGTGGAAACTCGCCCCTGCACTTGCTTGTGGAAACACCTGCATTCTAAAACCAGCAGAAACTACATCGTTAACTGCACTACGACTTGCGGAAGTATTTCAAGAGGTTGGCTTACCAGATGGTGTTGTGAACATAATTACAGGAGAAGGCGACACGGGTCGGCTATTGGCGCAACACAACACCGTGAACAAAGTTGCATTTACGGGTTCAACCGAAGTGGGAAAACTTCTCATGCGAGGAACTGCTGGTACAGGCAAAAAATTAACGCTTGAGTTAGGCGGAAAAAGTGCGAACATACTCTTTGCTGATGCAGCAATGGACCAAGCGGTCGAGGGCATTGTTGCAGGAATTTATTTTAACCAAGGTCATGTGTGTTGTGCGGGTTCGCGATTGTTTGTTGAAGAGCCAATCTTAGAAGAAGTAATTTATAAATTAAAACAACGACTGGGTTCTTTGCGAGTTGGTGATCCACTCGATAAAAACACTGACTTGGGTGCAATTAACTCAAAAAGCCAACTCAAAGTGGTTGAGGGATATATTCGTTCAGGAGTAAAAGAAGGCGCCCAACTACATCAACTTACAACAAAAAGACTTCCAAGTAAGGGCTTCTGGTGTAACCCTTGTTTCTTTACTGATGTTCAGCCGAGCCACACAATCGCACGGGAGGAAATTTTTGGTCCCGTTCTTTCAGTTATGACTTTTAGAACGCCCGAGGAAGCAATTTCCAGAGCAAACAACTCACCGTATGGTTTAGCAGCCGGAGTTTGGACTGACAAAGGCGCGAAAATATTTGAAGTTGCGAAGAAACTCGACGCAGGAATTGTGTGGTGTAATACCTACAACAAATTTGATGCTAGTTCACCGTTTGGTGGCTTTAAGGAGTCTGGCTTTGGACGAGAGGGCGGGATGCAAGGCCTTCGAGCATACGTTCGGCTCGGTGGGGTTTAAGAAAGGTTTTATATGTCACGATTAACTATTGCAAAAACATACAAAATGTACATCGGTGGAAAATTTGTTCGAACTGAATCGGGTCGTTCTATTGTTGTTGAAAACACAAAAGGTGAAATTGCTGCGCATACTTGTCACGGTTCGCGTAAAGATTTTCGTAGTGCTGTTGAGTCCGCATCAAATGCGTTTACATCATGGTCTGGGATAACCGGTTATTTGAGAGGGCAGATTCTCTATCGCATGGCAGAAATGTTGGAGGGTCGACGAGAAGAATTTGCTGCGGCTATTCAAGTGACACAAAAAATAACACCTGCAAAAGCAAAAAAAGAAGTTGACGCTTCGGTCGACTGCCTCGTTCGATTTGCTGGCTGGACAGATAAGTACCAACAAGTTCTTGGTTGTTCAAATGCTGTTGCTGGCGACTATTACAATTTCACTGTTCCGCAACCACAAGGCGTTGTCGCTGTGATAGCACCGCCCGCTCCTTCTTTATTAGGTTTGGTTGCTCTTCTTGGTGCTCCGCTTTGTGCGGGCAATACAATCGTTGCAGTGGGCTCTGATTTGAATCCAATACCAACTGCAATTTTAGGAGAGATTTGTCAAACTTCCGATATACCAGCCGGAGTTATTAATTTGATTACTGGCAAGCAGTCCGAATTATTTGAACATATTGCTTCACACCGTCAAGTTGCTGGCATTTATTCTGCAGCACTTTCAAAGAAAAATCGGATTTTGATTGAAACCGGTTCTGCTGACAGTGTGAAACGTGTGAGGTTCAATAGTTTTAGCGACGAAGACTGGTATGACGGCGACAAAGTTGCGTCACCATGGAATATCGAGCCCTTTGTTGAATTGAAGACCATTTGGCATCCATCTGCTTGTTAATCGCCTTGGTTGTGATTAATTAGCGTAGAGGTTTTGCTTATCAAAAGTTCGTCCCCGATTCCTTTGAAACTGGCTTGTACTTGTGCACGTTTAACATCTTTCGACAATGCATCAAATTTAACTCGGTATGTTCGCGTAACCTGGTCAAAATGTTGCCGGTTTATTCCAGCATCTTGTAGATTAATGTCTTCTTCACCTAGAAACTCGCCACTTGGCGTTGTTGCCTTTACATTGAGAATCCCAACGCCACGGCACGCAAAACCATCACCATCGTGTAACGAGATGTGCACAATAATAGTTGCATGTTCAGTTTCAGTAACACGAATTCTGCTCAAGGGGTGAATAACGACGGAGTCAGGAGCATACGCCCATTGATGAGTAGGTTTTGGTCCAACTTGTTTCGGTGCAAAAGAACAACCACAAAAAAACATCGCCAATGTTAGAAGCACAGTGGCGATGAATTTTTTTGTTGTTTTATATAGCAAGCGCGAGCTCTTTAGCTAGCGACTTCATTTATAAGTGTTTCAATCGCAATATTAATTTTTACGTCTGTTAGATACGTGTTGTTTGCAATTGAATCCTTGACTCTGTCAACTAATTCATGACGAATCTCGGGTAAGTTGTGGATTTTCTCGAGCATTTGAGCTTGCTCAGAAAATTCAACTCGATCAACGGTGCCAGTGGCACCACTGTCCATAGCTGGTGCCGACACTTCGACAGCAGTTGTTGTTGGAGTAGTTGGGGTTGCAGCTTGTACTGACCCAACTATTGCGTTTCCAGCGTTTCCGATTGCGGAGATTTCAGACATTCTTTTATACCTTTTCTATGTCGCTGTGCGACTGTTCCTCTTAAGTCCTAACACTTCCCATTCCCCTGATTCCCGAACAAACCCTCGAATTTGATTGTTGATTGAAGCCACCAAGCAATACAACCAACACCTTCTATATATCGAACAAGCGGCCCGTTTTGCTTTAACTTTATGCAATTTTTCAAAGTTTTCGTAAAGTCCGATAGGAACACCCATATTTGCCGAAAACAAAGGGTTTTCCTTGGTGGAATTGCAGGGTACGATAGCCAACATGAACCAAATTCCTATTTGTCTGTTGTTTTGCGTGCTGTCGATTCCTTTTTCAGGATGTGGGCCTGAAGTGGCTACACCGAGCGATTCTAGCCGTACCCCGCGCCCGAATCAGAACGGCGACATAATGGATGTTTCAACCTGGGATTCAAGTTCTCAAGCTCCAACAGGTAGTAGGCAAACGGTAAGAGCTAATGCGATTCAGCAAAAGGATCAATATGCAATAGTCGTAGCAACCTTTACAGGCGATGCTAGCAGAGAGTCTGCTGCTGCTCAAAGAAACACACTTGCAAGGCAATATCCGTCCCTAGGGCGGGGTTTGACCATTCGTCCACGTTCTAGAGGAACAGCGCTGACATTCGGTAATTATGAAAATTACGAAGATTCAGCGGCGAAAAAAGACATGGCAATTCTTCGCTCTATGAAAACTCCTCAAGGAAAGCCATTGTTTGGACAAATTTTACTTTTAAAATTTAAACCGCCACGGCAATGGCAAAATTTACATCCTTACGATTTATGGACAGTTCGCAGAGAGTTTCCAAAGATTGTTCCATTGTTTACCTTAGAGGTCGCCGTTTGGGGAGATTTTGAAAGCGGTCAATATCCAACCAATCGAAGGCACGCTGCAGCCGAAAAGTATGCCAGCGAGTTGCGCTCGCGGGGGTTCGAGGCATTTTTTCACCATAATGATGATGGAGAATTAAGCGCAGTGACGGTTGGGCTTTTTGGCCCAAGTGCGGTTGATCCTGAAACTGGGTTTTATGCTCCAAACGTAGAGGCACTTCTTTCCCGTTTTTCAGATCGGCTCGTAAACGGACAACCGATTGAGATTTACTTTGATCCGAATAACCACGCATTGGGTTCAAGCGTGCAACAACCCTGCTTAGTTGAAGTGCCAGTAGATTGAATTACGGCGTATTTAATTGAAGGATATCGTCGTCGAGGTTCAGGTCTTCGGGGCCAATGTAAACCAACGTTAACTCTCCATAATCGCGGTTTTTGAGCCAATTATTCACGTTCTCTAGGGTAACGCCTTCGATTTCTTCAAGTCTATCTTGCAATGAGCGCGTTTTGCCAAGGGCGTATTGGTCCCCCCACAGTGCACTTGCTCTTGCTGTCGTCGATTCACCACGCATAACAGTTCGACTTTTTAATCGTTGGATCGTTCTTGCTAATTCTTCTGCGGAAATTCCATTTCGAAGTTCCGAAAGTTGTTCTAAACAAACCTGAATAGTTTCATTTGCTCGCTCAGGCGTCGTCCCCGCATGCATTCTAATAAGCGAACGTTCTTTTGAAGCAGCAAATTGAGCTGAAACACTATAACAAAGCGACCTACGCTGTCTTACTTGTGTAAATAATCTACCGCTTGTTGCTCCTCCAAAGACAGATACAGCAACGGCTTCCAAAATTGAATTTGAATCTGAAATATTTGGTCCATCAATCGCAAAACATATATGAACCTGCGAAGTGTCTTGTTTAATCCAATGTATTCCCCTGTCAACGGTACTGGTTGAAGGAATGTCAGTTTTGTTTCCATTCCATGAACCAATAAGTTCCGAAACGGTATCAACGACTTGGTTATGGTCTACATCACCAGCAAGAACGAGAATTGAATCGTTTGGCACGAAGTGTTCCTGGTGCACATTTTGCAACCGACTGATAGTTGCAGACTTTATTACATCTGTTACACCATACGCAGAACGATTAAATGGTGAGGGGATGTGGTGTTTGTTCAGAGCAATTCCAGCTTGTTGTGAAGGATTGTCATCTATCGAGTTAATAGACTGTAAGCACAAACTTTTACATGCCTCTAAATCACTTTCGGGCAGTGTTGGGTTTAACAAATAGGCACCTAACAAAGGAATTCCCTGTGTTAAATGTGTTCCGAGCATAACGGCTGAAACTTGAAAAAACTCAATTCCACAAGAAACTTGACGTCTAATACCAAGCGAATCAAGGGCGTCATTGTGTTCTATTGCACTAAGACCAGCAGCACCACGTTGGATAAGTTCTGCCAATAGCACGCTGTCACCATCATGTTTGTTTGTTGCGACCCCAGCACGGACACCCCAGTTAAATGCGGCGGTTTTAATTCCCGGAATGTTCTCAGTAATAATACAAAGTCCACAGTCAAGTTGCTTTTGTTGAATATTGCTCATCTAAGAATAGGAGCATACAAATACTGTTTGTAATTATGTGGTGGTAAATAAAAAACTTTATCTGCAAATGCAACTTGCGTACAAATTATTTAGTTTTTATAAAAAATGTTTCATGTTGTTACTTTTTTAATAAAAAAAATAAAAAAAATAAAAAACTTATTTATGAATAAAAACTAAACGCAATGAACATAAAAGTTATAAAAAACCTACGCAGCGCATCGTGTATGCACTTTTTTTACTAAGTAAC
>JYMV01002870.1_pt1 | contig 25731 bp, 23 predicted proteins | sample 338911 | NCBI WGS metagenome assembly JYMV01 (sample SAMN03354496, study PRJNA234377) | hydrothermal vent metagenome | biome: Deep sea; feature: Hydrothermal plumes at the Eastern Lau Spreading Center, Western Pacific Ocean; material: Seawater | place: Tonga | collected 2009 | depth 2000 m m
AACTATATTTAATATGATAGGACCTTTAAGCAGCCCTGCGCTTGTCCAAAGACAGGTTGTTGGTGTGTTTGATAAAAAATTACTTAAAATATTTGGTAATGGATTGAAAAATCTTAATATTAAATTTGCTTGGATTGTAAATAGTGAAGATGGTTTAGATGAAATATCACCTTATGCTAAAACACACGTAATACAAATAAAGGATAATCAAATTTCTGAAATTATAATTGATCCAAAAGACTTAAAAATAAATGCAGATAAATTTGAGAATTTGCTAGGTGATGATGCTGAGTTTAATGCAAATAAAATAATTGATATCTTTAAAGGTGAGGATAACGATTTTTCAAAGGCTGTTTGTTTAAATGCCGCTGCTGGTCTTATTGTTTCAGAAAAAAATTCTAAGTTTATTGATGCTTACAAAAATACTAGAGAGCATATATTAAGTGGAAAAACATATGAGCATTTAAAGAGTATAAAAAATGGATGAATTTTTTACAGGAAATGCTCTAAAAGAAATAATTGATAACAAAATTCATAGATTAACTCCTTTAATAAAACTTGGTGTTTCAATTGAAGAATTAAAAGAACGTATATCAAAAAAAGAAGAAAAAAAATTATTTTTCAATTTTAAGAAAAAAATAGAAAATAACATAAATAATAATAAATTTTCAATTATTGCTGAGATGAAACAAAAGAGTCCTTCGGCAGGTAATATAATTTATGGAAAAGATTATAATCCGGTAGAAATTGCAAAAATATATAATAACAATAAAGCTACTTGTTTGTCTGTATTAACAGAACAAGATTATTTTAATGGTGACATGATTCACATTAGAGAGATTAAAGAAGAAGGCATAAAAATCCCTATTCTTTCTAAAGATTTTTTTGTACACAAATGGCAATTATATTATGCAAAATCTGAAGGTGCTGATGCCATATTAATTATTCTTGCTGGAATTGGAAAAAAATTAGCCAATGAATTATATGAAGAGGCATTAAAATTAAATTTATCAGTAATTATTGAAGTTCATACAATTGAAGAAGCTGAATATGCTCTAAGTTTTAAAGATGCATTAATAGGAATAAATAACCGAAATCTTAAAACATTAAAAACTGATATACACACAACTTATGAGATTAATAATGCATTGAGAAATTATTCTGGACCGCTAATTTGTGAGAGCGGAATTAATTCAAAAGAAATGCTTTTAGAAATTGAGAGAAAAACAAAAATTAAAACCTTTTTAATTGGTGAATCACTGTTAAAGAACTTAGATAAAAATTCAATTTTCTCAGTTCTTTGATTAAATAAACCCCTATTTTGTTGACTTTTAACCTATTGTGAAATCAAAAGAACCTTTGTAGAACAGTAAATGTACGACATTTGTTCTATGCTTACAAAAAAACAAAAAAACCTGCTTTTATTTATAAATAAAAAGATCAGATTCACTGGTGTTTCTCCATCATATGAAGAAATGAAAAATGCACTAAATTTAAAATCAAAATCAGGGATTCATAGACTTATTTCAGCTCTTCAAGAAAGAGGGTTTATAAAAAGATTGGCTCATAAAGCAAGAGCTTTAGAGGTTTTAAAACTACCAGAAACAGCTAGTGCAAATGATATTTATAACTCTTTCTCTCCAAGTGTTATCCAAGGTGGTTTAGATTCTCAAAATGATAAAAAAAATCTAAATAAAATTCCAGTGTTAGGTAAAATTGCTGCAGGCACCCCAATTGAAGCTATACAAAATGAAGTTAGTAAGATAGCTATTCCAGAAGAACTGAGTAACAATGGGGAGCATTTTGGTCTAAAAGTTTCTGGTGATTCGATGATTGAAGCTGGAATAAATGATGGTGATACAATAATTGTGAAAAAAACTAACACAGCCAATAATGGACAAATAGTCGTTGCTTTAATTGATGACCAGGAAGCAATGCTTAAAAGAATAAGAAAAAAGGGTAAAGTTGTAGCGCTTGAAAGTGCAAACAAAAGATATGAGACTAAAATTTTTGGTCCCAACAGAGTAAAAGTTCAAGGCATTCTGGTATCATTGTATAGAAAATTCCACTAAAATAGTCTAATAATAATTTATGAGTTTAGTAGCAACAAGATTTGCTCCTTCTCCAACTGGACCGTTGCACATCGGAGGAGTAAGAACTGCATTATTTAATTGGTTATTTTCAAAAAATAATAAAGGCAAATTTTATTTAAGAATTGAAGACACTGACAAGGAAAGATCAAAAGATGAATATAAAAATCAAATTATACAATCATTAAAATGGATAGGTATTCAACATGATGATAAAGAATATATTCAATCTCAAAATATAAATAAACATAAAGAAGTAGCTAACGAATTGTTAAAAAAAGGCTTTGCTTATAAATGTTATTGTTCAGAAGATGAAATAAAAGAACAAAAAGAAAAAGCTAAAAAAAAATGGAGAGATTCAAAAAATTTAGAAATTCCAAAAAATGTTGATCCAGTAACAAGATTTAAAAGTAAAATGAGTGGAAATAATTTGATTAAGGACTTGGTGCAAGGTAATGTTAATATTTCCAATTCAATAATAGAAGACTTCATCATTTTACGAAAAGATAGATCGCCTACCTACCAATTATCCTCCGTGGTTGATGATCATCTAATGAATATAACTCATGTAATAAGAGGAGATGATCATAAAATAAATACTTTCAAACAAAAACAAATTTATGAGGCAATGAATTGGAAAATGCCTGAATTTGCACATATTCCACTCATACATAGTGAGTCTGGTTCAAAACTATCTAAAAGAGATAAAGCTTCAACAATAAATGATTATATAAAATTAGGCATTATATCAGATGCTTTAAGAAATTATTTATTAAGACTGGGGTGGTCTCACCAAGACAAAGAAATATTTACATTGGATGAAAGTATAAAGTTATTTAATTTAAAAGGAGTGGGAAAATCACCATCAAAATTAGACATGACTAGAATTCTGTCTTTAAACGAACACTATATAAAACATATAGATGAGAAAGAATTATTTAAATTATTAAAAATTTATTGCAAAGACTTTAAAAAAAGTATTGATAATCCAAAAGGTCATACTTTGATAAAATCAATGAAATTTTTAAAAAATAAAGCAAAAACATTAGAAGATATATATCAAAATGCTCAGTATATCCTTAATAATTATCTTCAAATTTCACCAGAAGATTTGAAGCTTTTAGACGATCCTTCTATAAATATTTTAAAAGATTTTTTAAATCAATATGAGAAAACATCTATAATAAGTAAAGAGAGTTTAGAAAAAATAATAAATGGATTAATAGACAAACATAAAACAAATTTTAAAGGTGTGGGTCAGCCATTAAGAATAGCTCTTACTGGATCTAGATTTGGTCCTGGTATCTATGACATTATTTTATCTCTTGATAAAAATGAAACTATTAAAAGATTAAAGTTGGTTTAGTAGAACTGAACTTGCTATTTCAGAAGATTTCGCGTTTTTAAATGTATTTATAATCTCTTGTGATTTTTTTACTTGTTTTTCCAAAATTTTTTTATCATTTAAAAGTCTGTCTACTGTTTTAAATATATCTTTTGGATTACACTTGGATTGTAATAATTGAGGTATAATCTCCTCGTTGGCAGCGATATTAATAATGTTTGGGGATTTGACTTTAACAAGCATTCTAATAATGAAAAAGTTAATGCTATTCATTTTATAAATGATCACAGATGGAACTTTTGCATTACAAATTTCTAGTGAAATTGTTCCGGATTTAGCTACTGCAAATATGGATTCTTTAAGAACATGAGATTTAATTTTTCCATCACTTATTACCTCACAGTTTTTAAATCCTTCTTTGGACAAGAGATTGTGTATTAACCGACTATGTTCAGTAGTTGAATGAAATATAAAAAATATGTCTGTATATTTTTCATTCATCAATTTTACAAATTCAAGTAAGATAGGGAGTAAAACATTAATTTCAGACATCCTGCTTCCTGGATAAATTGAAAAAATTTTTTTGTCTTTTTTTATAATTTGACTGATATCTATTTTTGTTTTTTCTTGTTCTTCAAGCAAAGGATGTCCTGTAAATGTAGATTTAATATTTTCTTTATCAAAATATTTCTTCTCAAAAGGAAACAAGAGTAAAATGTGATCTAAAAAAGACTTTAATTGTTTAACTCTATGTTCTCTCCAAACCCAAACTTGAGGTGCAACAAAATGAATAGTTTTAATATTAGGTTTTCTCTTTTTAACTTTTTTAGCTACTCTTAAGGTAAAATCAGGACTATCTACAGAAAATAAAATATCGGGATTAAATTCAATTATCTTGTTTACTGTTTCATTAATTTTCTTATTAATTTTAAAGACATTCAGTAAAACTTTAGTAAATCCAAGATAAGTTACCTCCTTTAGATCGTAAAGAGATTTAATTCCTAAAGCTTTTAGATGTTCACCTCCGACAGATAAATATTCAATATTGGGACTTGAATTTTTTAGTTTAGAAATTACTTTTGATGCAAGTATGTCTCCAGAGGGTTCTCCGGTTAAAACAAATATTTTTTTCATTTGGCTGTAATAAACATTTTATTTTTATTAGCAAAAATTATGCACTTTTTTCTTTCTAAAAATACATTTTGTTTGCTTTTCAAAACTACTCCTTTAAGTCCTGCAGATTTACAATGAATTAATGTTTTCAAACCAATAGTTGGTAAATCAATTCTTAGATCTTGTTTTTTCTTAGGAAATTTAACTAATACTCCGTTGTTTCTGAATTTTTTATTTCTAGATTTCATTAACAGTTTTTCGGTGCCACCCTTCCCTTCGATAGCAACAACTTTGTTATTTCTCACAACCACTCCTTGACTATAATTATATTTCTCTAATTTACTTAAAGTTATTATTGCTTTTTTGATATCAATCTTATCTTTTCTATTGGGTTTTGTTTTTGAATAAGTGCCCTTTTTAAGAGTTAATTCAGAATTAAAAGTTAAAGAACTTATAGTTTTTATTTTTTCTTGTTTTAATATCTTAATTATTTCTTTTAAGATCGCTGCGTCACCAAGTTTTGAATTTCTAATAATTCTTGGAATATAATAAATACCCTTAAAATCTAATTTAAGTCTAGAAAAAATTGGTTTTTTTACTTTCCCTGCAAATAAAACTTTTTTGCATTTATTTTCTTTAAGTATTTTAAGTATTTTTCCAACTTGACCAATGGAAACAGCATATGAATTATTTTCTTTTTTAAACTTTTTTTTCCCAGTTAAATCGATGATTAGGTATCTTAAATATCTTTTTTTGACTTTTTCTAAAATTTTTATTGGAAATTTTGTCTCTCCAAATATTAAACCAATCATTATTCAGACTGTGGTGTACAAATTGGTCTTTTTTTATCTTTTTCTATAAAATTAATGACCTCTTTTACTAAATCGTTTTCCTTATATTCGCCGTTAATTTTACCTAAATTTTCGTGAAGATTTTTTGAAGAAAATATTTTTTTAAAAGCCTGGTCAAGCTCCATTATTTTTTTATTATCATATTTATTCCTTTTTAAGCCTATTAAGTTTATACCTCTTAAATAATTTCTATTTCCAAAAGATAAACCAAAAGGAATTACATCCTTCAAAACTCCTGTCATACCACCTATCATGGCAAGTCTACCAATTCTTGTAAATTGTTGAACTGCAGAATTACCACCAATAACTACGGAGTCTTCTATTGTAACATGTCCTCCTAAAGGTACGTTGTTTGCAATAACTACATTATTACCAATATAACAATCATGAGCTACGTGAGATGAAATCATAAGTAAACAGTTATCACCTATAATAGTTTTTCCTCCACCACCTTTTGTTCCTGGGTTAATTGTTACATATTCTCTGATGATATTGTTTTCACCAATTTCAAGACTATTATCTTCACCTTTATACTTTTTGTCTTGAGGTGGTGTGCCAATACTAGCAAAAGGGAATATTCTAGTTGCTTTTCCTATTTTTGTATTTCCTTCAATATGAATACTTGAAATTAATTCTACACCATCACTGATTTTAACTTTCGGACCTATATAACAAAAAGGGCCTATTTTTACACCTTTACCAATTTTTGCTTTTTTGTCTACAACGCTTGAATTATGAATCATTTATTTCTATCAACTATGGTTGCTGCCCATCGAGCATCGGCCATTTCTTTTCCATTTACTTTAGCTATTCCTTTATACTTCCAAACACGACTGTGGGATCTTATTGCCTCAATATGTAGTTGAAGCTCACAATCTGGTATAACAGGATTCCTAAATCGCGCTTTTTCAACACTCATCAAATAAACCAATTTATTTTCAAATTTTTTGGGATCAACACTATGAGCTGTTAAAGCTGCTGCTGATTGGCCAAAAGCTTCAACGATAAAAACTCCTGGCATAACAGGTTGTCCTGGAAAATGACCTTGCACAAAAAAAGATGTTTTTACTACATTCACAATGGCTGTCGCTGATTTTAAAGGAACAATATTAATTAACTTGTCAATTAATAACATTGGTTCTCTGTGTGGTAATAATCGTTCTATTTCTTTTCTATCTATTGAATTCGTTTTCATTGTTTTTTTCTTAACTTTGCAAATTCTCTCATTGGCATTGCTGGATAACCCATAACTTTAGAATTATCAGCAAGATCTGTACTAACTCCGCTTGCTCCTCCTATTTTAACATTGTTCCCTATTTTTAAATGACCTGAAATTCCTGCTTGACCTCCAATCATAACGTTATTGCCTATAATCGTACTTCCAGCAATTCCAACTTGCGCAGCCAACATACAATCTTCGCCAATTTTCACATTATGAGCTATATGGATAAGGTTATCTAAAAAAGTATTTTTACCTATAATAGTATCTGTCACAGAACCCCTATCTACGGTACAATTTGCTCCTATTTCTACACCTTCTTCTAATATGACTTTACCAATCTGTGGAGTTCTGAGATTTTTTTGTTTAATAGGTATGAAACCATAACCCCTAACACCAATTTTAGCTCCATCTTTTATATGTACATGAGCGTTTATTAAAGAATTTTTTATGGTGGTGAATGAACCAATCACACAATTTTCACCAATATTAACGTTGCTCTCAATTATACTGTTGCTTCCAACGTAGGTATTATTACCAATAATAACATTTTTTCCAATCAAAACATTTTTTCCAAAGTTGACTTTTGGATACAATTTTTTAAGTTCACTTGAATTGACTAAATTTGTGTCTGGATAGTCAATGTCAGCTTTAGGATAAAACATTCTTGACACTTGAGTTACAGCAAATAAAGTATTTTTAACATCAAGTTTGATGCAATGATCAGGAAGAAATTTTGAAAGATTAGATGTAGTGATACAAGCAGCTGCCTTTGTCTTTAAAGACAAATTTTTGTATTTACTAGAATTTAAAAAAGTCATATCATTTTTGGTGGCATTAGATAATGACTCAACGCCATAAATCACAAAATCATTTACGTGAGTAAAATCACCATTACAACCGATATTATTAATTATTTCCTTTAAAGGGAAAGGTCCCTTTTTTACAAAAAACTGATTTACAGGCATTTTACTTCAAATTTAATGATGGAAGATCTTTATTCAATTTCTCAACAATAACTTTTGTAATATCGCTTTCTGTGCCTCCTCCAAGAGTATATTTTTTATCAACTACTAGTGAAACACTATTTTCTTCTATGTAGGATTGTAGAATTGGTTTTAATTTTTTTAATAGAGCCTCTCTTGCTTTAGCCCTTTGCATTGTAATTTTATCAATTGCTGACCTTCTTTCTGTTTGGTAATCTATATTTTTTTTCCTTAGTGAATTCATTTTTTTTCCATACTCTTCTTTACTTAAAATATTTTTTTTTGCCAATAAATCTTGCTCTTCCTCTTTTAATGCTTTTTCTATACCTGCAAATTTCTTTAGATTATCATCAAATGTTTTTGTCAAAAATTCCTGCGCTCCCTTTCCTGCTGTGCTTTGGTTTAATGCATACGTCATATCTAATACAACTATTTTTTGATCGGCAAATGTATGTGTACAAATTAACAAAAAAAAAGTAACTACAAAAAATTTTACTAAATATTTCATTAGAATGAAGTACCCAATCGGAAATTAAATCTTTCGGTTTTATCTTGACTAGATTTTGACAAACTTTGAGCTATAATAAAACTAAGAGGGCCAATTGTTGTATACATATTAGCGCCTATTCCAACAGACGATCTAATCGTATTTGTTTCATCTATACTATCACTATAGTCAACTGCCCAAACATTTCCTGTATCCAGAAACAAACTAATATCAGTTCTATAGGACTCTGGTAAAAGATTAGGTAATTGTGCTTCAGCGCCTAACGCTGTCGTATAATTTCCTCCGATCCAATCATCACCGTCTTTAGGTCCGACCCTATATGTATTAAATCCACGAAGTCTACTTCGAGGTATATATAGTCTTTTTGTCAATCTAACATCTTTATCAATACCATTTATTGCTCTAGCATGAAATTTAAGTGAACCAATCACATCTTCTGAAAAATCGTGGTATGCACTTATATCTAAACCATTCAATATTGCTGAAGAATCTTGGATTATTGGTAACGACTGTACAAAACTTGTTCTATAACCTTCGGTAGGTTTAAAAGACTGATTTCTTTTATCCAGTATAAGTCCATATGTAAAATCTACATTAAAAAAATTTCCTTCCATATTTTTAATTGCTGTAGATGCTGACGCGTCAACTTCAATATCTTCAAATTGAACATTTATTTCTGGAGTAAAAAATACATCCTCGTATTGCTCAAAACCTGTACCTAGTACAAATCCTGTTTTTGAACTTTTAAAACCTGAAGTAGCTGATCGATCAGTAGTAGAAACATCCAAGCCTACTCTAAGTGATTTATCAGTAAAATTATAATTAGGATTATTTACCAAAATATTACCGCTTACTTGTTCACGAGATAAATTTAAAGAGGTTTGAAGTTGAACTCCTCTTCCTAACCAATTGTTTTCACTTATTGCAAACTGAAAAGTAGTACCATCAGTACCGACTCCAGCGCCCGCCATAATTTCACCAGTTGCTTGCTCTTCAACGCTTATCTCCAAAACTTTCAAATCATCAGAAGATCCTGGTAGCATTTTATAATCAACTTTACCAAAAAGTCTTCTAGCTTTAATCTCATTAATTGATTTGTTGACCAGAAGTATGCTAAATGGATCACCTTCATCCACTATCATTTCGCCTCTAATTACGGAGTCATTTGTAATTGAATTGCCAACTATATTTATTCTTTCTACTATAACCTTTTTACCTTCAAAGATATTTATTTTTACCTCAACTCCATTATCATCTAGTGTTTCCAAAACGTTGTGATTGATAAACTGTAATTCTTTTCGTTCAGTTAATTTATCAATTTTTTCTAATACAGAATTTAATTTTTTCTGCGAATAATACTTTCCAACTAATTTATTAAATTCAGTTTCTAATGAAAGAAATGCATTTTTATCTAGCGATTCAGATACGTTTGCGAAAATTTTTTTAAATCTATATCTATCGCCTGCATCAATACTATACGTTAAAATAAAACCTTCTCCTTCTAAATATTCAACATTACTCGATGTTACGGTAGCTTCGTAGTAACCTTTGTTCCTATAATAATTTTTTAATAATCTTTTGTCTAATTCTACTCTTGCGTTGTTTAAATAAACATTCCGCGAAAGAAATTTCCAAAATTTAGATTCCTGCGAAGTAATAACATCCCTTAATCTTTTATCTCTGAGTTTTTTGTCGCCCAAAAAATATATTTTAGCAATTTTGGCTTTTTTTCCTTTATCTATTGAAAAAACTATCTTTACCTTATTTTTTTCTAATTTTTCTACCTTTGTGTCGATTTTAACAAAATAAAAACCTAAAGTTCTATAAAACGTTTTTATTTGATTAATGTCGCGTTTGATACTATTTTCCATAAATGCACTTTTTTCTCTAAGAATCATCAATTCTTTAATTTTTTCTTTATTTTTTTCTGCCTTTTCCCCATCAAAAATTATTGAATCTATAAGAGGATTTTCTGTCACAACTATACTTAATTTATTGTTTTTTAATTTAACCGATATGTTTGAAAAAAAATTTGATTCATAAAGTTTTTTAATTAGTAAATTAACATCAGATCCCTCATAATTTTTACCTATAGAAACATCTCCAAAAATCATTATTGTCTCTAAAGAAATCCTAACGTTACCTTTAACCTCAACTTTTTTAACTATTTCTGAATAAGAATTAGCGTTAAAAAAAATAAAATATAGAATAATAACAACAAATATTTTTTTAAAACTTGACATAAAAGTTATCATACACACATGCTAATAGTTTTCAATCTGGCCCAATTATCAGTCATTTTTATCTCTTTTAATGATGCTGGGTTTCTTTTAGCATATTTCTTAAAATCTTTATCTTTAAAAATCTTATTTATAGTCTTAACAATGTCTAAAAAGCCAATTTTTTTAGCCAAAAATAAGTTAACCAATATTTCATTAGAAGCATTGACTATCGTGGGTGTCAATAAACCAAAATTCAAGCACCTTGAAATTAATTTTATTGAAGGAAAACGCTTTGTGTTCACATTTTGAAAATTCATTTTGCTTAAAATTTTTGTATCAATTTTTTTTACATTCGAAACGTAATTTTTTCTACCGTATAAAGTATTAGATATAGGTATCTTCATATCAGTATTATACAAAATCATTTTTATTAGACCATTTTTGAATCGAATTATTGAGTGTACATATGATTGTGGATGTATCATGATTCTATATTTGTCTTTACTAAATTTAAAAATTTTATAAGCTTCAATAACTTCAAAAACTTTGTTCATTAAGTTTGCAGAATCTATAGATATTTTCTTTCCCATTTTCCAATTTGGATGATTGACAGCTTGAGTTGGGCTAACTTTACTCATTTTATTTTTTGGCATATTTAAAAATGGACCGCCAGAAGCAGTAATTATTATTTCTTCAATCTCATCGTCGCTAATATCTTTTGTTAATTCCATGATTGAAAAATGTTCTGAATCAACAGGTAGTATTTTAGTTTTGTGTCTTTTAATATATTTAGACAAAATGTCCCAACCACAAATAATCGTTTCCTTGTTTGCGATAGCAACGGTTTTACTAATTTTAACTGCATCTACTGTTGGTTGTAATCCGGCAATCCCAACAATTGCTGACATTGTATAATCTAATTTTCCACTAATTATTTTATTTATAGAAATATTTCCAGAATAAACCTTTGTTTTATTTTTTTTTAATAAATTTTTAACTTTTTTATAAAATAATTTATTATTTATTAATACATTTTTGGCATTGAACTCCTTTGCTTGTTGAATAAGTTTTTTATAATTATTATTCGCTGATAATAAAACTACTTCAAAATTTTTTTTATCTTTTCTAATAACATCCAATGTGAATTTTCCAATAGACCCCGTTGAACCAAGTATCGCAATTTTCTTTTTCATATTAAAATATTTCTGCAATTTTTAAAATATATACTGTTGGTAAAGCAAAAATTATTCCATCAAGTCTATCAAGCAATCCTCCATGACCTGGTAGAATACTTCCTGTATCTTTAATTTTATTTAACCTTTTAAAGTAAGAAATAATTAAATCTCCTAATTGACAAGATAAAGAAACAATTAAACAAAAAAATATATTTTTTAATGATAATTGAAAATTAAATAAAAATAGTGGCAATAAAGAAAAAGTAAAAGAACCAACACTACCTGAAATAGTCTTATTTGGACTAATTTTAATTAGCTTTTTGCCCCCTATTAATTTACCAAAAACATAGCCACCTATGTCAGAACCAACGCATACGGATAAAATAAATATCAAAAAGATTGCATCTTCAAAACTATCACCTCTTAAATTTCTTATTGTAAATAAAACAAAAAATGCATAAATAATTCCAATAGCTGTAATTAAATTATATTCCCATTTTTTTTTTCGAAAATATTTCCAATTAAGCTTATACCATTCAGTAACACATAAATATAAAACCACAAATACAATAAATAAAAAGAAAATTTCATTGATCAAAATACATAAAATTGCAAATATAAATAATAAAATTGATGTGATGATTCTTTTTTTTAAATCCTTAGTCATTAAATCTTTCCAAAATTTCTTTTTATTTTGTTAAACTTAATTATAATTTTGTTAAAATCATTTTCATTAAAATCTGGCCACAATTTATCTAGGAAAAATATTTCTGTATAAGCTAATTGCCACAATAAAAAATTACTTAATCTTTTTGTACCACCTGTCCTTATTAATATTTCTGGGTCTGGTATATTTTTAGTATAAAGCTTATTTTCGAAACTTTTAAGATTAATTTTCTTATTTTTTTTTACAACAAGTTTATTACATGCATTAACAATTTCTTCTTTCGAGCCATAATTCAAAGCAAGATTTAGTGTGATTTTTTTATTTTTGAGCGTTTTTTTTTCGATTAATTTTACTATTTTCACAATATCTTTTGGCAATCCTTTTCTATTACCAATAATATTAACTCTTATACCTTGTTTTATTATTTTATTTATTTTTTTTTTTAGAGATTTTCTTATTAAATCAAAAAGAAAATTAATCTCACTCTCTGGCCTTCTCCAGTTCTCAGTTGAAAAAGTATAAAGTGTTAAATACGGAATTTTCTTAATAAGAGAGGATTTAACAATAGTTTCAACAGATTTAATACCTTTTATATGACCAAAATTTCTAGATTTTTTTTTTTTTAAACCCCATCGCCCATTTCCATCCATTATTATAGCGACATGGTTTAACTCATTCATATTATCATTATTTCTTTTTCTTTTCCCTTTAATTTTTTTTCTAATTCGGAAATTTGTTTATCAGTCAAATTTTGAATTTTTTTTTCATAACTTTTATATTCATCTTCTCCCAATTTTTTATCTTTCATATCTTTCTTTAAATTATCATTAGCTTCTCGCCTTATATTTCTTATAGATATTTTTGCTTTCTCAGCTAAACTTCCCATAATCTTTTTCAGTTCAACCCTTCTTTCTTCATTAAGACTCGGAATTGGAATTCTCATAAGTTGACCATCAATTTGTGGATTGATACCAAGGTTAGATTTTTTAATCGCTGCATCAATCAATGAGACATTGTTTTGATCCCAAACTTGAACGGTAATAAGTCTTGGTTCTGGCGTCGATATGGTAGCTAATTGATTTATTGACATTTTTTGTCCGTAAACTTCAGCTTTAATTATGTCTAACATTGAAACATTAGCTCGGCCTGTTCTTAACGAAGCTAGGTCATGAGTAAAAATCTCATAAGCTTTCCTCATTTTGGAATTACAATTACTTATTGTATCTTCTGAAGTCATAGTTTTTAAATTCCTTCTCCAACCTTAAATCTTACAAATTTTATTATTTCTATTTTACCTTTGTTAGCGGCTTCTTTCAAAACATCTATAACTTTTTTTTTGGGGTCCATAATCCACTCTTGGTTTAAAAGTGTATTTTCTGAAATAAATTTATTCAATTTACCCGCAGCTATCTTATCAATAATTTTAGGATCCTTTCCGGTATTTTTCAATTGCTCTGTGATTATTTCCTTTTCCTTTTGTAATATATTTTGATCTAAATCTTTTTTATCTATAGCTAAAGGCGAAGAAGCCGCTATATGCATTGCCAATTGTTTTCCAAGTTCTAATAATTCGTTTTTTGTTTTTGTAGTTTGTAAACTTAATAAAACTCCTATTCTTCCAACATTTTTTTTAAGTGAGGAATGTATGTAGGAAAAGTTAATAAATTTACCTGATCCAATAAAATCGCATCTTCTAAAAGTAATTTTTTCTCCAATCTTTGCTATTAAAGAAATTAAATTATCTTTCACTTTTTTTTGGTTTTCCATTTTGGAGACTAAAATATCATCCATTTTTCCAGAATTAGTTAATGCTAACTTGGATATCTCCTCTGCAAATTTTATAAATTCATTATTTTTGGCTGCGAAATCTGTTTCTGTATTTATTTCTATAATTGAAAATTTATTCTCTTTTTCACATATACAAACTAAGCCATCAGCTGCTACTCGTTCCATTTTCTTATTTGCTTTGGCAATACCTTTTTTTCTCAAAAATTCTATTGATTTTTCTATATTACCTTTACTTTCATCTATGGCATTCTTGCAGTCTTTGAAGCCTACACCTGTAAGTTCTCTTAATTTTTTAACTTTGTCTAATATGTGGTCTGAAGACATGTAAAATTACTATTTTTTTTTTTTAAAAGTTAATGACTTAACTTTTGAAAAAATAGATTTAGCTATTTTTTTAGGTGTTTTTTTTATTTCCTTTTTTGTAGAATCTTCTTTCTTTAATTCTTTTTTGAATGGTTTTTCATTTTTGGTTTCAATTTTTAGGTCTTTTTCACCTGTTTTTTTTAAATCTTCTTCATCTGTTTTAAATATATTTTTTTGAGCATCCAATATTGTTTCTTTAATTAACTCACAATATAAATTTATTGCTCTTCTTGCATCGTCATTCCCTGGTATTGGAAAATTTATTCCTGTTGGATCAGAATTGGTATCTACTATTGCAACTATAGGGATATTCAATTTTAAAGCTTCCTTAACGGCCAAATCCTCAGCGTTAGTATCAATAATAAAAATCATATTTGGTATTTTACTCATATCGGCTATTCCACCTAATGATCTTTCTAGTTTGTCTCTTTGCATACTCATTCTTAAATTTTCTTTTTTTGTAAAACCAGTATTTTCTTTCTTTAAATCTGCAGAAAGTTTCTTATATCGTTTTATTGAATTAGATATAGTTTTCCAATTTGTTAGCATTCCTCCAAGCCACCTATGATTAACATAAAATTGTGAAGTATCTTTTGCTAGACTAGCTATAGTGCCAGCAGCTTGTTTCTTCGTAGAAACAAATAATATTTTACCTCCAGAAGTAATGCACTTATGTATTGCTAATAATGCTGCGTTTGTCATTTCAATTGTTTGAACCAAATCGATAATGTGTATAGAATTCTTCGAACCAAAAATGAATTCCTCCATTTTTGGATTCCACCTGAAAGTCTTATGTCCTAAATGTACGCCAGCTTCGAGTAATTGTTTTATTGTAACACTTGGTAATTTCATAGTTTCCCGGTTATTCCACCACAATTTTTTTTCCATTTAAGGACCGGAGGTTTCTCAACCAAAAACTGTGTGCGTATTTAAGCCTGATGTTCTACAATTTAAATGGTTGAACTTCAATATGAATTAAACGCTTATTTTCTTTATATAATGCTCTTTATTCAAGAGTTTTAAAGTTTCATAATTAAATTTTCTCTTATCATTCAATTCAAATAAATAATTTTTGTTCTCTTTGTTAATGTAAATTTTAATTTTTGAATCTCCCTTCTCCTTAATTGCTTCATATAATTTTTTTAGCCCCTCTTCATCATTTATTTCTATTCGAACATCATTATAGTTGAGTTTAATAATTTTATCTAAACTCACAATTTTTCTAACATTTATTCTTCTAAAGCGATTTTCTTGATTATCCTTATCTCTAATAACAGTTAGTACAAATGATTTGCCTTCTACTAAATTTTTTCTATTTATCTCTAAAATTTCAGAAAAAAGAAAAAGCTCAAATACTTTACTTTGATCACTAAATTTAATGATTGCGTAGGGCGTTCCTTTCATTGTTTTTTTTTCTTTTATAGACATTATGGTTCCAGCTACAGAAGATTCGATATCATTACCATTTTCAAAATCCTTAAATGATTTTGTCTTATACTGTTCGAGAGCATCTTTGAAACCTTCCAAAGGATGGTTAGATAGGTAAAAGCCAACTGACTCAAATTCTTTTGACAGTATTTCATTATTAGCCCAATTAGGTGAATTTTTATTTTGCATTAAATAAGAAACTTTCTGATTATCTTCTAAAAATAAACTAGATTGATTTTGAACTTTATTTTCGTATATGCTTTTAGAATTCTGAATAATATTAGGTATATTATCATAAAGTGCTTTTCTATTTATAAAAATAGAATCAAATGCTCCGGCTTTTACCAAACCCTCTAACTGAAGTTTATTTATATTTTTTGGATTAATTCGGTTAATAAAATCGCTAATAGATTTAAATTTTCCTTTTTTTTCTCTTTCTTTTACTACTTCAGAAATAGCTTTGAATCCTACATTTTTAATTGCACCTAATGCACAAAATAAAGTATTTTTCTGTGGTCTAAATTCAGGATAACATTCATTAATGCAAGGTCGTTGAACTTTTATATTCAATCTTTTTAATTCTTCAAAAAATTCACTTAATTTATCGGTATTAGATAATTCAGTGGACATTGATGCTGCAATAAATTCATTAGGATGGTAAGTTTTTAGATATGCGGTTTGATAAGCAATCATAGCATAAGCAGCTGCATGACTTTTGTTAAAACCATATTCAGCAAATGGTTCAATTTTTGTAAATATAAAAATTGCAGTATCCTTGGTTATCCCATTTTTAACTGCTCCATTAACAAATCTTTCTTTTTGCTTTTCTAGTGCAGCTCTTTTCTTTTTCCCTATTGCATTCTGCAAAATATCTGCTTCTCCAGCAGAGAATCCGGACAACTCTTGGGCAATTTGCATAACTTGTTCTTGATAAATAATAACACCGTAAGTCGGTTCTAAAATTTTTTTAAGTTTTGGATGTAAATAATCTGGTTTCTTCTCTCCATGTTTGCACTGATTATAAATGGGAATATTGCTCATGGGGCCTGGTCTGTATAAAGCAACTAATGCAATAATATCTTCAAACTTGTTTGGCTTCATATTAACCAATGCATCTCTCATTCCCGCACTTTCTAGCTGAAACAGGCCGACCGTATGACCTGAACTTAATAACTCAAAAATTTTTGGATCATCAAGTTTAATTTTACTTATATCTAAATTTATTTTTTTCTTCTTAAGGAGGGATATAGTTTTATTTATTACTGTTAAAGTTTTTAAACCAAGTAAATCAAATTTTACTAACCCAGCTTTTTCAGATGTATACATGTCAAATTGAGTTGAGGGTAAAAGCGAATTAGACGAAGAATCTTTGTATAATGGAACAAATTCAGACAAGTTTTCCTCAGGAATAACAACTCCTGCTGCATGAGTTGCCATATTTCTATTCAAACCTTCTAATTTTTTTGAAATTTCTACAAGTTTTTTTACTCTAGGATCTTTCTCTACTTCTATTCTTATTCTAGGTTCTTGAGCTATGGCTTTTTCTAAAGATAGGGGTCGAGATGGTTCAAAAGGAATCATTTTGCATAACATGTCTACGTATCCATAAGGTAAACCCAAAACCCTACCAATATCTCTAAAAGCCATTCTTGCTTTTAGTTTTCCAAATGTAATAATGTGGGCTACTCCTTTTCCATACTTTTGTTTTAAATATTCAAAAATCTTATCTCTTTTCTCTTCGCAGAAATCTATATCAAAATCAGGCATCTTAGCTCTATCTGGATTTAAAAATCTTTCAAAGATCAAATCAAATTTGATTGGATCAATATTAATTATTGAAAGTGCCCAGGCTACCAAAGACCCTGCGCCAGACCCTCTTCCGGGACCAACGGGAATATCATTTTTTTTCGCCCATTTGATATAATCAGAAACTATAAGAAAGTAACTCGAATATTTCATTTTAGAAATAATACTAATTTCGTGATTCAATCTATTATTGTAAGTTTTTCTTATCGCATTTACGTCCTTTTGCTTAGCGTATGGGAAAACATACTCATCCAATTTTTCTTTTAAGCCTTCTTCAGTCTCTTTGATTAATAAATCATCTACATTTTTAATCTTGTCTGTTTGTATATTGGGTAAAACTGGAGATGAATTCCTTGGTCTATAAGAAATTCTTAAAGGAAAATTTATATTATTCTCTAAAGCTTCTGGAAGATCTTGGAAAAGTTCACACATTTCTTCAGATGTTTTAAGATAATGTTCATTAGTATATTTCCTTCTATCTTTCACATGGACATAAGTTTTTTCGCCAACACAAAGATAAGCATCATGGGCTTCGTACATTTCTTTTTCTAGATAAAATACTTCGTGGGTAGCTATTAAAGGTAATTTTAATGTATCAGAAGTATTCAGTAAAAATTTCTCAAATAATTTTTCACCATCATCAGCATGTCTTTGAATTTCTATATAAAAATTATCAGTAAAAGTTTTTTTAAATCTTCTAAATAATAAAAAAATTTCTTCTGAAAGATTTTTAAAAAAAAGTTTACCTATTAATCCATCAAAAGATCCTGATAACAGAATCAAACCTTTATAATTATTTTCTATATCCTCAATTTTACAATGGGGCTCTTCATTATCTTTAATTTCTAAAAAGGATTTTGAAGAAAGTTTGATTAAATTTTTATAACCTTCCAAATCTTTAGCGAATAAAGGAATTTTACCTATATGATTCTTATATAGGACATTAATCTGGGTTCCAATAATTGGCTGTGTTCTAGATTTTGCTATTAATTCAGAAAATTCTAAAGATCCACATAAATTATTTGAATCACACAAACCCGCAGCTTTAATTTGATTCGTCTTACAATGTTTTGCTAGATCTAATATTCTTAACGCACCTTCGCAAATCGAATATTGTGTATGAATTTTTAGGTGAATAAATTCTTTATCGGCAACTTCATTCATTTTTCCTTGTTATATTACCATCTAAAATACTTAACTTGTAGTCTGCTCTATTTGATAACTCTCTATTGTGAGTTGCATAAAGTATTGCTCTGTTCTTAGATTTAAGTTTCGTAAACAAAGAAAATATTTCGTTTGCAGTTTTTCTATCTAAGCTTCCAGTTGGTTCATCAGCTAAAATTAAATCCGGTTCGGTAATCAAAGCTCGTGCAACCGCAACTCTCTGCTGCTCTCCACCAGATAATTCAGATGGAAAATGATCAACCCTTTTAGATAAATTGACTAACGATAAAATTTTAGTAGCCTTCCTTGCTGCTTCATTCCATTCATATCCATTATTTACCAATGGAATTATGACATTTTCCAAAGCAGTAAAATCACTAAGTAAGTTATTTTGTTGATATATTATTGAAATTCCTTTTTTTCTAACTAAATCCCTTTCATCATCATTCGATTTAGAAAAACTTTTTTTCTTAAAAAAAACTTCACCTGATGTAGGTTGATCTAATAAAGCAATAATATGTAATAGAGTTGATTTGCCAGAACCCGAAGGGCCTGTCAAAGAAACTAGTTCTCCTTTATTTATTTTTAAATTTATATTTTTTAGAACAATAATATCTTTCCTGCTACCAGTAAATTTTTTTGATATCTTTGTTAATTTTAGTATCTCTTTATTCATATTTTAAAGCCTTAATTGGATCTAATTTTGCTGCTGATAAAGATGGAAAAATTGTAGCTAAAAAAGTAATTAATAATGAAAAAAGAGAAATAATAATTATATAACCTAAATTTATTTCTGACGGCATTTGACTTAAAAAATATATTTCTTCAGGAAATAAACGAATATTAAAAATTGAAGTAATCAATACTCTTATCTCTTCAATATAATATGAAAATAGGATACCAATTGTAACACCCGTAATTGTTGCAAGAAAACCTATTGTAAAACCTATTATAAAAAAAACTTTTGCAATAGAAGTTTTGCTAATACCTAAAGTTCTAAGGATCGCAATCTCCTTTGTTTTATTTTTAACTAAAATTGTTAATCCTGAGATTATATTAAATGCTGCCACTATTATGATTAATGTCAGAATAATAAACATAACATTTCTCTCAACTTTTAATGCACCAAAAAAAGATTTGTTTAAATCTTCCCAAGTATAAACATAATGATTGCTAAATATTTTTTGTACGTTTTGTTTTATTAATTGAACTTTATCGGGCTTATTTAAAAATATTTCTAAATCTATATCCATATCTGATATTTCAAATAAAGAATTTGCATTTTCGAAAGGCATAAAAATAACGTTCTGATCAAACTCTGCAAGCCCAGTACTAAAGATAGAAGAAATTTTAAATTTTTCTTGAAGAGGTATATTTCCAAAAGGAGTTTGAAGATTAGATGTGGACATTAATGTAATTTCATCTCCCACCAGCAAATCCATTGATATTGCTAATTCTTTTCCTATAGAAATTGTATTTTTATTAAACGAATTCAAAGATCCGTCTATAATTCCATTTTTTATTAAATCAATTTTATCAATATCATTTTGAAGATAAGAACGTACAAATATACCAGTTGTATTTCCTCTATTTATTAAGATTCCCTGACCGCTGAAAGTAAGAGCAATCCTAGATATACTTTTTTTTATTTCATCAAGTTTATTAATGTCTTCCTTATTAATTTTTTTATCGTAAGGTTTAATAATAATGTGTGCGTTAAAGCCCAAAATTTTATTAATTAATTCTGTTCTAAAACCACTCATTACAGACATAACTATGATTAAAATAGCAACTCCAAGGGCTATGCCTGTAAAAGAAAAAATAGAGATTACTTTTAGAAAACCTTCTTTTTTTTTAGGTTTTAAATATCTAAAGGCTATTGTTCGTTCAACTTTTGAAATCAATTTCAATTTCTTTTGTTAAGTAATTTTTTCTTAATTTCATCTAAGAATAAAGTTTCTGTTTCACCATTTATTTCTTTAAACTCAAATTTATCGCCGGTGAACTTAGAACCTAAAATTATTTGATAAGGAATACCGATTAAATCAAATTTTTTAAATTTTGCTGATAAATGGTCCTCCGTATCATCAAATAAGACATCAATTTTATTTTTTATCAATAAATTATATATTTTTTTAGCTTTCAAATAATTTGATTTATCATTTTTTTGTAAACTTGGAATTATTGCAACTTCAAACGGTGCTACCGATTCTGGCCATCTCATAACATTATTAGTGAACTTAGACTCAATTATGGCACCTACCAATCTTGAAACTCCTATACCGTAAGAACCCATTTTAACATCTACTTTTTTTCCATCTTGTAAATCAACAGAACACTTTAAAGGTTTTGAATATTTGTCACCAAAATAAAAAATATGTCCGACTTCAATTCCCTTTGTAACTAATTGATTTTCTTTCTTTACTTTTTTTTCAAAATCTTCCTTTTTAAATTTATTATCGGTAACCGCATAAAAGGCGTCATATTTCTCTCGTAATTCCTTAATTGAATCATCTGCATCGTTATGCTTGCTGATATCAATATCAAAAATTCTTTTATCAGAATAAATTTTACTTTCTCCTGTATCGGCCAAAATTATAAATTCATGGGATAAGTCTCCGCCGATTGGACCGGTATCTGCTGCCATGGGTATTGCGGTAAGTCCTAATCTCTTAAAAGTATTAAGATAAGCAAAAAACATTTTGTTATATGATTTTTTTGCTTCCTCATCATTTAAATCAAAAGAATAAGCATCTTTCATAAAAAATTCTTTGCATCTCATAACACCAAATCTTGGCCTTAATTCGTCACGAAATTTCCACTGAATATGATACAAAAGTTGAGGTAAAGATTTATATGATTTAATACTAGCTCTGAAAATTTCGGTTATCAACTCTTCATTTGTTGGACCGTAAAGCATTTCTTTTCCTTGCCGATCTTTTATCCTTAACAGTTCTTCACCATAATCATCATACCTTCCACTTTCTTTCCATATTTCAGCGGATTGTATGGTTGGCATTAATAATTCTTGAGCTCCAATTTTATTTTGTTCTTCTCTAACAATTTGCTCTATTTTTTTCATAATCTTAAACCCTAGAGGTAACCATGAATAAATTCCTGTGGAAGATTGTTTTATCATTCCTGTTCTAAGCATAAGTTGATGAGATTTAATTTTTGCCTCAGAAGGATTCTCTTTTAATAATGGAATAAATAGTTTAGATAGATACATAATTCTTAATTTTTATACCCTTACTAAATCTACGTTCGTATAAGGTCTCTTTCCAGTTTTTTCTTTAACAGTTTTTCTACAATTGGTTTTTAGCGCTTCTATCAAATTTTGTTCTTGATTAGAGTTTTTGAAAGAAAAAGTTTTACATATGTCTCTAATTTTATCCTCAAGTTCAAAAATAAAATTACTATTTTCTCCATCACTGGGAATACCCTTAAATGAAATAATAGGTTTCTTTACTATTGAACCAATATCATTAACAATTATTGTAATTTGCAAAAAACCATTTAAAGACAAATTTTTTCTATCTTTTATAGACTGAGACTCTTCATCCACACTTATATTTCCATCTACATACATTCTTCCGACAGGAGCTTTATCTACTACCTTTGGTTTTTCACCGGGATATAGTTGAACTATATCTCCATTTTCAACTCCAACAGGATATGGTACTTGCATTTCTTTCGCGAAATTAATGTGTTCAACCATGTGTCTATGTTCACCGTGTACAGGTATAACAGATTTTGGTTTAACCCAATTATACATATCTCTTAAATCTTCTCGGTTTGGATGACCTGATACGTGTACGAATTCATTTTCTTCAGAAACAACATCAATACCATTTTTAATTAATTGATTGTGTAATTTATAAAGCCTTTTTTCATTGCCTGGTATAATTTTTGACGAAAAAATTACTGTATCTCCTGATTCAATCATAACATCTGGATGTATATAGTTAGAAATACGCATCATTGCACCGTTAGGTTCGCCTTGGCTGCCAGTACACAGATAAACAATTTTTTCTCTAGAAATTTTTTTTGTCTTTCTTGAATCAATTGGTTTAGCTAAGTTATTCAAATATCCACATTGCTTTGCCGCTTTATAAATTCTATGCATAGATCTACCAACCAGAGATATTTGTCGTCCAATTTTCTCAGCGCAATAAAAAATGCTTTCCATTCTTGCTACATTTGAAGCAAAAGAAGTTACAATTATTCTTTTTTGTTTATTTTCCATTATTTTTAGTAAACTTTTTCTAACATCTAATTCAGATCCAGCACGTCCTGGATTTAATACATTTGTTGAATCGCATATCATCGCTAAAACTCCCTGATCTCCTATTAGTTTTAATCTTTTTTCATTAATTGTTTTTCCGATCAAAGGATTAGGATCACATTTCCAGTCACCAGTATGTAAAACTGCACCAGCGGGTGTCTCAATATAGAGACCGTTAGGCTCAAGTATAGAATGTGTTAATGTAACAAATTCAATTTTAAAAGGACCTAATTGAACTTCACCATTAAGTTTAACAATTTTCAATTTGTTTCCTATATCAATTTTTTTTTCTTTAAACTTTTCTTGAATTAAAACACTTGTAAATGGGGTCGCATAAATATTGCAAAGTAGTTTTGGCCATATATGTGCTATGGCTCCAATATGATCTTCGTGGGCATGAGTTAACACTATACCAAGCAGATCATCTTTTTTATCAACTATAAAACCCGGATCAGGATAAATTAGATCTATGCCTGGTATTGTATCATCAGCAAAGGTAACTCCAATATCTACTATAATCCATTTTCTATTTTCCGGATTTCCATAGGCAAATAAATTCATATTCATTCCTATTTCACCAGAGCCTCCCAAGGGACAAAAAATAAATTCTTCTTTTTTCATTTAATTTAAATATTTTTTATTCTCTTTAAAAATTTCAATTATTCCTTCAATTGTTATGTTCTTGTCTATCGTAAATGACCTTATTATAGAAGTTTTAAATAAATCAGCATAACCGCCAGTAAAAATAATTTTATATTTTTTTTTAGTTTCTTTCTCAATTTTTAATATAATGTTATTAATTAAGCCGGAGTAACCCCAGTAAAAACCAGAATATAAAGCTTCGATAGTATTTTTTCCTATAACTTTTTTTTGCTTTTTTATAGAAAAGGTGGGTATTTGATCGGCTGAGCTTGATAAACTTTTTATGGAAAGATTTACTCCTGGTGCAATTATTCCACCATTATAAATACCATTTTTGTTAACAACATCAAATGTAGTAGCGGTACCAAAATCTAAAACAATACAATTAGTTTTATATTTTTTATAGACTCCAACAGCATTTGCGATTCTATCTGATCCAACTTGATTTTTGTTTTTGATATTTATTTTAATAATTTTATTAATTGAGTTTTCTTTAATCTCTCTTAATTTTATTTTATAAACTTTTTTTAAAAATTTTTTAAATATCAATTGATATTTTGGTACTACACTTGAAAATAGAGCAACTTTATTAATTGATTTATTTTTAATAATTCTTTTTAAATTTTTTTTTAAAGAATTTTTTGATGTAATGTTATTGCTATTAAAATAAATTATTTTTTTTATCTTTAAATTTTTAATTTCAGCTAAACAAAGTTTTGTAATTGTGTTTCCTATATCGCCAATTAATACATTCATAGTTATACTATTTAATTTAAAGTCATAGATTCTGCTTTTTTTTTTAAATTTGCATAATTATATAAATGTAAATCAATAAAGAATTTTTCATATGATGAAATAATTAGATCAATTATTTCTTTAATTTTTAGTTTTTTTTTGGTTTCCAACAAAATATTTGTAGCTTGATATTCATTATTAATATCAGGATTTGAAACAATATTCACACCTATTCCTATAATTAAAAATTTTCTATTACCTGAGATTATTGTTTCCTGTAATACACCACAAATTTTTTTCCTGTTTACTAATACATCATTTGGAAACTTTAAATTTACATTTTTCTTATCACAAAAATGCTTAATTACATCAGAAATTATAAGAGGATTAATTATCGAAAACTCATTAAAGGGAGGATAATTATCTTCTAAAGGAAAAAATATTGAACCAAACAAATTTCCTTTATCAGAAATCCATTCTCTACCATGGGTACCTCTTCCTTTGGTTTGAGTATCAGTATAGACACATCCAATCTCTTTTTGTTTTTCTTTTATTAAATTAATAGCTACATCATTAGTGCTTGTAACATTTTCAAACTTAAAGATTTCAAATTTCATCAATAAATTATGATTGAATAAACAACATTAGTGAGTATCGAAGGATAAATAAAATAAGTTAAAATCAGTATACTAGATAAAATTAATGAACTTTTAAGTCCCCAATCGTAACTTTCATCAAATGGTTTATTTGGTTTATCAAAATAAATTATTTTTATAATTCTCAAATAATAAAATGCTGAAACAACTGTGGTTACAAGTCCGATAATTGCGAGCGCATACATATTAGCCTCAATGACCGCCATAAAAACATAAAATTTGGCAAAAAAACCAGCCAGCGGAGGTATGCCAGCCAATGAAAAAAGTATAATTAAAAAACTTAAAGCTAACGCAGGATGATTTTTTGACAGGCCAGACAAATCTTTAATATTTTCATAAAAGATACTTTCTCTCTTCATCATAAAAATGCAGGCAAACGCACCAAGATTCATAACTAAATAAATAGTTAAATAAATTATTGTGCTTTGAATTCCCGCGTTCGTTCCTGGGGCTAAGCCTGCCAATGCATAACCCATATGACCAATGGAGCTATAAGCCATCAACCTCTTTATGTTAGATTGTCCAATGGCCGCAACAGCACCTAATATCATTGATGCTATTGATAAAAAAATAATTATTGTCTGCCATTGACTAATAACATTAACAAATGGAACATACATAAATCTAATAAAAACTGATATTGCTGCAATTTTTGGAACAAGAGCAAAAAAACTGGTTACAGAAGTTG
>JYMV01040875.1_pt1 | contig 25726 bp, 19 predicted proteins | sample 338911 | NCBI WGS metagenome assembly JYMV01 (sample SAMN03354496, study PRJNA234377) | hydrothermal vent metagenome | biome: Deep sea; feature: Hydrothermal plumes at the Eastern Lau Spreading Center, Western Pacific Ocean; material: Seawater | place: Tonga | collected 2009 | depth 2000 m m
TATCAGAGAAACCAGAGATGCCAACGAAGCAAAACGTATACTTCTGGAAACTGGACCGGAAACCAAGGAGCCGCCTTATGACGGTAGTTCAGCGCGTTTTCAAGTTTTTACTACCAGCCAATGTTGTTGCTTTAGTTATAATTTTTTGTTTTTTAAGCTTGTTCCAATCGGAACCCACATCTTTTTTGACCTTAAACTTATCGCGTTTAGGAAAATAATCAATCTCATCCATTACATTTGACCATAAACTTTTCTGTTTTAACGTTTTTGGGTAGAGTTTTGTAGTATTTTCTGTAAATTCTCCGTCATTGAGTTCCTCAAACCCAATTCAAGAGCTTTACTTAAATGAACTTTAGCCATACCCCTTCGATTCATCATAGCATACAACATGGCTAAGTTTGCATGCCCTACCCCAAAATTTGGATTCACTGTTACTGCTAATAAAAGCATATCACGTGCTTTTCCAGGTTTCTTCTGCCTCAGATAAACTTGGGCTAATGAATTATATGCGCTGGAATTATTTGGTAATTGACGGATAGCCGCGCGTAATAAAGGCTCGGCTTTGTTCATTTCTCCCAAAGCCGCAAGGGTCGCTCCGTAGCTTGCTAAAAGAGATGGGTGATCCGGATAAACCTCAAGTCCTTTTTTATATTCTTGTTCGGCTTGCTTAAATTTATTCTGACTTCCAAAAACGATTCCTTTCTTAAAATACGGCATCCACAAACTAGGCATTAGGTTCGATGCCTGATCAAACGAAATCTGCGCAGACTTAAAGTTTCCTTTATTCAGCAATGCATCTCCAGTAGAAAGAAGTTGTTTGTAGGTAGCTCGTTTTTCTATTTCCTGGGCAGATTTATTGGGAGCCGCAATCCCAACGATTCCAACTAACACTAAACTTATCAAAACTCCTGCTAACACTAAATTTTTTGGCTGTACTATCCTTTTTAGAACAGATGCACTTCGCGTAGAACTTCTGAATAGATACAAGACACCCATCACGCAAGCAAATTGCGCCAAGGGAAATATTAATAAATATATACCATCTACGAAGTCCCACTCCGCGTGCTCAAAACTCATTAACCGAAAAAAATTGGTCGAGCGTAACAGAAGTAAAGGGTGGTTGAAAAAAATCTGGAACGATCGAGACAAGGCCTCAACAGAAAAAAACGGGTGGTTGTACGGAAGGATCACCTTATATTGTACAAGCATTAAATATTGAGCAATCACGCAAATTATGATGAATATTATTGAGATATAACGAGTCGCTTTATTACTAAAGCACCTGTGCAAGAGATTGGCTAGACCTATAGTGAACAAGACTGCGGCGGCTATAAAATAACGATTGCCATAGGCATCCGACTCCACAAAAGACAGCATAACGATTATCAGAGAAACCAGAGATGCCAACGAAGCAAAACGTATACTTCTGGAAACTGGACCGGAAACCAAAAGTCCAATTAGGCCAGCAAACCACAAAGGAGTAGCTACTATCAAACCCCATTTTGCGCTAAAAAAAAGTTCATATAACTTACTGCCAAGCATTACAGACGAAGTTGATGTTTCAATTGCTTGGCTTTGCAATGTATCTAGAAGGTAGGAAGAAATAATAAACCCATTCAATTGATTCCACGCAACAAATTGAGGCAATAAAAAAACTATAAACATGGCGACAAAACAAAGTGTATTCATCAAAACATCTGTTATCTTGATAGGATTTACCGAATTCCTTCCGACAAAATAGAGAAAAAACATATCGACGATATAAAGAACTCCGTAGTTGGCATTTATCAGACGAACAAGACATAGCAACCCTAGGCACCCCCCCATAACAGCATGGTCAAGTTTTTTGTTTGATTCTCGATAATGAAGCCACACCATCACAAATAGTCCTGCAAGAAAAAATTCAGTGGTATGGGCCATTCGTTGACGAATGAAGGTGTAATACAATAAGGGCGAAGCCATCCACAACGATACACTTGCGATTACTGCAACCCGTTCGTCAACAATTTTTTTAAGAACCCGGCACATAATCATGAGTCCGGCAAATAAGTACGTTGCCGATGCGACCGCAGTAGCCACGAAATAAGGCGATGAATAACCATCGGCCTTAATTGGATATCCTAAGGAACCATAAAGCAAAGCAAGCAAATGACCCACTAGGAAAAAGGGCAGGTATAGCACCGCTTGGCCTAACTGCCAATTGCTGAAAACGTACCCGGTTGAATTAAAACGATTGATATGAGCGTAATAACGTTCGTTTATAAAATCAATATCCCCGTCAAAAAATATTGAACGCAAGTAGGAGTAATAGCCCGTATCGTCTCCTCCGTCGACTGTTTTTACTGAATAGTATCCAGAATGTGTAAGTGGTGGAATCCAATCATTGAAAAGTCCGAGCGGAGTCAACAGAAGAAACAAGAGATAAAAAATTCCTCCGATTAAAAATAACTTTTTTGGGGATACAGACGCTCCAGAATCTTGAGGTGTTGAGCACATATGATTATAGTGTCAGCCGTCCTTCTAAAACCGAAGGCATCGCTTACATCAACTATTGCGAAGAAAAGTTTATCTAATTCCGTTGTTTAAAATAAAATAGGTAGGCTTAAGATTATGGCAGCCGTTATTGTTTATTAAATAACCAGTCCCTTGGCCACCAGTTCCTGATGTGCATCTTCTATTCGGGAAACTGCGGTCTGCTGATCGCCCCAGGCCACTAAATCTTCCAGACCTTCCTTTAACGATAATTTAGGTTCGAATCCCAAGGCGCTAATCTTAGAAGTGTCAGCATAGCAATGGCGAATATCTCCATTTCTAAACTTTCCAATCACATCGGGCGTTAGGGACTTTCCAAAAATTTCAATGAGAGTTTTAGCGACTTCAAGAATTGAACCCGGTTTTCCTCGTCCGATATTAAACACCTGATAGTTTGACTCCGAAGAATCTAGCAACATCAGCTTACCCCTTACCAAGTCTTTCACATGAATAAAGTCACGTTGCTGGTGCCCGTCTTCATAAACGAGAGGGGCTTTCCCATTTTTAATCGCCGAACAGAAAATAGCTGCCGCGCCTGTGTACGGGTTATTTAAGCTCTGTCTAGGACCATAACAATTAAAATAGCGACAAGTCACGGTTGGGATTTTATATGCCTCACCGATCATGAGGGAATAGACCTCCTGATCTTTTTTGCTCTGGGCATATACAGAGGTACAATGCATCGCTTTATCTTCATCGGTCGGAATCGGGGTTGCCGGTTGTTTGCATGCCGGACAAAGCATTTCCCATTGTCCTGCCTGCATCTGCTCTATCGGTCGAGGTTTTGGAGAAATTTTACCATGCTCACTACAAACATATCGGCCCTCACCATAGTTGCTCATCGAACTTGCAACTAAAACTTTTTCTACATTATTGCTGACATTAACTAAGACATCCCACAGAATACCGGTCCCGCCAACGTTGGTAGAGATATACTGATCTATGGAGTACATCGATTGCCCCACCCCTACTTCTGCAGCATCATGAATGATAATATCCATTCCCTCGATAGCTTTCCGCAAACTATCACGATCACGCATATCACCCTGAATAAACTCTGCGCCTTCATGAAGATAAAGAGGTTTTTCTGCTAACGGGCCATGCACCTGCGAGTTAAGATTATCAAACACACGAACGGTATCACCTCTTTCGATAAGGGCGTCTACCGTATGCGATCCAATAAATCCTGCGCCACCTGTTACCAAAACTTTTTTACTCATATGAGGATAAGTTTATTTTCAAATCTTTAGAATGTTTCGCAATTTAGTTGGTTGACTATCACCGACCATATTGGATAGTAACCTTGAAATCAGCCAAGGTCTAGCTCTTATACTCTTTACCTATACGGTATTATTTAAAACTCACTTAAGCATTTTAAATTGAAGTGAGATCTGTCACCTAACTCAATTTTTAGCCCTTCGTTTTTTAAAAACTTAAGTCTATGGTAATCAAAGTGCCTTACCTCCTACAGCAAAAGGGGTCGTATTTATAAGGCTTTCTTGAATTCACTGTTAATATGAGTGATAATCAGTCCGATGTGGTTGTTAAATCAAACAGGTTGTCTCTCCGTATATTCTCCAAATAAACCACGTGGATCTATCCATAATCATAGTCAACTATCACCATAGCCACATGCTGGTTGACTGCCTCGAGTCTGTTAATCAAACAATCCAAAAAATACAATTTGAGGTTATTCTGGTTGATAATAGCTCTAAAGATGACGGCCTAGAATCGATCTTAAAACGTTATCCAGAAACTCAGTTGATTAATAATCCAAAAAATGTGGGGTTCGCGCGGGCCAATAATCAAGGTGCTAAAATAGCAAGTGGTGATTTCCTGTTTTTTATTAACCCAGACACAATCATGACCGAAGGAGCTGTAGAATCAATGCTGGATTATATTCGCTCGGATTCTTCCATTGGAATCCTTGGCCCCAAGGTATTGAATCCAGACCAAACAATCCAGTATTCTTGTAGAAAATTCCCGACGGTTTGGTCGGGTCTCTTCAATAGGTATTCCCTGATGACGCGGCTTTTCCCGAAGAATAGTTATTCAAGGGATTATTTGATGCTAGATTATGATCACAATTCCATTCGCTCGGTAGATTGGGTCTCGGGTTGCTGCATGATGGTGCCCGATTCAACTTTCAAAAAAGTTAATGGGTTTGACGAAAATTATTTTTTATTTATAGAAGATGTTGATCTATGCCAAGCCATCAAAAAGAAAGGACTCCGAGTTGTTTATTTTCCCAATGCAAAAATTTTTCATAAAATTTCATCTAGTAATTCACGATCGGCTTCTCAAGTAATTATTAAGCGGCACCAAGGGATGATTTACTACAACCAGAAACACCTCAAAACAAACTTTATGATACGGTATATGATTAATTCGATAATAATGGCCCGATGTCTTTTACAAATATTACTGAATACAGTTAAATGACTATTGAAAGCCCACCCATTCCTGGCGCAATGTACTTTTGGGGTTACGGGGTTTCCCTGATATCAGCATTTGCACTAACTTTCATTCTTATACTAACATTTAGCAAGTTAAACATACTCGCACGCCCACTGAACAAACTAATGATTTCTATGGGGAAACCTGTAATTCCCTTTGGTGGAATCCCCGTCATCCTGTCTTTCTTTTTTGTTCTTTGGTTTTTTTACTTTGCAGGATGGATTAACCCTGAAAACCTTCGTCTATTTCAAAAAATCACCCTAGGCGTGGGCCTGATGACAGCTCTAGGTATTTACGATGACATTTACCACTGTCCCCCAAGGATAAAACTTCTTTGTCAAATTATAATCGCAAGCATTCTATTTTTAGCTGGGTTTCAGATTGATCGAATAGGCGATACGATCGAGTTAGGAACATTTTCAATCCTGCTTACAATTTTTTGGATCGTCGGAATCACAAACTCTATTAATCTGATTGACGGGATGGATGGCTTGGCTAGTGGATTAATTCTTCTTTCTTGCATAACCTTGAGTTTTGTTTATTTAGAACGTGACATGGTAGAAGCCTCATTTCTAGCTGTAATTCTTACAGGAAGCATTTTTGGTTTTTTTATTTTCAATTTTCCCCCAGCCAAAATCATCCTCGGTGATTCTGGCAGCCTCCCTCTTGGGCTTCTAATTTCGTTAATCACTTTATTACCACTAAGCCAAAAATTTACCGATGAAATCTATTATCTAATCCCAATTATCACCCTATTACTTCCAATATCAGACACCTCTTTCGCCTTTTTTAGAAGAGTCTCGAGAGGAATTAGTCCTTTTTCTAAAGACGCCAAACACTTGCATCATCGCATAGCCAATCTTGGTTTTTCTCCTTTAAAAACGATCATGATTTTATTTACTATTTGCTTTTACTTTGATCTTACTGCTCTATTACCAGCACACAACATAAATCTAATTCCTAATTTCACGCCCATCTATTTTTTTTTCGTAACAGTCAATATAGTAATTCTTCTGTGTCTGTTGAAACGATTGGAAAAGAAAAAACAAGAAAAATATCATGAAACTTTATTTGAATAATCAAGCAACAGTATTTTTTTTCCTCTTACTCGTAATTGTTTCGCTTCTTTATTCCAGTACATTTCACGCTCCTTTTAATTTTGACGACGAAGCCGTCGTTAAATTTGAAATCGCGCAAAACCAAGCACAGTTACGGTTTGAAGGGTTTTATCCCCCTCGCTATCGTCACTTATTTTATTCAAGCCTTATCTTCAATCACTCGTACGGAGGATTAAATCCATTCGGCTACCACTTGGTCAATACTTCCCTTCATTTTTTCACTTCAATCGTCATTTTCTTCATTGCTTCAATCACTATTGAGAAAGGATTTTCATTAAGAAAAAAAAAAGCCTTTTTAATTGCAAGCCTTACGACCCTACTCTTCGCAATCAACCCAGTTAACTCAGAAACCGTAAACTACATTTCCGCAAGGGCAGTTGGCATGAGTAGTTTTTTCTATCTCTCCGCCTTACTGTCTTTCATTCTTGGAAGTTTTCGCAAGCAAAATCCTGTATCAAGACTTTTATTTTACCTTTTATCTTTAGCTTGCTTTTTAGCCTCTGTTTTAAGTAAAGAAACCGCTCTAACTTTTCCAATAGTTCTACTTTTGTATGATGTTTGCTTTATGCGAAAAGACGAATGGGCGCCACTCAAAAACCGTTTGTTGTTTTTTTATCTACCATTGTTTTTATGCGGCGCCTTTGCAGTATTTAAGGTTATTTCTCTAAAAGCCATGGTCATTCATTGGTGGCAAAGAATAGATGTTGAATATGGATTGAAACAAATTCAAATCATTGGACACAGCGCCCGACTCATCTTGTTTCCAATCGGACAGACTTTTGACTATGATTTTCCTGATACTTTTTTTACGACCAATATACTCCTTACTACTGCACCCTTGTTTGCATTGGGAATTGTTTTAGCAATCGCATTGTATTTCCCTAAAGCACGTGCGATGGTTCTTTTTTGTGTCTTCTGGTTTTTTATAACCTTGGCTCCAACCAACAGCATCCTCCCGCGATCTGACCTTTTAAGCGAGCGCAACCTCTATCTACCTTCTTTTGGAATCCTATTTTTACTTGCCATCGGAATATATCGACTTGTCATTGCAAGTCAAAATCAGTTGCTGGTTAAAAAAATTGGCGCATATTGCTTGACTATTTTATTCATACTCCAGGTTGTCCTTTTATATGAAAGAAACTTGATCTACAGGTCCAACACTCTTCTTTGGGAAGATACGCTGGAAAAATCTCCGGGAAAACTTCGTGCTCTTCATAATTTAAGCCATTTTTATTTAGCTGAAAAAAACTACACCAAAGCATTTATCACATTACGGTCCTTGGCAAAATCAAAAGCATCTCCACACTATATAGCGTACGCTCATAGCAACCTTGGCTCCATCTACCTTCAACTAGGGGATTATCTAAAAGCAGAAAACGAATTTAAATCCGGAATAAAAGCAAAACCTTCTCTCCCTACAAATTATTTCAACCTGGGAACCCTTTTAGCCTCACAGGGGCGTAATTTAGAAGCTAAAAAGTATTACGAAAAAACCGAAGATTTATATAAAAACTATAAATGGGGGTATCAAACTCCGGCGGAACTTTATATCAACAAAGCACGCTTGCTTTTGAAATTGAGACTCTACGACGAGGCCGAAAGTTCTATCAACGATTATTTTACGAGTATAAAAATCCCTTTCACTAATGTAGAACCAGACCGTGTTCCCGGGTCTGGACCTGGATATTTCATCCTAGCAAATATTTATTCAGCCACAGGAAGACTGGAGCAGGCGCTCTATGAGTATAGCCAGGTAGGAGACGAGCCTAAACTTAAGGCGGAAGCTCATAACAACAGAGCATTAATTTTCATCAAAAAAAATTCTTTCAAGCGCGCATTCGAAGAGCTAAACCAGGCAATAACGATTTCTCCAAATTTAATCGACGCCCACTATAACTTAGGAAATTTGCTTATCCAAACCAACGGGGATTCGATTAAAGCACGGCAGCACCTTGAAAAAGCCTTAAAACTCACAACCAGCCAAGAAGTAGCCAATCGAATTAAAGGCGCCCTGAAAACTTTACCCTGATCATTCAAGTCTTTTAACCTATGAAGTTCTTTTGAGACAAAATAAAGACTTATATTTTCTTTAAATTAATACGCTACATAAACCTCGGAAAACGAGCGCTCTCACCCAATCACAATTTTACGAACAACCTTCTCTCCTTTTTTCTCTGGGTTAGAATAAATTAATTCAACAAACTCAGGAACTCGACCTGAACCTTTGTCTAGGACCAGTTCATGACTATCACCATTCCGCCATAATGTGGGATAAAAAGGCCAATCGTAATAAAATGAGTTTGGATAAGATCTCCAATTCACTTTTACCTTTAAGAGTTTTTTATTCTTGCTCACATAATGTGAGTCCGGAGACTGAAACGTAAGCACCAAGCGATTTTCGTCATCTGAACTTTTAACTGTAGCAGAAAAATAATTCAAAAATGATTCAGGAAGGAATTGAGTTTTTGCATTTTCATTCAAGTACACCAATGCATTGTCAAATTTTTCTACTTGTTGAAATTTCCCGAGAGTTTTTCCTGCCCACTGAGGAAATTTGCCCCCAGTTGTGTGTACTACCAAATAACGAACTCCAAAGGCGTAAAGTGACAAGAGAGCCCCTTCACTCGAAAAATCTGTTAATTCAGATAATTTTTTACGGCCATCCCACTCAAAAGCACCGAATCCATTGACTAACTTTTTTTGATGTATCATCGATCCTTCTAGGTAAGCCACATCACGCACAAAATATTTATTAATGGGCCATTCTAAAACCGGGCCATCTGGAACTTGTTTTAACCACAAGTATTCCAAAGGAATTTCATCTTTTGGTTGTTTATAAGGCGCATATAAACCTTTGGCAGGATATATTTCCAACATAAGAACAGTAAGGATGATAAATGAAAATATATTTTTAAAACGCGACTCACACATTCTCTCTCTTATTAACATAAACGAGATCCCCGAAGTTATCCCTAGTCCAAGAGGAATCAGACCAGACATTCTTGAAATAGCCCTTATCGAAGAAAAACCTGGGAATACATAATATAAAAAAGTGTCAATTGGATTAATCATAATGTGTTGGTTCCCATACAACTTTATGATTGGCCCAAGGGATACCATAAACGCAAGCACTGCGATAGAAAAATACAAGAGAAAAATCTTTTCCGAGCGCAATCCTAAATAAATCGCTCTAAAAAATTTTGTCATAAAAAAACGAACTGTCACAACTAGGAAAAGAGGGCTTAATATGACAGTGGTTATTGCCTGAGGGTGCAATAAAAGGTCCGGATATAACTTCTCCCCAAAAGCAACTACAAAAGGTTTAAATACCAACATAACAGGAGTTAAAAGCATTAGCCCTATTCCCATATTCTTTAATTTTGAATTAATCAAAAAATTACTGGTATTTTTTTTTCGTAGGATCAGTAACGCAACAGCAGTCAATAATATTGGCAGATACCGAGGCGATGTATTCCCATCAATGTGGTTAAAATAAGAGGTCCAAGAGCTAAAAAAATAAGAGTTCGGAGAAGAAAAAAAACTTACAAGAGGCGCCCCATATGCCGCTTGTCCTGCGATACTTCTTTTGAATCCAAATTCATTAGCTTCCTGCAGATAGGGAATAAAATAAGCACTAGCAACCGTCCCAACTATTAAAATCGGAAGAGCAGCATCTAAAGCAAGTGTCTTAAATCTAAAATTATCCTGCTGACGAAATAAAATTAAAACAAACAAGGGAAGAATTATGGAAAAGAAAATACCGTGGTACGCTGACGCCGTAATTTGTATAAGATAAAAAAGCGCGGCCCAGTAAAGAAAAACCCTTCTTCCCTTGTCAAAGTATTTGTGAACAAAAAGTAGCGTGAAAGGTATCCACTGAATAGTTAATATATGAATATAACCTGAAGAACCGAGACGTGATTCACTAAAAGCAAAAATCAACGCTGCAAAAAAAGAAGCCGCATAATCAAGCTTCAAACTTCTTGCCAACAAGAGCATCCCTGTCGAGCTTAAAATGTATGAAGAAAAAATAGCCGCTGCATAACAGATGTAAGGATCTTTCGTTGCAAGAAAAATCGGAAGAGTCAAAACAGCTGTTGAAAAAGTTGAAACATTAAGATGAATTGGTCGATCGAGAGGATAAAACGAATTTCCTGTAAACAATTGATCAAAGTTCCAAGAACTTAACTGAGTTAACTGCCAATTTAAAACCCAAAGACTAGGGGTTGCATCGCTCCCCCCACCAAAAAAGCTATGCCGACTAAATACATCTAGAGGATAGGAAAACCAATAAGCAAGCAGAATGGTCAAAACAAACCAAAATCCGTAAAAGAAACCGCTTTTAAAATGCATCGGTTGGGGAAATGGCGGGCATTGCATCGCAACGACCTAATATTAATTTAATGTCAAGTCCGTTGATCACAAAAAAATTCTATATTCGTAGCTAAAAAAACACTCTCTTTAATCCATAAAACTATTACTGAGAAACAACATTGAATTTAAGGCTGACACAAAGCTCGATCAGCTAAGCACACTTCAAACACCATATCAAACCTATGGCATTTTATTTGTTTTACATTAATTCTCTATTTTTCAAATATGGGCGGAACCAGCCTGCAGCTATAATTTTTTTCAGTTCTTTCGAAGAAACTCTTTTATTTTTCTGGATTAGTTTTCTCTGCTCTATCGTTTTTCCTAAACCCAACAAAGCATCCCACTTGGCTTTGAATATGGAACCCGCTTGTCCAGTTAAAGAAAAATAAATTAACGCTGCTAGATTTGCCAATATATGCTGTGGCAATCCATACCAAAGCAGCAATGAAGGCATATTCTTAACATAGGTCCAAACCATATTACGGTGCCCATGATAAACAACAAAGTCACTTTGACGACCGGAAACGGCGGAGCCAAAATGCTCAACCTTTGCGTTTGGAACATACAAACAACGATGGCCCATCAAACGCAAACGAAACGCCAAGTCGACATCTTCGAAATAACAGAAGAATCTTTCATCAAATCCGCCTATATCTAAAAATATATCTCGTCGGTACATGGCTGCAGCGGCGCATGGTGAAAAAATTTCCCCAGCTGAACGAGAGATTTGACTTTCAGATACCCCATGGTCACGTCTCCAGGCCAACCCGCATAAGTGATAAATATCACCAGTACCATCCAACCGACCCAAAGAATCTTGTTTTGTTAAGTGGCTTCCAAAAAAATCGTACTGCGGATTTTCTTCCGCAGCAATATGTAGTTTTGATAACCAGTCTGGCTCGGCAATGGTATCAGGATTTAGCAAAGCTACCCACTGAAAACCTTTTGCTTGTTTTACAGCGTAATTATTGGCAGCAGAAAACCCCATGTTTTTCTCCAACCGCACAACTTTAACATTGGGAAAAAGGTCTTCGATTTCATCGATTGAACCATCGTGACTAAAATTATCGACAACAACCGTTTTAAAGTTAGAAAACGTCTGGTGCTTTAACGACTCAAGGCAGCGACCTAAGAATTCTTTTCCATTAAAATTAACAACGATAACCACCGTTTTGCTCGAATGATCCATGCTGTGTACCGTTTAAAAATTTTTCATAAATACATATTAACAGACATCCCCGCTAACCGAACCAAGCTTACGCAAACCACGCCAACTGCTACTGCACACCTTGCAATCCTCTAGGCAAACACCTATACTCGAAAATATTTTTATCCGTTAAAGTATAAAACCTAATTTTTTGCAGAACCATGAAAACATTATTCATTACAGGAGGTGCGGGCTTTATCGGAAGTAATTTCCTGATACGGCAAATTAAAGGCGGAAATACCCGTGTCATTAACTACGACAAATTAACCTATGCGGGAAACTTGGATACGCTACACTCTATTGAAAGTAATTCCAACTATTGTTTTATCGAAGGAGACATCTGTGATCAGGAATTAGTCCAAAAAACATTGCTAGAGAATGAGATCGATTCTATTGTTAATTTTGCGGCCGAGTCTCATGTCGACCGCTCGATTGAATCCCCTGACGATTTCATTCAAACTAATATCGTTGGCACATTCAAACTTTTGCAAGCATCTCGAGATTACTGGAATAATCTTAAAGAAAATAAAAACGAAAAAGAACGACACAAAAATTTTCGGTTTCTTCATGTGTCTACCGATGAAGTATATGGATCGCTAGGGGATAGCGGTTCTTTTACTGAAAAAACACCTTACGCACCAAACTCTCCGTATGCAGCATCAAAAGCTGCTTCAGACCATTTAATACGTTCCTATTTTAAAACCTTTGGGTTCCCAACAATCACAACAAACTGCTCGAATAATTATGGACCCCATCAATTCCCCGAAAAATTAATACCGCTGATGATTCAAAAAGCAATGGCTGGCGAACCACTTCCTGTTTATGGAGATGGGCTCCATGTTCGAGATTGGCTTTATGTTGATGATCACTGTATTGCTCTGGAACAAACTCTAAAAAACGGACAACTAGGAGAAGTGTACAACATCGGTGGGAACAATGAAAAAACCAATCTAGATTTGGTAAGTACGTTGTGTGAAATTTTGGATGAATTAATTCCTGACTCACTTCATAAACCTCACAAATCTCTAATTAAGTTTGTCGATGACCGCCCGGGACACGACAGACGTTACGCTATTGACGCCGGGAAAATAAAAAGGGATCTAGGCTGGGAACCTGCCGAAACCCTTGATACGGGCCTAAGAAAAACTGCTAAGTGGTACATTAATAATCCCCAGTGGATTGAACGAGTAATGTCGGGCGCTTATAAAGGGCAAAGACTAGGGCTGAATACTAATGGTTCTGAGGAATGAACATGGTTAAAAAAGGGATTATTCTTGCGGGGGGGTCAGGGACGCGGCTATACCCGTTGACTCACGTAATCAGCAAACAACTGATGCCGCTTTATGATAAACCGATGATTTATTACCCACTTAGCACTCTCATGTTGGCTGGCATTAGAGACATACTCGTCATAACAACACCTGAAGACCGACCTCTTTTTGAAGCTTTACTCAAGGATGGAAGCCAATGGGGCATCAGAATCAGCTATGCGGAGCAGCCATATCCCGACGGTTTGGCGCAGGCATTCATCATTGGAAAAACTTTTGTTGGGAAAGATAGCGTATGCCTTATCCTTGGGGATAATGTATTTTATGGTGATAGCCTTGTCGGGCTGATGAAAAGAGCATGCAAAAAGAAAAAAGGGGCCACTGTCTTTGGGTACTGGGTTAAAGATCCAGAAAATTATGGGGTTGCGGAATTCAATCCTAGAGGTAACATTGTTAAACTCGTAGAAAAACCCAAAAAACCAAAATCCAACTACGCCATCACAGGTCTTTATTTTTATGACAACCAGGTTCTTGACATAGCAGCAAATCTAAAACCCTCTAGTCGAGGCGAACTAGAAATCACAGACATCAACAAGGTCTATCTAAAAAACAAATCGCTGTCAATCGAAAAAATGGGACCGGGTTTTGCTTGGCTTGATACGGGCTCTCATGATTCACTTTTGGCTGCTTCTAATTTCATAGAAACTATAGAGTCGCGTCAAGGTCTCAAAATCTGCTGTCCAGAAGAAATTGCATTTAAAGCGGGATGGATAACGGCAACGAAGTTAAAAAAGCTGGCTCTCTCATTGAAAAAAAACGGATACGGTCAATATCTTCTTAGGCTGACCCGTTAAATTCACGCGCTCTGATTTCGTTAAATGGCCGGCACATCACTATAGTATCTTCTTTCATAATTTATGCGCATTTTATTGACGGGGAAAAATGGCCAAGTAGGAAGCGAGCTCCATAAAATTCTCACCCAATTTGGAGAAGTTACTGCAACGGGAAGAAATGAAATGGACCTTGCTGAACCAAGTCAAATCCGGCGGACTGTGCGCCAAGTCAAGCCCGAACTTATTATAAATGCCGGTGCCTATACGGCCGTTGACAAAGCAGAGTCTGACCCAGAGTTAGCAAAAGCAGTAAATGGTATTGCACCTAAAATTTTAGCAGAAGAAGCTAAGGCTGAAGGTGCCCTTCTCATTCATTATTCTACTGATTACACCTATAGTGGTGAAATGCGACAAAGGTCTTACTCCGAGTCTGACGATCCTGCGCCAAAGAGTATCTACGGAAAAACTAAACTCGAAGGGGACCAGGCTATTGAACAGAGTGGTGTCTCACATTTAATTTTTAGAACTGGATGGGTATACAGCCCGGATGGGGAAAGTTTTCTGCACACTATTTTGCAACTAGCGAAAGAAAAGAACGAGTTACCTGTAGTGAATGATCAAACTGGAACTCCAACTTGGTGTCGAAGCATCGCTGTTGCAACAGGAGAAATTATCAAGTGCATGCTCGTCAAGAAGGAAGGTTCTCTTTCCAAAACCGTATCTAGCATTGCCGGGGTATATCATATGACTTGTCAAGGAGAAACAAGTTGGCACGGATTCGCCCAAGCGATTTTAGAACTCGCTTGCCCAGAAAACATACCGAAACTTTCTGCTATCTCGACAAAAGAATACTCTACTCTTGCAACTCGACCTCCTTATTCGGTTTTATCAAACACGAAGCTCCAAAAAACCTTTGGGATTAAATTACCGCATTGGGAACATGCGCTGAAACAATGTCTGAATAACACCCCATGATTTACTTATCACTTGATTCCTTCTAGCTTTAAAAATATCATCAATCAAAGACAAAGCATAAACAAACTATGAAAATCCCGTTACTAGATATCCCAGCGTCCTACGATGAAATTTTGGCAGACGTTGAAAAGAACATTGACCAAGTCATCCAATCAGGTCAGTTTATTCTTGGTCCTATCGTTGAAGAATTAGAGAAAAAAATCTCAGCTTATTGCGGAACAAGTTATGCTGTCGGAGTTTCTTCAGGTACAGACGCCCTTCTTATTTCATTGATGGCAGCAGGAATTGGTGAAGGCGATGAAGTTATTACCAGCCCATTCACTTTTTTTGCAACTGCCGGCTCTATCGCACGATTGGGTGCACGTCCTGTATTTGTCGATATTGAAAAAGACTCCTTTAATATCGATCCAAATCGAATAGAACAAAGCATTACTAATAAAACGCGTGCCATTATCCCAGTCCACCTTTATGGTCAAAGCGTAAACATGGATCCAATTCTTGCATTGGCGCGGAAAAGCAATTTGGTTGTGATCGAAGACGCAGCTCAAGCTATAGGTTCGGAGTATCAAGGACGAAGGGCTGGTTCAATGGGTGATTATGGTTGTTTCTCATTTTTCCCCACTAAAAATCTGGGGGGCTTCGGTGACGGGGGAATGGTGACCATGTCCTCGGAGGATATTTATAATCAAGTTAAAACTCTTCGCGTTCATGGATCAAGCCTCAAGTACTATCATAAAGTTATTGGAGGAAACTTTAGAATTGACGCACTTCAAGCTGGAATTATTCTGGCTAAACTTAAATACCTAGATCAATGGACAGAAAAGCGCAGGGAGAATGCACAAACCTATGGTCGCCTTTTTAAAGAGAGAGGGCTAACCGATCAGTTAACTATCCCCTCAGAAGTTGCTCCGAGACACGTATACAACCAGTATGTGATTCGCGTCCAAAAGAAGAGAAACGAACTCCGTAGTTTTCTTAGTGAAAATAACGTATCTACTGAGATCTACTACCCCTTACCCCTTCATCTTCAGGATTGCTTTGCTTCCCTTGGATATAAAAAAGGAGCATTTCCTGAGTCGGAAAAAGCCGCTAACGAAACAATCGCTCTGCCAATCTTCCCAGAATTAACACAAAACCAGATAAGCCATGTTGTCAATAAAATTGATAACTTCTTTAAAGAAATAAGATGAAAGTTCTAGTTACAGGATCTGCTGGTTTTATCGGCTACCATACTTCGAAGCGTCTGCTGGATTCAGGCCATGATGTCGTTGGCCTTGACAACTTAAATGACTACTACGATATTACTCTAAAAAAGGACCGAACAAAACTGCTTCAAAGTTATGACCGGTTCTCATTTCACAAAATCAACTTAGAAGATCAGAGTGCCGTTGAACTTTTATTTAAAAATGAACCTCCTCAACGAGTTATCCATTTGGCCGCGCAAGCTGGTGTTCGCTATTCGATTGAACATCCGCAAGTTTATGTGCAAAGTAATATTGTTGGGACATTTAATATACTAGAGGGCTGCCGTCATAATCGAGTAGAGCACCTTGTATACGCTTCGTCCAGTTCGGTTTATGGACTTAATACAAAGTATCCTTTTTCGGTTCATGACAACGCAAGCCATCCCGCTTCCTTTTATGGAGCAACCAAAATTGCCAATGAACTTATGGCGCATTCTTACTCCCACCTTTACGGACTACCAACAACAGGGTTACGATTTTTTACAGTTTATGGACCATGGGGTCGTCCCGATATGGCCTTGTTCCTATTCACAAAATCCATTCTGAACTCAGAACCAATCGAGTTATATAACCAGGGAAATATGGTAAGAGATTTTACATATATCGAGGACATTGTCGAAGGAGTAAGTCGCATCATTAACAAAATTCCAGAACCGAATCCCAACTGGTCAGAAACTGATCTTGACCCCGCATCGTCTACAGGACCATACCGGTTATACAATATTGGCTCTAACCGACCAGTTCAGCTAATGGACTACGTTCAAGAAATTGAAAAAAACCTGGGAATGAAAGCAGAATTAAATTTGATGCCGATGCAAAACGGTGATGTTAAAAAATCACATGCAGATATCGGCGACCTAGTCAAAGATTTTGAATATTCTCCAAAATGGAGTATTCAAAATGGGATTAAAAACTTCATCCGGTGGTATCTCGATTATTATAATGTAAAGCTAAACAAATGATCTATAGCCCACCTTTATGCTCGATATTTGATAAGAACGCCACCTATCATGAAGCACTTAAGGTCAAATAGTTAAAACCATAGAAAATGCCTACAAATATATTTGATTTTTTAGTAATCGGCGGTGGAGTTATTGGAATCAGCATTGCTCGTGAATTAAAATCTCGGAACCCAAATTCTGGTGTTTGTATTCTAGAGAAAGAACACCAATGTGGCCTGCACGCCAGCAGTCGAAATAGTGGTGTCCTACATGCCGGGTTTTATTACACTGCTGATAGTTTAAAGGCCCGTTTTACAAAGGAAGGAAACCAACGGTTAACAAAATACTGTGAAGTTAAAAATCTAGCACTAAAAAAGTGTGGAAAACTTGTCGTTGCGCAAAACGAATCTGAATTGGTTTGGCTAGATGAATTGATGACTCGGGCCAGAAATAACGGTGTACCGCTTGAATTAATTACAGATAAAGAAAGTCAGGCCATTGAACCACGTGCTAAAACCTATCAAAAAGCTCTTTTTTCACCAACTACCGCCTCAATAAATCCGACAGAGCTGGTGAAATCCCTACTATCTGATGCTATTCAGGAAGGAGTTCAACTAAAAACAAATACCCAATACATACATCGAGTGGGCAAAAGTTCCATTAAAACCTCAAATGGTATCTTCGAAGCTAACTATATAATTAACGCGGCTGGGTTGTACGCTGATAAAATCGGGAGAGATTTTAATTTCTCCAAAGACTACCGAATTCTACCCTTTAAAGGACTTTATTTGTACTCCAATGAACCCTTGGGAGCGTTAAACACTCATATCTATCCCGTACCCGATCTTACCAATCCTTTTCTTGGAGTTCATTTCACAATAACTAGCGATGATAAGATCAAGATAGGCCCAACAGCAATCCCGGCGTTCTGGAGAGAGCAATATCAAGGATGGAGTAATTTTAATATGCCTGAGTTAACTGAAATTATTTTAAGACAGGCTGGATTGTTCCTATCTTCAAACTTTGACTTTAAAGCACTAGCTTTTAGAGAATTAAAAAAATATTCAAAACCTTTATTGGTTTCGCTAGCCACTAAACTTGCAAAAGGAGTGGACATAAAACACTACCGCCAATGGGGACTGGCTGGAATCAGAGCACAATTATTAAACATCCGAAAAAAAGAACTAGAAATGGATTTTGTCCTAGAAGGAGATAAGCAGTCAATGCATATCCTAAACGCTATCTCTCCAGGTCTTACATGCGCACTACCGTTTGCAGACTATGTATGCGATCAAATCGAAGGTAAGATTAGTTAGAATTAGAAATTTCATACTGGTTACCTTATCGGTTCAATTCAGAAATAATTTCAGGCTGGCCAGACAGCATTTCCTCTATCTCCTTGATCGACAGTTGGGGCGTGTTTTTAGAAGTACAATCTTCTATTTTACCAAACTGGCTCTCTCCTTCGCTTAGATATTTATCATAACTTAAATCTCGATCATCCATGCTTAACCTAAGGTAACCACCAAAATCCTCAGACCTTAGAAGCTCTTCCTTCGAGACTAAAGTTTCATGCATTTTTTCGCCATGCCGCATACCAATAACTTTAATTTCAGAGTTTGACTGAAAAATATTCTTCAAAGCCTGGGCAAGATCCCCCATTGAACAAGAAGAAGCATTGCGAACAAAGATATCACCCTGTTTCCCATTTTCCAAAGCAAACCCAACCAAATTGATCGCTTCTTTTAAGGGCAGCAGAAATCTTGTCATGCGAGGCTCTGTCACGGTAAGAGGTTTATTTTCTCTAATCAACTTCATGAAAAGCGGAATTACTGAACCACGGGAAAATAAAACATTTCCATAACGAACTAAAGCTAAAACGGTCTTCCCATTAGAAAGTTTTCTTGAAGTTGACTGAATTACTTTCTCCATAAGAGCTTTGGTTATACCAAGCGCGTTGACTGGATAAACTGCCTTATCTGTGCTGAGGCTAACCACCTTAGAAACCCCATGACTGATTGCCGATTCAATAACATTCTGGCTTCCAATAACATTTGTCTGCATCGCTTGCATTGGGAAAAACTCACAGGCAGGAACTTGTTTTAAGGCGGCCGCATGAAACACGTAATCTACACCAGGCATCGCATCGTCGACACTACTACGATCCCTTACATCCCCAATATAAAACTTAACTTTAGAATTTTGGAGACGCAGTCGCATGTCATCCTGCTTCAACTCATCTCTACTAAACACTCTGATTTCTTTAATTTTTTTATCTAAAAGATAATCAATAAAATATCCGCCGAAGGAGCCCGTCCCACCTGTTACCAATATCGTTTTTCCTTCAAAAAGGCTAACCGGTAATCTTGCGTCAACGTCCATTAGATCAGATACTCCGAAAAAGAATGGGAATTAAAACAACAATTGAGCCCTAATAAACTTAAGTTCAAAACATGCTCAGGCGATTGTAACTAATTTTTATCAAAAAAACATTCACAATTCTTCTCCTGAATCAATGCCCAGACATTAAGAGATCGGGTTATGAAAGTTACGACTATCTTAATATTGAGATGAATATGCTTTTTATGTGAAGCAAACGGAGATGCAGCTAACACGCTTTACTTCTTAATCTCTGATATAATTCAATATGCTTGAAGAAATGAAGCGGGAAAGTTGATGAGATTAGTAAAGGAACTAACTATATTATTGCCTTGCATGTATTTTAAAGGTTAATTATCCACTATTATTAAAGCCAGAAAATCTCGTGCCTAAGCTAATGTATCTATTCAATAATGACGTCAAAGTAGGAAACAAACTTTTCAAAAAAAGATGGGCTTAAAAAAATAACTTCAAAAAATATTTCGTGTCATTTTACCAACACAACAAACCCTCGGCGCAACCCACATAAAATACATATTTTTTTTTGAAATAAAATGACCCTTCAAAAAATAAAAGAAAAAAAGGCGCATATCGGAATAATTGGCCTCGGTTACGTAGGTTTGCCCTTAGCAATTGAGTTCTGCAAAACCGGCTTTCAAGTCACCGGGTTGGATATAGACCAAGAAAAAATTGATCTATTATCTCAAGGGAAAAGCTATATTAACCATATCCCAGATGAAAACATAAACCACCTAATTCAAGGGAACAAATTTAAGGGCAGTACTGACCATTCTTCAGTAGGTCAATTGGACTGTATTTTAATATGCGTTCCTACCCCTTTGAATAAAAACAGAGAACCAGACATGAGCTATATTATTTCCACAGCTCAAAAAATGTCTCCATATATTGTAAAAAATCAGCTAATCGTTCTTGAGTCCACCACCTTTCCAGGAACAACCCAAGAAGTATTGATACCCGAGCTAGAACTAGGTAGTGGACTTAAAGCAAACAAAGATTTTTATGTTGCCTATTCACCTGAACGGGAAGACCCCAACAATAAGGAATATTCAATCGCCACAACTCCAAAAGTTATAGGTTCCGATGACCCAAAAGGGTTAGAGTTGGCCAATAGCATGTATTCATTTATCGTAAACAAAACCGTTTTAGTCTCTGGCACAAAAATCGCTGAGGCAACGAAGTTGACGGAAAACGTTTTTAGAGCAGTGAACATTGCCTTAGTGAATGAGTTAAAAGTGATCTATGAAAAAATGGGAATCGACGTTTGGGAGGTAATAGAAGCTTGCAGCACTAAACCATTCGGCTTTATGCCTTTTTATCCCGGGCCTGGATTAGGAGGCCATTGCATTCCGATTGATCCTTTCTATCTCACTTGGAAAGCAAGAGAGCATGGTGTTACCACTCGCTTTATAGAGCTCGCTGGAGAAATAAACACATTGATGCCCGAATACGTTATACAAAAAATAATTTTTGCGCTCAATCGGGAAGGGAAAAGTCTTAAAAATAGCCGAATTCTTTTGTTTGGTCTGGCCTATAAAAAAAATGTGGATGATACTCGCGAGTCTGTAACTTTTAAGATCATGGAATTGCTTGAAGAAAAAGGTGCTCTCACAGATTACAATGACCCCTATATCCCGCAAATCAAACCCACCAGAAAATACAAACAATTCGTAGGGAAAAAAAGCGTCTCGCTTGAGAAAATTGACCAGTATGATTTAACGGCGATTTTAACTGACCATACATCTTATGATTTTAAAACTATCGTCGATCAATCAAAAATCATCGTAGATACCCGAAATGCGTGCGGATCTATAAAATCCAATAAAATCGTCAAAGCATAGCCGACACAACACATAAATTAAGGCAAGAGGTCACAATACAACGCTCTAATATCTCAAGAAGGGATCTAAAGGGATGACTTGCCTAACAGCTCCAATTCTATCAATCGACTTCGGTAATTTCCCCCTATAGTTTCAGAGTTGTGGTATGTATTGATATAAGAACATCCTGCCTTCGCAATTGCACATCGATAAACATCGTCTTCAACCAGTTTTTGCATATAGTTAGCAGCCTGATCGATATTAGGATCCGCCCAAACTTGACCTTGATAAAAAGGATATTCACCTTCATTCACCTCGATTAATTTACAATCAACAAGACAAGAGTTATCGGGTCGAGTAAAGTCTGTATTGCCTGAATAGTTCGTAGCGATGACGGGTTTGCCAAGCAACATGCTTTGAGCAATACTGAGTCCGGTGCCCTCGGAACGATGAAGTGACACAAAACTATCGCAAACACTCATGAGGCCGATTATTTCTTCGGAGGAAAAAGTAGCATCAATTAAATTGATTCTGGAATCGCCTTGAACAGCCTTATTTAGGGACATAAACTCGTCAGGGTACTGGTTTCCGTCCATAGATTTTAGTATCAACCCCGCATTTTTATTACTTTTTGGAAACGCTTTCTGAAAAGCTTGGATACAAGCTAGGGGGTTTTTCCTAGAAATATAGGATTTAAAATCAAAAACAAATAAAAAGAGAAACCTTTCTTTTGGAAGGCTAAAATAAGCACGATCGAATTCTTTAGAATTTTCAATTTCGAATGCCGGCGGCATATAAACCACAAATCCCGTAGAGTATTTGGAAACGGTCGACTGTATAAATCGAGACGGGCACCAGATTTCATTGAAATATTTTAATGGCCCAACCCAGGCTTCTGGAAAACCACTTAACTCCCATACCCAATAACCAATATTATAACGCCCGTTAACAAATGAATTACCAAGCGATACAACCGAGGCCTCTATTTGATCAGGTTTCAGAAAAAAAATATTCGCCCGATATGGGTTGTCGCGTCGAATGAAAGGAGCCAATCTTTGATCATTCTGACTAGACCGAATTTCAGAGTCATAATTATAAATTCCAAAATCAGCATCAACCTTTAACAAAGCCTTCGCTGTTTGCCTAAGAAATTCTCCGTCTCCAATATCGGCATGTGGATAGCCAACCAGAGTAACTCCTTGATTTAAACTTGTATCAATTTTGGTATCTGAGTCCGCAGAATACAGAGTTTTAAAAATTGGCCTTAGGACGATAGCTTTAAAGTGTGAGCGCGCTTCAGGATCCATCCACTTTAAAAGAGGCTTCATCATTTTATAGTTCTTCATCACGAACTTAAAAAAGAACCTCCCTATTTTCTTAACAAGACCTACAAAATCTCGTTTCATCTACCATATCTCGAAAGTTATTTATTCATATGCTATTCGAACTTTATCATTTTCGCCTCAGGAACCCTGCTATCAAACGTGACAAACTGGCAGCCTGTCGGGCAAAAAAATTATCTTATAAATTCTAAAATGAAATAAAAAAATCTCTTCAGTAAATATAACAGCAAAATCTTTAAATCAGAAAATAACTGGGAGCACTTTCATTTACAACTTCCCCTGTTTAGCATAGAATAACGGACGCTGTGATCAAGTTACGATAGCAATTTGCCGAATAATATATGAAGCAGCTTTATTCTTCCAGAACTAAACCATTTTGGTTCAATCATTTCCAATAGGCTTGGATAAAATGTCGGGATTGCACATTATCACCAATGGTCTCAGACAACCCGTTCCTATTTTATGAAAAAGAAAAATAAGATCGCAATTATTGTCCCTACTTATAATGAAGAAGATAATCTCCACATCTTCTTTAAAGAAACTAATGAAATTATTCAAAATCTAGAAGACTACACCTGGGAATTCATTTTCATCGATGATGGGAGCGATGATTCCACTTGGAGAATAATTGACGAGATGTCAAATTCCCACAAAAGTGTAAGAGGTGTGCGTCTATCAAGAAACTTCGGCAAAGAACTAGCGTTGACAGCCGGAGTTCTTGAGTCTACGGAAGAACTTGATGCTGTCATACTTATGGACGCAGATTTACAACACCCCCCATCGACAATCCCACAACTGGTCCAACAATGGGAATCAGGACACCAAATCGTAACCACGCAGCGTAAGTCCATCAGATATTCTATGTGGAGAAAAATCGGGTCGAACTTTTTTTATTTCATGCTAAACAACTTCTCCAAACTAAATATCCAACAGAGAGCAACTGATTTCCGCCTTCTGGACAAACAAGTTGTAAAAGTTATAAAAGATTTCCCCGAACGAAACCGTTTTTTCCGGGGTATTATCGACTGGGTAGGATTTAAAAAAACATCCATTATTTTTGATTCCCCTGACCGAACCGGTGGCAAATCAACTTTTTCCTTTAACGGTTTATTCAACTTAGCCGTCAACTCTTTTACATCTTTTTCCTTGATGCCCTTAAAAGTTACAGGGTATCTGGGAGTAGCGGTCACAGCTATCTCCACTACCCTATTTTTTTATATGGTAATTAGCCATCTGGTGCTGGGGCTGACCATCTTTACCAAATTGGCTTATTTCGTTGTTTTTAACACACTGTTATTTGGCATTGTGCTTGTTGCTTTGGGACTGATCGCTTGGTATATCGGAAATATTCATACCGAAGTATCCGGCCGACCACTATACATCGTCCAGGATCGAGCGGGCTTTATCGAAAAATAACTCCCTCTCCAAAAATACTTTTATTAACCAAAACGCCCGAATATTTCTCAAGGTTGTTTAGTTAAAAAATTAATTCTAATTTCTGTATTCACCAACTAAACCTAGTTATATATGATGACGCTAGCTAAGTCCTTCGGCATCCAGTGGCTTGCTTCAGCCTACGGAGCGATTGTCTCTATACTATTGACTTTTTTATTTGGAAGGTTACTTGGCCCCGAGGTTTTCGGAAACTATAGCTACCTTCTGACTCTGGGATCCCTATACGCAATAATTCAAGATGGGGGTTTTCGCACCCTTATCTTCCGAGAATTAACATCACCCACATTCCAACAAATCAAAGTCTCTCTAGTTTCTCTTTCGCTCGGACATAATATTTTAGTCACAACCACCGGTGTATTAATTCTCCTAGCACTACCTCTAAACGATCGTTTTCTATTAATCCTAGCTATCATTTCGTTCGGGGTGGTAACAACAAGCACATTTTTTTCATCACAGCTCAAAGGACAAGGACAATTCGCCGAAGAAGCTCAATGGCGCGTCACGACAAGAACTCTTGGTGCGCTAAGTGTTTTATTCTTTATTTTTATTTTCGCGCCCACCATTGAACTTATTTTAGGCGGGACCATAGTAGGGTATGGCATTGCTCTCTCCTTGCGCCCAAGAACTTGCAAATTGAAAGTATTTTTTCAAAAACTAGACCCGGTTGTTTATAAATCCTTAGCTTCTCTTTTAATCATCGATATTGCTACCTTGATTTATTTCAAGATAGATATTGTTATGCTCCGCCATCTTGGCAGCGGGTTAGAGGAAATCGGTTATTACGCGGCCGGATCTCGACTAATAGAAGGACTTATCTTTATGCATCTTCCTTTTGCAACAGTTTTATTCAGAGAAATGAGGACGCGAGCAAGCTATCCCAAAAAATTCACGCCATACATTTTAAAATTATTTTTACTCGGCTCCTTTTCTCCAATCGTAATTGTGCCAATCGGCTGGTTTTTTAGTAAAGAAATTTTACGTATTTGCTATGGCACCGACTTTGTCGGCGCCTTCCCCTTACTTAATCTACTTTTGGTTTCATTTTTCATCATGATCCCCAATCTAGTATTGACTCAGGCTACGCTGGCGATTGACCGAGAATATTTTTATGCCAAAATCACATGTGTAGCAGCTGTAACTAACATATGCCTCAACCTTTACCTCATCCCCGCTATGGGAGCAAAGGGAGCAGCTATGGGAACTATCGTTACTGAGGTGCTCTTGCTACTTTTGATTGGGAGTGGAATTCTCTCTTGGCGGCGAAAAGTGATTCTAGAACAATGAAACGCTCCGACACAATTATTCTACATGATGCTTTTGAGTTTAAAGGAGGGGGAGAGCGTTTGGTCCAGGTTTTATGCCGGGAATTAGAAGCCGATCTAGCTTTTGGATATAAAAAAAAAGATGCCTTAGACTTAAGCGAACTGCATGGACGCATTATAAACCTAAAATCCGAGTCTAGCTTACCTTTTTGGCGAACCTTTAAACGCTTTCATTCTTTTTACAGAGGAACAAACTTTTTAAGCAGCTATCAAAATGTTATATATACTGGGCAAAACTCCCCCTTAGCAGTGTCAAATCATCCAAAAGGAAAAAACATATATTACTGTTTTACTCCGCCTAGGTCGATCTACGATCTTAAAGAAACTCATCTCGAATCTCAACCACCTATAGGAAAACTGACTCACGCTTTGTACAGCTCCTCTTTTAAACTTCTTTACAAAAACGCTATTCGCAAAATGGATGTGATTGTGGCAGATTC
>JYMV01044293.1_pt1 | contig 25698 bp, 20 predicted proteins | sample 338911 | NCBI WGS metagenome assembly JYMV01 (sample SAMN03354496, study PRJNA234377) | hydrothermal vent metagenome | biome: Deep sea; feature: Hydrothermal plumes at the Eastern Lau Spreading Center, Western Pacific Ocean; material: Seawater | place: Tonga | collected 2009 | depth 2000 m m
TCTGCAGACACTTCCATTAAATGAGCAGCAAGTTTGACCAATTTATCCCGTATTCCATTGGCAGCATTGGATAGTGCTTCACCGCCAACCGCCGCACTACGGCTGCCATAGGTACCCATTCCCTGGGTTACCAAGTCCGTATCGCCATGGACCACATCCACATCGGCAACATCAATGCCCAGTTTGTCCGCCACAATCTGGGCGAAGGTGGTTTCGTGGCCCTGTCCGGTCGATTGGGATCCTGTGAATACACTTACTTTTCCCGTAGGATGCACACGAATTGCGCCGTGTTCCCACATCCCGCCGTAAAAGCCTAAAGCACCAACGGTCGCCGCGGGTCCGTAGCCGCTGGCTTCCACACAACCGCACACACCAATACCGACAAGTCGGCCATCTTCCTTTGCCTTATTCTGAGCGGCGCGCATGCCTTTGTAATCCGCATTTTTTTCCAGCTTATCAAACATGGCGTGATAATCACCACTATCATAGAGAAATGCCACTGGCGTCTGGTAGGGAAATTCATCTTTTCCGATGAAGTTTTTCCTTCGTATTTCAATAGGATCCATATCCAGTTCCTGGGCAGCAATATCCACCAAACGCTCCACTAAGAATGAAGCTTCCGGTCTGCCGGCACCCCGATAAGCATCCACCGGGACCGTATTGGTTAACGTTCCAGTTGTCTCACCCCAAATCCCGGGATTCTTATATAGCCCGGAGAAAAGGGTAATGCAGATGACCGTTGGAATTAATGGTGCTATACTTGACAAGTAAGCTCCCATGTCCGCATGGATCTCTACATAAAGCCCGGTAATGGTCCCATCACTTTTGAGGGCCATCTTGCAGTTTTGTACATGGTCTCGGCCCTGAGAGTCGGTCATGAAGGATTCACTTCTAGTCGCAATCCATTTACAGGGCCGATTGATCTTCTTTGCGATCCAAGGGACAATCACTTCTTCCGGGTAATGAAAGATCTTGCTCCCAAATCCACCGCCTACATCTGGCGAGATGACCTGCAACTTATGCTCATCCAGCATGGGCAGGGTAACAGCGCTCAGACCAAAACGGATGATGTGCGGATTCTGACTGGTGGTCCAGACTGTCATATTCTCTGTAGCAGCGGTCCATTGAGCAGCACAAGCACGCGGTTCCATTGCGTTGGGAATCAGACGCTGATTGATCAGGTCCAGTTTGACTACATGATCCGCTTCTTCGAAGGCCTTGTCACAGGCCTCCCTATCTCCCAAACCCCATTTGAAGCTGATATTATTTTCGATTTCATCGTGAACAAGTGGTTTCCCATTTTCGGTGGTTGCCTTAGCCCCTATGGTGGCTTCCAGCACTTCATAGTCCACTTCGATTAGGTCCAGTGCATCGGCAGCTATATAGGGATCTTCAGCAACCACGGCAGCAACACTATCACCTACATGGCGCACCTTGTCTGGAACCAGCGGCCACCGATCCGGAATCTTGTTATCGGGTACTTGCCAAATAACAGGCATCTTACCTACACCACCATCAATGAGGTCCTGGCCGATGAAGACATCGATTACTCCATCCATTGCTTTGGCTGCATCCGTATTAATACTTTTGATCTTGGCATGAGCATGTGGGCTTCTAAGAACAGCAACGTGAGCCATATCAGGAAGTTTTAAATTGGCTACATATTTCCCTTGACCTTGAATAAACCGGGGGTCTTCAACTCTTTTTATACTTTTTCCAATATGTTTACCCATTATGATCCTCCTTTCATTGACTGTGAGGCTGATTGAACAGCTTTCACAATATTTTGATACCCAGTACATCGACAAATATTCCCTTCAAGGCAATGGCGTATTTCTGACTCTGAAGGTTCTGGGTTTTGATCCAACAAGCCAACACCAGCCATAATCATTCCCGGAGTACAATAACCACACTGCAGTCCGTGTTCATCCCAGAAAGCCTGCTGCAACGGATGTAGTTCACCATTTGTTGCGAGTCCTTCAATAGTTGTGATCTCACTGCCCTCAGCCTGAACTGCCAAAGCAGTACAAGATTTTACTGCGTGACCATCCATCATAATTGTACAGGCACCGCACTGGCTGGTATCACAGCCAATATTGGTGCCGGTTAATCCTAAATGGTCGCGAAGGAAATCAACAAGCAACGTACGTGCTTCCACAGTTCCACTGCACGTTTGACCATTTACAGTCATGGTAATATTGTGCGCCATCCTTAACTCCTTTTTATTTTTTATTTACTATCGAATACTTTGGACATATCAAGCTGACTGGGTACTCGTAATTCTTTTCTTGAAATTCTCAAAACCCTGATCCATTAATTTTTTTCCGGTAGCTTCAATCAGACGCTGGCCAACCCTGGCGATAATGCCAGAAACACTACCAGTCGCAGTAAATTTGAATTCTGTTCTATCATCTTGGGTGGAAAGCTGAATTTCACCCACACCGCGCATTTGTCCCTTACTGCCGTCGCCATTAACATCAAACTTATAGCCATTGGGCGGATCCAAGTCGAATAGATTTAATTTAGATTTAAAATGACCTTTGATGGGACCAATCTTTATCTCGATATTGGCTTCGAAATTGTTATCGCCGCAGGGAGTCAGGGATTTACAATTTGGTAAGATCTCAGCGAGTATTTCCGGGTCCAGGATGGCTGTCCACACATCCTGCTGGGGAATATTTAACGTATATTTTCTTTCTAACCGTACAGCCAAATAACATTCTCCTACTGGTAGGTGTTTGGCATGCGGTATTATTGTATGTGGGACCCCTTATAAAATTCACCTAAAAAGGGCATAACAATGTATTTGCACCAAAATTAATATTCAATAGAAATCGTATTTGAAAATGTAAAGCGAAGTGTTTTATATTCTAAATATTACTCTTTTGTTAATGTGCTGTATGTACACATTCGCTGGGTACTCTATCCCCAGTAGCGAGTAGTGCCCACTTCCAGATCGGTATATGCTTTTTTAATTCAGCGATGAACCAAGTCATTGCATCCAGGCCTTCTTTACGGTGTTTAGACCAGATCACTATGTGGAGGCTTACTTCACCAATACCTATCTGTCCAACTCGGTGACGACAGAATAAATCATGTATGGAAAACTTACTGACTGTTGTTTCCGCTAATCTTTTTAATTCGGTTTCTGCCATCCCTTCATAATGTTCATATTCCAGAGCCAGAATTAGTTCGCCGTGTTCGGTGGATCTAACACGACCATTAAATACAATTTCAGACCCATCATTGCGGCGTGAATCATCTGCAGGAAAGGATATAATACGACCATGTACAATTTCTGTTATGATCATTCAGCCTCCTTGCACTGGTGGTATAAATGCCACCTCATCGCCATCCTCTAATGGTACCGGTTCAGAAACATAATGTTTATTCACAGCGGTACGAAGGGTAACGCCGTCTAGTTCACCAGCGGCCTTTTCTCGAATCATTGTTTCAAGGTCTGCTGTGGTGGATCCTGGATCCATGTCTAAAGCAAGTTTACTTGTTCCGACAGCATATTTTACCTGGGAAAAACATTTGACCAAGACCTTCATGCCTTACCACCAATATTTATAATGTTTGTTTCATGGGTAATACCATCGTAGAGCAGCAACTTACCGCTTAGGTTGGGTTTTATGCCGATAATGATTTTAACTGCTTCCAGGGCCTGGATATTGCCAATTATTGCGGGCAGCATACCTAGCACACCAGCTTCTGCACAAGTATCACCACCAGTCGGGGCTGCAGTGAATATATCTTCATACCCAGGACTGCCATTATGATTTAATACCGCCACTTGGCCTTCAAAACGATACAAGCCACCATAAACCATGGGAATGTTCGCATTTTTCGAAGTACGGTCGATATCCTGCCTGGTTTTTATATTATCTGTTGCATCAATGATCACATCTGCATCCTTTAGTAGTTCCTGTCCATTGGATTCATCCAGGTATCTGTCCTCGGCAATAACCGTAAGTTTTTCATTAAGCTGCTGCAAACTTTTTAAAGCTACAGATACCTTCGCTTGGCCGATATCATTTATACCGTACAGTGTTTGCCGATGGAGATTGGACAGTTCTATCTTGTCACCATCAACTAGCCGCAGGGTTCCTACACCGGAAGCAGCGAGTGTCTGAGCTGCAGGACAACCCAGTCCGCCTAAACCTACAATGGTAATCTGTGCTGCCTGCAGTTTTCTCTGCCCGGCTGTGCCGATTTCACTTAGGATAGTCTGTCGTGACCAGCGGCTCAGGTCCATTTTATCAGTCTGATAAGCTTCCCATGATTGCACACCACCAAGAAGGCTGTAGGAATTCTCAAGATTTTGTTCAACAATCAATTCTTCCGTCAAAATACCAAACTGGCATATCAAAACAAGTGGTTCTTTTTTTCTGGTAGGCAAGTCCTCTGCACTGGCTATTATCGCTTCTAATCCACTGATTGGGAAATGATGGCGTTGTTCTTCCGGCCGAATGTCTGCTGCTATAAACGATCTACCTGCTGAGACCCACTGTTGCAGTTCGTGCGGGGTAATAATCATGTGATCGTTTTCCAGGGTAAAAGGCGAACACGGATTTGATCACCCTTTGTTAGGGGTTTATCACCTGGATCAGCGACTATAATACAATTTGCTTCTAGAGAAGAGGTCAGCATGTGGGATCCAACTTTTTTGGACGGTGCACAAATCAATTGACCATCTTGTGACCAAGTGTTACCAAAAAGATATCTGGTTTTTACTGCGTCAAGAGGAAAAGATTCATCTAGTACAGCAGAAATTGTGCTTGACTTTGATTGCCCTGTCATGCTTTCCAATACCGGCCAGACATACTCCATAAAACCGATGAAAGCAGATACAGGGTTACCTGGCAGTCCAAAAATCAATGCGGTTGAATTGCTTCCAAAAAACAATGGTCTACCTGGTTTTTGGGCTACCTTCCAGAAATGTTCCTTGACACCCAATTCCATGAACACATCCCGGACATAATCGAACCTTCCCATTGAAACACCACCGGAAGATATGACCACATCGCAGGTACCAAATGCATCAGCCAAAAATGTTTTCAGGGCATCCTGGTCATCCTTGATTACATTCTTCAAGACGACTTTAGCGCCAGCACGCCTGGCTAGATCTTCAAACAAGTATAAATTTGAATTGTAAATCTGTCCCGGTAAAAGATCATTCCCCGGTTCAACTAGTTCATCCCCTGTTGCGAAAAGAGCCAGTCTTGGTTTGCGGTAAACCTGAACATCCTTATAACCGAAGGTGGCCATTGTTCCAATCTCAGCTGTTGTGATGTAGGTACCATCATTTATCAGCAAGTCTCCTGACCGGATTTCTTCTCCTTCTCTGCGGATATGTTGTCCTTCTTGAACCTCTGTATATATTTGCACTTTAGCATCACTTTCATACCCACTGCTATCTTCAACGATTACAATTGCATCTGCACCTTGAGGAATAGGCGCACCTGTCATGCATTGGGCACATTGGCCCGTACCCACCACTACATCGCCTGGTGATCCAGCAGAAACAACACCAACCATCTTTAGAGCAACTGGACTGTTTTTACTTGCACCTTTTGTATTTGACGCCTGGACAGCGAAACCATCCATGGCACTGTTATCGAAACGCGGCTGGGGAAAAGATGCGACTATCTCTGCAGCGAGAACTCTTCCTCCTGTATCATTGATTGAAACCCTTTCTTGAGTAACACCGGTAATTTGATCATCAATGATCTTGTGCGCTTCAGCGACTGAGATCATGGCCATAACCCAACTAGGCCTAACACCCTACGAACAGCAGCGACAACCAGCACTACTGCCAGAAGTCGTCGAATCGTTTGATCTGAAGCGTGGTTCGCACCAAACCGAGTTCCCATAAATCCCCCAATCAGGACAGCTATCGAAAACTGAATTATCAAATCACTGTCAAGTTGGGCCTGACCTGAACTAAACGCCCCCGCCAGGCCTGCAATAGAATTGACGAGGATAAAAAACGCACTGACCGCGGCAGTCGCCTTAGGGGATGCCCAACGGTTGAGGATCAGCAGCGGTGAGAGGAAAATTCCACCCCCAACTCCCACAAGTCCTGATATAAATCCTAAACCTGCACCGATACCGAGGCCAACGCTAAGTGACGGTGGATTGCAAATATTACCATCAATATTTGCAGCCATCACCAACCGCCATGCCGCCCACAAAAGGGTAATAGATAAAGCTGTGTCAAACAACCAATCAATGATCGGAAGATAGGCACCCACATAAGCAAACGGTATTGACGTCAGGATAAATGGCAGTATGAGTTTCATACTGAAAAATCCCTGCCGACCGTAATGATATAAACCTATGGATGCAACCACGAGATTGAGACAAAGGGCATGCGGTTTTAACCAGATAGCACCGTGAGACGCAAAAATCGAAAGTGATAAAACTGCCAGATATCCGGAAGCACCACCGTGACCGACCGATCCGTAGAGTGCAGCAATAACCGCCAGTGAAAAAAGAAGTTCAATTTGCAGTTCCATGCTAGTGTCTTTGCCCCTCTATCATAGGAAAAACGTGTAAGAAACTAGGCATGAGCACCGCAAGTGCGTCCTTGGCAGCACCGGGACTGCCGGGCAGGCAGATTACAAAAGTGTTGCCAATCCTACCAACAAGTAATCTTGACAGCATTGCTGTAGAAGTTTTACTCCGACCGTAACTATGCAGCGCCTGTTCAACACCCGGCAATCGTTGTGTAAACAGCGGTTCAATTGTCTCAATGGTTACATCATGGGGTCCGACACCTGTTCCACCAGAGGTAACTACCAGTTCAAAGCCTTTACTTTTTAGGTCCTCAATAACCACCTTCAACCTTGCGCGGTCATCGGGGATAACTTCACTGTGATCAATCTGGCAGCCGTATTTGGCAAGTCCTTCTTTCAGGATCTGACCGGAAGTGTCTTCACTTTTACCTTCGTGAACTGATTGCGAAAGTACGAGTACTGCCGTCTTTGGTGAATAATCTGACTGATGGTCGCTTCTACCTCCCTTTTTCTCAATGAGACGGACATCCGCAATAGAGATCGTTTTATCCACCGCTTTGCACATATCGTAGATAGTAAGAGCCGCAACACTGACCGCAGTGAGCGCTTCCATTTCAACGCCGGTTGCTTCTTTGGTTTTTACAGTCGATCTTATTGATATATGCGTGTCAGAAATTCCGAATACAATATCTACCCAAGACAAGTTTAACTGATGACATAGGGGAATGAGTAATGGCGTTTTTTTTGCCGCCTGGATTCCAGCTAATTTGGCTGTGGTCAATACATTCCCTTTCGGAATGGAATCATCTTTAATTGATGCAATCGTTGTTTGTTGAAGATGGATTTTCCCTTCAGCTTTAGCCATCCGAACTGTGGTAACTTTATCAGACACATCCACCATTTTGATATCTCCTCGAGAGTCTAAATGGCTGAAATCAGACATATTTGTTTTATCCTCCAATTTGAGTCATCGATTCACGACTATCACTGCCAGTTTTCTGGGCCATCCAGCCATCGATTGGTTTTACCCACATGGCCGACAATATTAACTCTTTCATTTCCTTCTCCGTACCCCCAGAGCGCATTAATTCTTTCAGATCAAATTCGTTATGAGAATACAGACAATTCCGAATATTCCCGTCCGCAGTGAGACGGATACGGTTACAATTCCCACATAAGTTGCGCGAGTATGAAGGTATAACAGCGACTTTTCCTGCATAATTAGGTACTTGAAAAATGGCATGTTCCGTAGCAGTTCCATCCGTTGTTTTTATGTCTGGAAAATGATCCTTTAATTCTTTTTGGATATGTTCAGCACTGAAAAATTTTCCTGTTTTCCAAATCTGGTGGGCATCAAACGGCATTAATTCAATAAAGCGGACTGTTAGTGGATAATCCTTCGTCAATTCAACGAATTCAACAATTTCATTATCATTAAAACCGCGTAGAGCAACCGCATTGACTTTAATGAATGGAATTCCAGCAGTTTTTGCAGCTTCCAACCCTTCCATCGCACGCACCAATTCATCCCGGCGGGTGATCTGAAGAAATTTTTCAGGGTTCAGGGTATCAATACTAATATTAACACCGGTTAAACCGGCTTCTCTCAAGTTCCCTGCATACCGACCGAGCAAAACACCATTGGTCGTTAAATGGATAGATTCTATACCTGGCGTGTTGAAGGATTTGCCAACGAGCTTTACGATATCGCCTCTTAATAGTGGTTCGCCGCCCGTGAACCGAATTTTGTTAACACCCAAATCTGAGACAACCTTAACGACACGTAAAATTTCCTCTGTCGTCATAATTTCATTTTTAGGTTTGAACGGTACTCCCTCTTCAGGCATGCAGTAAATACATCTTAAATTACATTTTTCATTTACTGCAATTCTGAGGTAATTGAATGTGCGACCGAATTGGTCAGTGATTGGTGGACGTGCAGGTGAATATACCTCGCGATCCACATGTGGTTGGATATGTGTCGTTCGATTCATTCTCATTCCAATTCACCCCGCAATTATGCGGAGATCGGGAGCTGATGCTGACATTTCTATCAGAACCGTACCGGCCTGTTACCTTATTCCTATTTTATTAAACGTAGGCACACAGGCTAAGAGAAAAGTATGTGTAAATCAAATATAAGAGAAATCAGCGGTTGAACCTAGATTTGAAATTCAATAGGATCAATTCTACTTTGGCTCATTAAAGAAACCGCTCTTACGTTCATTAGTCTATAATATTGTGGCCATCTTTAACATTTATTCCCTACTTTTAGCAGTCCATTAAAACCCTACTAAAAATAAAGGAAAAATCATACTAGGTAGCTTACCATGACAGGAACAGTACTACAGGTCAATATAAAATCAAAAGTTCCTGGCGATCGAGGGCTTCCCAAATACTCTGTGAAGAATTCTTATGCTACAGCGCAAGGCCTGGATGGAGATTATAACATATTCCGCCAAACCAAGAAAAAAGGCAACAAGGATATGGCTCTTCTTATATATCCAATGGAAACAATACAAGAATTGAACCAAGAAGGCTGGCCCGTTCAGCCTGGTGATGTTGGGGAGAATCTCACCATAACAGGATATGCACATGATACATTCAAGGTTGGACAGCAGTATAAGGCCGGAGATTCAACGATTGAGATATCATTGGAATGTGATCCTTGTACTAATCTGGGTTTACTCCCCTATGTCGGTCAGAAGCATATCACAACTTTTATGAATACAATCTTGCATAGGCGTGGATGGTACGCCCGGATAGTAAAAGAGGGTGAAATAAAACCGGGAGACTCATTCAAACTAATTCAATAAGCCAGTCAAGGGGACCATTATTTAATACATTGACCGGCCCAGTGATTCTAATTCTAAATTTTTACTATTGTGAAAATGAAATATGGTGATTCACCAACTCAAATAAAAGTGATCGGTGCGGGATTCGGACGCACAGGAACATTATCGTTAAAAATTGCACTGGAAAAATTGGGTTTGGGACCATGTTATCATATGAAAGAGATCGTTTGGCGCCTGTCTCATTTAAAACTGTGGTACAATACTTCCCGGGGTGACCCCATGAACTGGAACCGTCTATTAAAAGGGTTTGGATCTGCCGTTGATTATCCGGTGAGCTTGTTCTATAGTGAACTGGCAAAAAAATACCCCAAGGTAAAATTCATTTTAACCATACGGGATTTTGATAGGTGGTATGAAAGCACAAAAAATACCATCTATACAGTGCCTACCATCCTGCCAGGTTGGTTCATGATGATAGCTTATCCCATCCGTATTTTCATAGAAATGCAGAATAAGCTGATCTGGGTCAACCTGTTTAAAAATAATTTTGAAGACAAAGAGTTTGCCCGTACAGTGTACTATAAACATATAGAGGACGTAAAGAAAACAGTCCCCCGTGATAAACTAATGGTCTACCGGGTAAAAGACGGCTGGGCTGGACATTCCTGAAAGCATTCCCTTTCCAAAGGTAAATGACACCGCTGAAATGTTACGAAATCTTGCTTTTGTCAGGTCGCTTCCGTACTTGTTCATTCTTCTTATGATTGTCATTGCAGTACTATTAATAAAGCCGGTTATATAAAGGAATGACTCTGTCTATTCTAATAGTGGTAAACGAAAAAACGATGTAAGCTACTTATTTCCATTCAGGAGATACGGCAGTACCCTCCCAATCCGGGTCGGCACACCCGATCCATTCCCCCGTTAATGTATCCAGCATTACAGCATGAATTCGTCCAAATTGGCCTGGTAATCGCCTCATTTCAACTGTATAACCTAGTTGAGAAAAAAACGTACTATCATCTTCGTTCCAACTAGTTCCATCGACAACTTCTAGATTAATTCCTTCTTCCAGTGGATGTACACGGGGGGCATACAATGCTTCTGACAAAGGCATTTCATAATCAATGATTTTACTGATTACATTGACAATAGATGATGGTATCCGGCTTCCTCCCGCTGCTCCCAGGGCTAATAAGGGTTTATCATCCTTAAAAACAATTACTGGTGAGATGTGCGACGGTACGCGGAGATTGGGCTCAACTTCCCCAAGATAGCCGCCCATTGTTTGGGCATATAGAAAACCCAATCCGGGAGTGGCTACTTTAGAACCCATAGTTGGTCCAATAGTCTGGGTTAAAGACACAATCATACCGTTTTTATCTACCACTGTTAAATGAGACGTATGTCCGTTCAGATCTTTCTCGATTTCTGGAATACTATCTTTGCTACCTGTATTTGATCCATTACTTTCAGGTCCATTCATTAAGGGTGTTTCCAGGGCCCGTTTTTCTGCCCAGGATGTTGATGTGAATCTTGCTGCATCATCAAGTGTTTTTTGTTCCTTTTTATCCAAATAGGCTGCTTTGACAGCATGATATACAGCTCGTGCCCACTCTCGATCTTCATTAAAATTTACAGGTAATTGTTCCAAAATCTGCAGGGCCTCTATAGTAATTGCACCATAGGCCGGCAGCCATAAAGCCTTAATTCCATACCCACGATAGCTGCCGGTTACAATATGCGATTTCTCTGCTCGATAATTCTCCAGGGATTCCAACGTTAAAAAGCCACCGTTTTGACGAACGTCCCGCACCATCGCTTGCGCAATCCAGCCCCGGTAAAATACATCCGGACCCTTTTCAGAAATGGCCTTTAATACTTTTGCTAAATCACTTTGTATAATCCAGTCTCCCGCTTTTTTTGCAGCACTATCCGCATTTAAATAATATTGCCATGTTCCTGCGAATTCCTTTAATATTTTATTTACGGACTCTTGTCGAAATGCTTCTCCTGGAAGTAGCGTAAACCCATTATTAGCATAGCTAATGGCCGGGGTCATTACCTGTGCAAGCGGCAACGATCCAAATTCAGATAATCCATCTGTTAATCCCTTCACAACGCCGGGAACTGCAATAGTTTCGTACCCGTATTCAACTGCTAGTGTATCCTTAAATTTATAGAATGGTGGTGCTTGAGTCGTGGCATCAATTCCGTGTACACCCCCAGCGGGAGTATATATCAGAATTTGGGCTCGGCCGCCTATACCACCCATACTCGGTTCAACAACTGATAGGGTAAAAGCAGCCGCAACCGCAGCATCCATGGCGTTACCTCCTGCTGCCAGCATTTTAACACCGGCGGTGGTTGCTAAGGGATGGGCTGTAGTTACTACACCATTCCTAGAACGAACAACTTTTTGCTGCGGTGGTTGATAAATATCACCAGTTTGATGGGCTAGCTTTGTACAGCCAGCAATAAGCAGCATTGTCAAAAAAAGCAATTTTTTCATTTATCTAATTTCTATTCAACAATAATAGTTCATCGATTCATCAAGGCTGAATACTTCGTCCCAGATGATGTCCGTAATATGCGCCTACCGCCGTTGCGAAAGCACTGGCATAACTAGACCAATTTTCTTCCAAATCCCGGATTCCCGGTTGGGGTAATTCAACCTGGATGGCACTGATAATACCACCATCCGAAGATCCGTAACGGGTAGTAATGTAACCACCACTAAAATACCGTGATCCTGCAGGTCCAAGATCATTGACACTAGGTACGCATGCATACCCCAGGCTATCCATAATTGTACCGAAACTAGTTTCTCCGCGAAGAATATTAATAAACGTGTAAGTGGACGAATCCGCCAATGCTTTGATACTGGATTGATTCTTAAAAGCTGTTGTATTCAAATCTTCATCGGGTAAATCCAATTCATCACCTTTGATCAAATATCCCAACCAAGTACGCAGATCGTAGTACCCATCTGGATTTTCACCATGGCCGTGAATATCAAACACGATACCGCTGCCATGATTCATCGTTACCAGTTCTTTGGCAATATCCAAATAGTGATGATATTCTGCCCAGGCGCGCTCTGCATAGATGTTCCCTCCTGCCGCCTCATCTACGTCCCGATTTGCATCCAACTTCAGTCGCTCCAATAAACAGAGGATTACATGGGGTTTTCCGCTAAAGCGGGCCGTTAATGTATCCATGATCACTCTTGTCAACTGGTACGTATTAATATCGGTGATTGTTGTACCTTCAGTCCGGTCCGGTATTTCGGTTGGTTCTTTCCATCCCCCATGGGCAGCAGACAGAATTATCGGTAGTGACCCTGAATGATATTCAATGTACTCTTCGCGGCCAAAATAAATCGAATCCTCAAAATAAGGACCATCATGTCCAAGTTCCGGAAAGGTATCCTGAGGTACAATCGGAATATACCCGGTTTGTTCAGGTTCCGGATCCTCACAGCCAATGAATAGAAAAAAAACAAAGGTAACTGCTGTGAGGAATGGTATTCGTAGTAGTGCACTATTTTTCTTCATCTCTTTACAAGGATATACATAAAAATATGCGTGTCTGACAAATATTAACAGCTAAAAATAAAAAGCCCCCAATGGGGGCTTTTCGTTATGCTTTCACTTCCTAAAATATAGTTGAATTACTGATTGACCTCTGTTTCTGCATATAGTCCCGGATCATCATCCATTGTGCTATTGGAAGTTAATTCATCCTGGGCATACGGTATCCGTTCTACATGTTCTGTTGCTGCGGACGTGTTTAGTGGGAAAGGAGGAATCAGAGCAGTCTCACCATCACCGCGGAGGCGCCTGTGATCATTAAAGGGCATGTACGTACCGAAACCCGATACATACCGTTCTTCAATGATTTCACGGAGCAGAGCCGTTTCGGCAGATACACCATCGGAATTTTCCATACCGCCGGATTCAAAATCAGCAGCATCATAGGCTTCATATAAGATACTTGCCGAATCATGGAATGTAGCATTCAATCGGCCACCACTGGCTAACCAGGCACGATAATCGTTTAAATGGCCTAATCCATCTGCACCAGTCCGCGCTGCTGCTTCTGCCTTGATCAGCTGGTTCTCAAAATAGGTCACCATCGGCATCGGCTCAAACCGTTCAATTACGCCCAAATTACCGTCACCGGAGTTTTCATCAATCTTATAGTAATTATGACGTGCAGTTTCGTTGGTCTTGGCATTGCCTCTATAGTTAGCCGTACTGTCATTCAGAAGTTCCAATAAATAACTGCCATTGTTGCCAAGATCACCCGCTCTTGAGCCGGCTAAGATTGCGTTAAAGAGATTCTTATCACCTTCCGAAGTAGCTGCGTCACCGCGGGGAACGAAGTTCATGTCACCTGCGGAAGATGAGATACCACTGCCAGCAGCTGATAATGCACCGGCGTAATCACTTTGCACCAATGCATAACGGGCCTTTAGCGTATAAGCGGCAGCAAGCCAATTATCTTTATCACCACCATAGTAGATATCGTAATTTTCAGATCGACTAGATGCGCTTCCAAGATCAGAAATAGCTCCATCTAATAAGGATGTCACAGCACTTAATACAGATACCTGGGAATCAAACTTCGGGTCCTCCACTTCTGACACCACTTCTGAGTACGGTACATCTCCCATTAAAATCGCCAGGGTACCCACAGCATGAGCCTCAATGACCTTTGCTATACCTACCAGAAGTTTATCATCCGGCACAGCTTCACGTATGTGCCGTGTATTAGTTAGGACGCCCGTATAACACCCGTTCCATTCATCATTGGATTCAACCGTTGATAGTGCATATCCATAAATGTTTGAATAAAGGGATGTATAGCCAATCAACTGTCCGGAAAACATACCGGTTATCCTGTTAAGATGACTGTTTTGGAGCATAATATTCGCCAGCTGTGCACCATTTAAAAACAAGTTCGCGTCAACATCCTGTAACGTTATCTCATTTGGATTATCATTTAAATCAGTCGGAATTTCACAGGACGGCAGTAGCATTATTGAAGCAATCATAATAAGGCTAAACTTGTTTTTCATTGATCTTAAACCTTTCGTTGGATTTCTCATTATTTAATCCTCCCTTAGAAATTAACCGAAACTGTGAACAGATAAGATTTCGTACTTGGATTCGTAAAGTAATCCAAACCAAATCCATTAGCCACACCGGCCTGGTTAGTAGCGGGATCGAGACCCACCAATTCTTTATACCATGCCCACAGGTTACGACCCGTCCACCTCAACGTTACAGAACTCAGCTTGGTTGTTTCCCTAAATGCAGGTGAAGTGAACGTATAAGAAAGTGAAAGTTCTCGAATACGGGAAAATGTGGCATCTTTTACGGCAAAGTTATAAGCCTGGTTATCACCAAAACCACCACCAATACCGTGGCGGTACCACGCTTCGTCAAGCAGTACATCACCACCGCCGAAATCATGGATCGTACCGCGGACAGACGAGCCAGCAGCAATAGTATCGCCGTCAACATTTATCAATTCCATTGGAGTCGATTCGATAAAGTTTCCGGTTTCCGCAGTGGTACCAAAACGGCGTAATACCCACTGTGTTCTGGGTGAATAATCGCCGCCCTCGGAATGTTCAAATAATACATTCATATTGAAATTCTGCCAGCGGGCATTCAAACCTATAGTGCCACGCCAGTCAGGGTTGGGATCACCAAGCACAATAGGCAGGGACGTAATTTGAGGAAAACCAATTTCATTCAAAATCAGTGTACCATCCACTGTACCATCATCAGTTTGCGATCCAGTCCCATAAAGGGCGCCCAGAGAATGATCTACAATCGCGACTGAATTAACGGATCCAGTGCCCAAATAAATAACGTCAGTTCCAGCCAGGTCCGTAACCGTATTTTCATTTTTGGCCCAGTTAAAATACAGATCAAGAGCCTTGTCGGCCTCGTTCATCAACAAAAATGAACCATCCAGTTCGAGGCCTTTATTCTCCATTTTGGCTGCATTCATATACTGGGTATCATAACCAGTCGATGGTGATTTCGAAACGTTGATCAGCATATCATCAATGTTATTCTGGTAGCTTGTTATGCTTAGAGCAAACCGGTCATCAAGAAAACGCATGTCCAATCCAAATTCTGTTTCTGTTTTCAGTTCCGGTTTCAGACTTGGGTTCCCTTTATCATCATCCACCCGATAACCACCACCAAATAATGACACGTCAAGAGGATCACTATACGCACTATAGCTGAAACCAGATTCAGCCAGGGTTTCGAAACGATGAGCCGAAGGCCGCACACCTACTTGACCCCAGGCAAGACGGAATTTCCCAAAGCTAAGTGGTGTTCCAGCTAACATGTCAGTGAACTGGTAGGCCAAATCCATGGCTGGATAAAAATACGGGTCACTAATTGTAGAGTGTTCCTCGCTTACGCCCGAAACGTTTACAAACAGATTGTCCATTGCGGACAAAGACAATAGAGCATAGGTGCGGCCAGACCGAATAAACAGTTTACTGTTGTCAACCGTTGAAGCTTCCGCTGCCGTGTTCACATTAACTGTTTCTTTGTCTGTGTTTACCAAAAAGCTGGCAATATTAAAACTGGTTCTATTGTAGGCGCGGTCCCACCAATTATAACCAGCTGTTACGTTAAGCGACATACTTGATCCAAGGTCTAGATTTCTCCGCACGATGAAATCATAGTTAACTTCACGATTTGTCAGTGCATCCTCTGCGAATACGCCCGCATTCCTTGAGCCGGAAGAACCGACCGGGTAAAACCAGGATCGATCGTCACCCCAGGCGTCAATGCCTGCTCTAATGACAAAACTAGTTTTGTCATCTGGCGTTATGGTCATTTCATTGGTCATCATAAAGCGATCAACTTTCGTCCCGGCTTTTTGTTCATAGATAGTCCATAAAGGATTGTTATAGATTGGATTTGAACTCGAACCACCCATGTAACGACGATAGGCACGCTGACGTCCACCATATTCTACCCCACTACTACTCGTATAGGTACCCTTGTAATGTGTAATATCAAAATCCGGTGCCGTTCTTAGCAAGCCAAGCATTAAACCAGTTACGTTGGAACTTTGCTGGATACGGTTTGAATTTGTATAAGTGTAGGAAGCTTTTGATGACATGGAAATCTTGTCAGATAGCCTAAATTTGGTATTCAGCCTGAAATTATCCCGATCATAAAATGAATTCCTGATAATTCCATCCTGACGAAGACGACTGTAACTAAACAAAAAAGTTCTTGAAGCATCACCACCGGTGACCTGAAAATCATCCTGTGTATATTGACCGGTTTGAAACGCCAGATTCCAGTTTTCGTCTACATAAGTATCTTTTGAATTTTTGGTGATTATTTCATACTGAGTAAATGCCCCATCTTCGGAAACGAAATGCTGACCAGAACTTTCAACTTCATCTGCACCACCAGCACGATCAGAGATACGATCGCCCCAGGATTCAGCGTGCGTAGTCCATGAACCATTACGCCCTTGGCCAAACGTATCTTGCATGGGAATACGTTCATGAATTTCATCATATGACATGGTTCTTTTATAATTCATTTTAACCCTTCCAGCATCACCATCCTTGGTTTTGATCATAACTACCCCATTGGCGGCTCTTGAACCCCATAAAGCAGCTGCAGAAGCACCTTTGAGTATTTCAACAGATTCAATATCATTCGCATTCAAGTCATTTATCCGGGACTGCTGTACAGTACCTGCACTGCGACCACCAGAAATATTATTACCACCGCCATAAACCGTAGAATTGTTTATCGGCATCCCATCAATAACGATCAAGGGCTGACTGGCTCCGGAAATGGTGTTGGCACCCCGGATTCTTATTGATGTGGATGCACCTGGGTCACCGGCCTGCGCATTGACAATCACATTGGATGCTTTTGCCGCCAGCGAGTTAGCCATTAACGATTCACCTGAACGAGTCATATCTGCCGCTGCCACAGAAACGCTGGAAGATCCCTGCTCATCACGATTGGCCGTAAAGCCCAAGGCTGTTACACTGACACCCTTCAAACCGATAGGATCAATAGCTAGGGAGAAATTCTGGTTAACCGAACCGTCCGCCGGTACTTCCACTGACGCAGAGGTACTCTTATATCCGATATAACTGGCCGTAAGCACAACAGTATTCCCATCAACCGTTCCTGCGGGAACATTGATCATATAATCACCATCGACACCAGTGGCTGCGCCAAGGGACGTTCCCTCGACAATTACATTTGCACCAACTAATGGATTCCCAGATTCATCTGAAACAGTACCCTCAATTGTAGATTGTGCAAAAACAAAACTGGTGAAAACAAACGCAATAATAAATAAATAGTTTCTCATTATCATTTGACTACTCCCTGTTAGTAAAGTGTTTTTTTATGATATAATTGATAAAATAAACCCAAATTTCTAAGATACAAATATAATAAAATTAAATTATTTTACATAATGTAATATTCTTTTCCATATCATCATCCTAATAATTATACTTCCTTAATATATTTGTAAAGAGTCGGTCGTGTAATTGCCAACAATTCGCTGAGAATTGTGATGGCGCCTTTTTTATTGATATGACCCTCTTTTTTCATAAAGGCGACCACATTCAATTTATCTTTTCTGGTCAACGCCTTACCATGTAGATCATGGGATGTAATATATTTATTTAAAGCTTGCTGGATTTCATCCCTAACACTCCACATGAAAAACTGTTCTCTATTTGGCAAATTCTCCAGAACAACAGTTTTGGTAAATATTTCGAAAAATTCCTTGATATTTGAAAATGAAGAAAGATCAAAATTAAAACCCATAGAACCGATTATTTCATCATTCCCGTTTCTGATGGTTAAGGATGACGACTTCAAATCCGCTCCGGATGGACTTTGATTATTATAATTCACAATTTTATCGGGAAGTTCATCTGCCAGCTTTTTATAACCTAGATCAGATGTACCGTCACCGATTTTACGACCAGTGACATGATTGTTGAAAATAGCAATAATTGAATGTTCCGGGTCCTGAAGATCATGAATAATCACTTCCATGTACGGAGCAAACATTTCAGCAATAATTTCCCCTGCTTTAACATAATGTTCGAGGATTTCACGGTCTTGGGATTGGTATTTTTTATTTACCATTTTTCCAATTTACTGCTTGAATTTTGAAGGGGAAAAACTAAAATCAGTGCACTAGTATTCATTGTGTCGCTCATAGAAAATTTGATTCAATATTGGTGTTCTACTGCCCATTCCGTCCATACTTGGTACGATGGTTTCCGGTGTAAATGCAGCAGCAATTAAAACAACCATGGCATTTTCACCAACTTCCAGACCTATATGGGTAGCCAGCGGATGGGCAGTAGAACTTATCCCATTGCGGGATTAACCAATTTACTACAATATCTAGTCTACTTTTAGCCGTGTCTGCTGCATAAAACGAACCAAAATTGAAAAATGGGTATACCCTCGTCACGGCAGTTCCTGTTCAATTCGATCGATTAACTTCCCGTCACCAAACCGAACCAGATCAGTTGCAGGTAACTTATGCTTTTTCCCCAAATTCTTGATTTCTTTTAAAGCCAAATTTTCTGCCATTTTCAAAGTTAAAAGGTTTATCCCCAGGAACTGAGACTGCTTGAAATTTTTCATTAAGGAAAGATGTAAATCCATAACATCCCCGATAGAAGCCATCTGATTATTTGACACATCTATAGCTCGCCCTGGTTCATCTGTCATAACCATATAGTCGGGCATGGCACCGTGCATGAGCCCCAGAGTAACCCCCGCATAGTACATATTGGTCAGGGAGCCCTGCCCTTCCACAATTACTAGGTCTACCTGGTCGCCAACTTCATCAATTGCGTATTCAATTTCGCCAGCCATAAAGTCGCCAACCACAGCATCAATCGGTACACCGTAGCCTCCCAGCATTATTCCGGTCTGCCCGGTTCCAATAAACCGTACATCTCTTCCTCGATTTTTGAGGCGTTCCGTTATTTCCCAGCCGGTGGTCATTTTACCTGTATCACAGTCTGTCCCAACTATAAGCAATACTTTCACCTTGCGATTTATCCAAGATCCTTTCGGAAAATGAGGAGGATTTGGTGGACGACGGAAATCATTGATAGTAATGGCCTTCTCTCGTGCCAGAGGGGCAAGTTCCGGATCGTCATTCAAAAACTGGTGCATTCCGCTGTAGATATCACAGCCGTACTGTATTGCGGCAGTGATTTCTGTTCGATAATCCTTATTTATATAACCACCCTGGGGTGCACTGCCAATCAACAGGGCATTGGGTGAATAATCCTCTGCTTCTTTAAAATTTGACACAACAGGAATTTTCCCTCCAAATCCCAATACATCCTGCGCTGTGCGACCTGCTTTATCCGGGTCAATTACGCAACAAACATCCTGGGGGCGATAACGGATTAGCATATTGCCCGTTTTATTTAAAATATAATCGAAAGCACCAGGACATAGGATAACAAACTCAGGCATAATTCTTTATGTTTTATAATGGATAACGTAGTGTAATAGTGTATATAAATTAACACATTGTTAAATAATTAATACAATCAAATTTTCCAAATAACCGGCGGATATAAATAAAAATGAGTGCACCCCCTTCGGTTTGCATACCACTTAAATTTAGGTCAGGTTATTAAACAGCGCTTTTTAATGGGGTGCTTTGCAGAATTCTTTTCAAACGCGATGCAACTTCCTCTAAACCAAAACTATCTATACCGGTGTAAATACCCGTTTCATCCATTGTCTTTACGATTTGCTCCGTCGCGACATTCCCTGTCGTATTAGCCATGAATGGGCTACCACCCAAGCCACCTAGTGAGCAGTCAAATTCTCGGACCCCCATTTGCAAAGCGGCATGGATATTAGCCAGCCCTCCCTGCCTGGTCTCATGAAAATGAAGGACCAGTGGCTTTCCACCAATCTGAGGAAGGATTACCTCTAAATATTCCTTGACAATTTTTGGTGTCGCCAATCCTGCCGTGTCTGCCAGGCAGATCGTATCGGGGTCCAAAGTCATTAATTTTTCAATGCATGAAAGAACGATATCCGCGCCGGGTGCTGTTTCCTCGGCAACACCCCAGGCACATTGCAGGCCAACCCTGATGCTAATGTCATGCCGGTGCGCCAGATGGACCAGACGAGCCATTTCTTCATAGGCGCGTTCTGATTTCATGCCCGTATTCTTGAAACCATAGCCCTCATGCAGGGACATGGATGTCTCCACTTTTTTTACACTGCAGTCAATGGCCCTGCGCAGCCCCTGCTCATTCAGGATGAATGCACTGTAAACAACATTGTCCAGCTGTGGAGCAGAATGGAAAAATACTTCGGCATCGGCCATTTGCGGGAGAATCTCTGGATGCACGAAAGAACCCAGCTGAATGTTCCGCACCCCAGCTTGCAGCAAACCATCGAGTACCGACAGCTTTAATTCAGTACTGTAAGCCCTGCGCAGGTTCTGAAACCCTTCTCGCAAGCCTACTTCATTCAGGATAATTTTATCGGGTATCATTATATCGAGTAAACAAACATCCTAGTGGTTCATATCAATAACCTGTTTGATGGTTTAAATGACAAACTCCGGTTCAGTGTAATGGATATAATGTCCACTATTTTTGGAAATAAGTTTTATTCAGTCTTTCCCAGCTGCAGGTACTTTTCTTTATATTTTGCATATAGACCCTTGTGATGGTCGCTCATATCAATCGTTTTGCCTTGGATATAGATCTGTTCTACCTGGGTGGTGATCTCCAAGGGATCTCCATCAGTAATGATGAGAGTGGCATCTTTGCCTTTCTCCAGCGAACCAACTCGATCGGCAATACCAAGGATCTCTGCAGGATAGAGTGTAACTGATTTAAGCGCTTCTTCTTTAGGTAAACCGTACGAAGCTGCCTTTGATGCCTCGTATGGAGTATTTCTATGATTGGAGGCTCCACCAGTCCCCATTGAGATACAATACTTCAAACCTGCTTCATACATCTTAAGGGGTGCGGTGAAGGGAGTATCAAAATCCTCCCACCGTCTTCGAGGCAGTGAATTCACTCCTTCATAAATTACAGGAATCTCGTATTTCTTAAGCAGGTCAGCCACACGCCAAGCATCATATCCACCCACGATAACAATCTTTACGTTCTGACGATTTGCCCATTCCACCGCACTAATAATCTGGCGAATCTCACCGGCATGCATAAAAACAGGTACTTCTTTTTTCAACACAGGGACCATTGCTTCCCAGCGCAAGTCTTTATTGTGCTGGATAATACCTGACCCTGTATCGGCTTGCTTCGCTAGAAGGTACCGCCGTGCCTCATCAAATGCGGAATCAAGTTTTTTCAGAGTTTCTTCGCGCCGTTTTGCAGCATCTTCTTCACTTACCCTGTATCTCCTATACCGTACTGCCCCCATGTTCGGCCAATTGATGTGGAGTCCCGCAGGCGCTTTTAATGTGGCCTTTTCCCAAGTCCAGCCATCCAGCATCATGATTGCAGAAGTACCGGATATAATGCCACCAGTTGGACAGGAATGAGCTAGTGTGATCCCATTAGACCGTGTAACGGGTATGATCTCAGAATCAGGATTGTAAGCAACCTCAGCCCGCACATTGGGATTTACCTCTCCGCGCTCGGAAAAATCCCTGGTAACAGCCACTGCACCGATTTCGGTCAGACCTATTACACTGGCGGCAGCGATCATGCCAGGATAGACATGTTTACCTTTCAGATCAATGATTTCTGTGTTTTCAGGCCAATTCACCATGCGACGAGCCACGCCTGTGATTATACCCTTCTCAAAAAGAATCGAACCACCCCGGATCTCCTCACTAGAAACGGGATGAATAGTGCAATTTGTCAGGAGTATGGGGTGCTTTTGCTCGGGAGCAGGCACCTGATCCGAAGCGAAAGAATAATTGATAACGATTATCAGGATAATATTTACATAATTTCTCATTGCAGTTCTCCTCCCACACAACTGTACGCTTCAACTTCATTTGGACCACGGCGTCTGCCTCGTTTAAATGAATCATCCTGAGAATCTTCTTCTGGAGAGGTTAATATCTTTTGGATTAGCTGGTTTCGTTCTTCTTTAACTTTTTGTCTAACTTCACTATCCCGGTCCAGATCGAAATACTTGGTACCATCTATCCATGTCTGCTCACAAACGCTGTACATCGATAGGGGGTCACCGCTCCAAATAACGAAATCGGCATCTTTTCCTTTTTCCAGTGAACCGACTTTGTTATCAATACCCAATTGTATGGCAGGATTGATGGTAACAAATCTGAAAGCATCTGCCCTGCTCATGGGTCCGTATTTTGCAGCTTTGGCCGCTTCAGTATTCAGTCGTCTGGCTAACTCACCACTATCTGAATTATAGGAAACAACCACACCAGCCTTTTCCATGAGTGGACCGTTATAAGGGATAGCATCCACCACCTCATACTTATAGGCCCACCAATCTGAAAATGTAGAGGCTCCTGCACCAATCTCAGCGATTGCTTCTGCAATTTTATACCCTTCAAGTACATGCTGAAACGTGCCGATTTTAAAGCCAAAATCTTGTGCAACCCTCACCAGCATAAGAATTTCATCCTGACGATAGGAGTGACAGTGAACCAACCGTTCACGATTTAGGATTTCTACAAGCGCATCCAACTCAAGATCCCGGCGGACTGGAATTAACTTTCCGCCTTTTCCGCGCATTCGAGAACCCAGATTATTTTTGTATTCTACTGCAGCGGTAAATGCATCCCGGATAACCTGTTCAACTCCCATTCTTGTTTCGGGGTAACGACCCCAGCTACGTTCGCGTTTCACGTTTTCTCCCAACGCAAACTTGATCCCTTTTGGTGCCCCTTCAAACAAGATACCATCTGGAGGCAATCCCCAGCGTAATTTGATAACTGCATTTTGTCCACCGATTGAATTTGCGGATCCGTGAAGTATATTTGCTGTTGTCAGTCCACCTGCAAGTTGGCGGTATATATTAATATCATCACTGTTCAATACATCCTGGATCCTTACTTCCGCTGTAACAGATTGCGAGCCCTCATTGATAGAGAATGCAGCACTGTGGCTGTGACAATCGATGATACCAGGAGTTACGTGCTTACCCTTTGCATCGATAACTACGGAACTTTTTACCATGGGTGAAATACTCAGGTCTTTTCCTACTTCCCAGATCTTGCCGCTCTTTACCAGCAGATCATTATTTTCCAAGATACCTTTTGGTCCCATCGTCCAGATTGTAGCATTTTTCACCAGTATTATTTCTGGCTGAGTAGGTTTTACCTCAAGACCAAAAGCACCTTCTGGATAACGCACCACAAGAGTACTGGCTTTTTCTGTTGTTTTCTTTTTTCTATCTTTTTTATCATTTTTGTCTGGCGCCACCCGCTGTGCAGACCAGCTGATAATTTCATCATTAGGTGTAAGACCCTGGCCCTCAGCATAGTCATTAATAATTGTTCCAGAGAATCGCACTATCCCAGCGAGATCCAGAGAATCACCTTTTATTGAGAAACCGAATAAATTATTTGAAGTTAGGGATATAGACTTTAGTGGAATCGTTGCCGCACCGGCAATCAGTTTTCCTTTTGGTTTTTCGTGTTCTCCAGTAATCTTCAAAGAATCATTCCTGACTTCTTCTCCAAAGCTCCACTGTATTAACCAGGTTCCACGAGCATCTGCATCGGGCGTGGATCTGAGCAAATATTCCAAACCTTCTATCCAAACGGATTCTATTGTTGTTTTTTGGTCAAAATAATCTCCATTGGTAACCATTAGGTTCGCAATTTTGCCCTTTTCCAGTGTTCCCAGCACTTCCGAAAGACCAAGATATTTTGCTGGTGTAACCGTGACGCTGGCAAGAGCATCATCTTTGGAAAAACCTCGCTCCACAGATCTCAATAGATTCTTGCGGAAAGATTTTTTATCATCCAGGTCGCTTGTTGTTAGTGCGAAGGGGATTCCTTTCTCCCCCATTCTCTGTGCGTTATCGGGTGCAATATCCCAATGGCGGAGTTCTTCATTGGACACCTGAAGAGCCGCTTCCCAGGTAGCTACGTCTGGTTTTTTGGGAAAGTTCAAAGGCAGGATAATAAAACTTTTTAGCTCCTTGATCTCCTCAAGTCTACGGTATTCATACCCATTACCCTTCAGCCATAAATTCAGATCAAATTCCTCGGCAATTTTCCCTGCTCTCAATGCCGCTAATTCTTCCCCTGTTTCGAACAAAAAAGCATTATTATTCTTTAAATGGATGTTCAAGGCAGCAAGAGCCCTGTCTTCTTCCGGTTGCTCATTATTTTGCGGATATCGTTTATATACTTTCTGGGCAGCATCATACCATTGTGCATCATAAAAGGTCTGACGGATGAGGGCTACAGCCCCAAGCAGAGAATTTGGATATGCTGGATCGCTCCAAGACCCATACTCATAGCCTATACTTTGTGCGGGTCCGGCTTCTTTGATTATAGAACTTGGTGACCAATCACCAAGATGGATAAGTGCTGATTGCCCGCGGAAGATACCAGAACTGGGTACAACGTGAGCTGTGGTAAACCCCAGATTCCTTAAGTTTTCAGTTTGTTTCTCTGCAAGGGTGAAATTCTCAAGAACATGGCGATCCGGTGTAACTTTGGGGTTCCAATGTGAAGTTGCAGTAGCTATTTCTTTAGGTTTTGGTTTCTGCTGATTCCCACGGGGTCGATCCATTGATTTTTCTTCTTTCTGGACAAAATAAGGCTCAATAAATCCAGGGTAAACGTGTTTTCCCGAAAGGTCGATTTCATAGGCATCTGCGGGGTGTTCTAAATTTTTCCCGACTGACTCGATCAGACCATCACGAATTACTATGTCACCTTCCGCAATAACTTTTCCCGGTTCAGGAATAATAGTAGCGCCTTTTAGTAGAAACACTTTTGGCGTTTTATGGTGAATAGTCTGGCCAGCATCAACAGGTTTCACCTGACCGTTCACAATATTAATAAAGCAAATAGATACTATAAAAATTAAAGTTGTTGAAAGTCTTGGTCTCATAATTATTAACCGTACATTTTAATTTTAATTATATACCAGGAAAAATTAAGGAATGATACCCAGACTAACCTTCATTATTTAGCTACTTCAATAATCCTTTTTAATGAAGTATGGCCGTGCAGGCTCAATATCTGCCAGCCTTAAATGCCTATAAACAAAAAACCCCGCGGACGTTGTGCAAGGGGCAGGTCAATTTTAATTTTAGGTGTAGAATAATAATACCGAAATTATTTTTAATTTAATTGAGTTAAATCAGTTAAAGAGAAAT
>JYMV01025492.1_pt1 | contig 25666 bp, 14 predicted proteins | sample 338911 | NCBI WGS metagenome assembly JYMV01 (sample SAMN03354496, study PRJNA234377) | hydrothermal vent metagenome | biome: Deep sea; feature: Hydrothermal plumes at the Eastern Lau Spreading Center, Western Pacific Ocean; material: Seawater | place: Tonga | collected 2009 | depth 2000 m m
CTGATCGACCAGTTGCTGGTAGCTGGCTTCATCATCGAGACCGACGCAAGGCGCGGTGCAGCGCCCGATCTCGTACTCGATACAGGGCCTGCTGCGGCTCTCGAAGTAGGCGTTGGAGCAGGATCTCAGGGGGATGTACTTCTTGACCACGCGCAACAACTCGTACACTGCACCGGCGGAAGCATAGGGACCGAAGTAGGTGTGCCCATCCGCTTTCCAGTGACGGATCGTCTGGACTCGAGGCCAGCGCTCGCCGGTCGTCACGCGCAGGGAGAGGTAGGTCTTGTCGTCCCTCAGTCGGAGGTTGTAGCGAGGTCTGTGTTTCTTGATGAGATTGTTCTCGAGCAACATTGCTTCGAGTTCATTGCTGCAGACGATGCACTCGAGATCGGCAGTTCCATCGACGATCAGCCTGAAGAGGGAGCGTCCATCGTTTGCCCCGGGCTGGAAATAGCTGCGCACCCGGGAGCGAAGGTTGACCGCCTTGCCGACATAGATGACTCGCTCGGTGGCGTCGAAGAAAATATAGACCCCGGGATCGGCGGGAAGTTCGGCGAGCTTTCGCCCGAGAGTGTCAGTTTCAGATCGATCCGACATCGCTGGTGACAGATTTCTCGAGATAGAAGTAGTGAATCCTTTTCCCTAGCCGGGCGAACTTTTTCTCGAAGAGGGTCGGTAGGTGAGCCCCGGAATCGATCGGCTCCTCGAAGTAGGGGAGGTCTCCGGTGAGTCGTCTCAGTCCTCCGGCACTCTCGAGTGCTTCACTCGCTTCGATGGCGTAATCGGGATCGTCGGTTCTGATCTCGAGGCGGCCCCCCGCACGCAACTTGTTCGCCAGCAGAGCCAGGAATTTCGGTTGCAGCAGGCGCCTGCGGGCGTGTCTCGCCTTCGGCCAGGGATCGGGAAAGAGGATGAATGCGCCGGCAAGACTTCCATCGGGGAAAGCAGGGTCGATGGTGCGGAAGGCGTCGGCGTGGACGATCCTGAGATTGTCCTGGCCTCCACTGGCGGAGATCTTGAAGAGGAGCTTCTCCATCTTCTTGCGGCTGTATTCGAGGCCGACGAAGAGAGCATCGGGAGCAAAACGGGCCTGTTCGATCAGGTGGGTGTCTTTGCCGAGCCCGACTTCGAGGAACAGGTCGCCATCTCTCCCGAAAACCTTTTCCCAACTCCCCGCCTTCTCGAGTTGCGGATAGGTGATCTCCCAGCGGAGTTCTTTCTCGGTCAGGGGACGACGGCGCGTGATTCGGGTCACTGATTTTTTCTCCACACCCAGTTTTCCCAGGCGAAGGGCATTACCCTGGTGAGCGCCCGCGCGCTTCACGATACCTCCGTGCCTGGATGGTGGACAGACGGAGACGCTACGTCTCGACCTGGAATTTCTGGCGATCGAGGACCTCTTCGAGGTGGTCGACCACCATCTGGACCTTGACGGAGAAATCGGCATAGGCCGGGATCTTGATCAGGTCGGGGTGCCCCTCGTAGATCCTCTCCAGTTCCTCGTCGAGTTCCCGGGCCCGCTGCGGGCTCTCTGTGCGCAACGAGCCCGATGTCGTGTATTCGCCGGGGAGCCATGCAGAGGACTTCAAAAGGATGACCCGGCTGTATCGAGCGTATTCCTCCTCGAGAGTGGTCCCGACGCCGTTCAGGAATGCAGCCAGCCCTCCCGGCCAGTAGGAGCCCCCATCGAGGGTCGATCGGTCGCACAACTGGATCTTTTCCGGTGCGTTGAGGTGGGTGATCTGTTCCACCTGCCGCTGGACCGAGAAGATCGCCCGCTGGACCGCCAGCTGGCCATTCTCCTCCTGTGGGCGCGGGAAACCGCCCTGAAAGAGCATTGTCGCTGTCTCTGGGAGCACCGCGATGCGCTCGGAGTAGTCCCTGGAGATGGTCCGGGCGATGGTAGTTTTCCCGGCTCTCGGTCCGCCGCTGATTACGACCCGGACCGGTTGATTGGCCTGCTCGGTCACCACAAACCTCCGGATCCATGCTTCCAGTCTCGGTCCACCACGATCAGGACCACCACGAGAGGCCCATCCCAACCGATCAGGGGGCCTCACGCCACCCTCCAGGGGAAATCTTCCGGTCCCATCTCTTCCCCCTTCAGGTTGCCATCCTGGCGAGCAGATTTCTGGAACGACCGGTGGGGTGTCTCCGTTATGGCGGTATTGCCGGGTTCACTGCGGAAATCGAATCGTTCCTGCGCTACCATTCCCTCGTTCGGCCCGTCGGCCGGAGGGGGAGCAGAGGGGAGTCCACGATGTCGTGGATCGCGAGACCAGTTCAGATCGGCCTCCTGGCCCTCACTACGGGGTGCGCATCGGAGGCGCCCGTGCTGGAGATCGAGCAGCCAGCGCCGACGCAAGCTCGCCCCGCCGCCGCCATTCCCTCCCGTGACTCCGATGGCATCGGTGCGGGTTCGAGTCTCGCCGATCTCGAGGATCACCTTGTGCGTTCGAACCCGGCCCTGCGTGCTCTTCGCCACGACGAGCGCGGTCAACTCGCCCGCGAAGCCCAGGCTTCTTCCCTCCCCGATCCAAGACTTCGTTACGCAGAAGCGATCGAGGCGGTGCAAACCCGGACTGGACCCCAGGAGCGAAAAATCGGCTTCGACTGGCGCATCCCGGAACCCGGTCGCTGGTATGCCCGGCAGGACAGGGCTCGCGCCGAAGGAATCGCCGCGGTCGCAAGAGCGGACTCTGCCACCAGGAAGATGATCCGCAGGCTGCGCGAGGAGTGGGCGGAACTTTACTACCTGGCGGAGGCGCTCGAGTCGATGGCGGATTCCATCGAGATCGTTCGAGGTCTCGAGGGAGTGGTCCGTCAGCGTCTTTCCACTGGGATTGCCAACCATGCCGACCTCATCAGGTTGCAGTCAGAACTCGCCACCCTGGAGGACCATCTCGAGGGACTGGAGGAGAAGAGGACTCGACACGTGGCGGTCGTCAACGAGATGCTCGACCGTCCTGCGGGGTCCCTGCTGCCGGTGCCCCGGTCCCCCTCGGGGGAAGGTGCTGACGTCTCGAGCCGATTGCCGACGCGTCCGACGGCCCTCGGCCATCCCCGGCTGAAAGCAGCGAGTGGAGAGGTCGATGCCGCAAGCGCCAGGTTGACCGAGGCGAAGCGCGGCAATTACCCCGATCTGGTGATCGGGGCCGAGACGATCATCACTGGAGCTTCACCGGTGATCGGCAGGGCCGGGAGCGGCGAGGATCCATGGTTGATCACCATCGGCATCGAACTGCCCTTCGGTCAGGGTCGCATCCAGGCGACAGAGAGGGAGGCAGAAGCGCGCCTCTCCGCAGCTCGCGCGCGGAGAGAGGTGGTTCGCAGGGAACTTGAACGAGAAGTCGCCGAGATGGGTTCGATGCTGAGGGATGCCCAACGCCGCGAGGGCCTGCTACTCGAGATCCTCCTGCCCAAGGGAGAGGAGGCGTTGAATACCTGTCTGGTGGCGTACAGCGGCGGCTCTGTCGAATTTCAGGTGATCAGCGAGGCCCAACGCCTGCTGCTCGAGTACCGCCTAGGACTCGCCCGTGCCCGCTCTGATATGGCGCGCGCACGAGCGGCGCTGTGGGAGCTCCTTGGCCTCGGCGATGAGATTGCAAGGGGAACGCAGTGAGATTCCCCCCATCCTCGTTTCATGGGGGTGCAGTTCCTCCGCTGCTCCTGGCGCTAGGGGTCCTCCTGCTGGTCACCGCCGGCTGCACTTCCCGGTCCGATGACCCCCAGGCGACGGAGGAGACAGCGGTTTTATGGACCTGTTCGATGCATCCTTCGGTCCGCCTTCTCGAAACTGGCATCTGTCCCCTCTGCTCCATGGAACTGATACCGATGAAGGCGGCATCGAGTACTGGGGACGGGTTGCGCCTGAGCGAGAGAGCGCGACGGCTCGCCAGAGTCAGGACAGTCGAGGTGATTCGAGGCCCGGCCGAGGTCGAGATCAACCTCAGCGGCCGGATTACTTACGACGAAACGCGGGTGAGAACCCTGACCGCCTGGTCAGCAGGGAGGCTCGAGAAACTGCATGTCGATGCTTCCGGGGTGCGGATCCACGAAGGGGAGCATCTCGTCGATCTGTACAGCCCCGAACTGGTCGCCGCTCGAAAAGAACTCGTTCAGGCCATCGTGACAGCCAGGGAGATCGCCAATAACGGCTCTGCCCAGATTCGCGGTTACACGGCGGCGAACATCGAAGCCGCCAGGGAGAAACTCCAGATCTTCGGCCTCTCCCCCGGTCAAATCGATGAGATCGAGACCACTGCTCTCGGAAGTGGGATTGGTGATGCCCGAGAGAAGGGGACAAGGAAGGGTCGATTGACAGCGACCATCAACGCCCCCATCTCCGGTGTGGTCATCGAAAAGTACCGCCGCGAAGGTGAATACGTGAAGGTCGGCGACCCCATCTACACCATCGCAAACCTCGATCGAGTCTGGGTGATGCTCGACGCGTTCGAGGCCGATATCGGAAAACTACGGTACGGCCAGCATGTCGTGATCACGATTCCTGCACTGCCGGGCAAGGAGGTTCACGGCACGATCGAACTGGTCGACTGGGATCTCGATGAGAAGACAAGGACTGCCGGGGTCAGGATCGGGATCGATAATCCCTCCGGTGTCCTCCGTCCCGGCCTTCTCGTCGAAGGCAAGATCCTGGTGACTCTTTCAGCCGATGGAGGAATCAGGGCTCCAGACTTGGGAGATGTCTTTACCTGCTCGATGCATCCGGAGGTGCGTGGACTTGTCGGGGCCGATTGCCCTCGTTGTAAGATGAGACTCATTCCTGCCAGGGCGTTCACCCCTGAAGAGTCAGTGGGGAATCTCGACCCGTTGTTGATCCCATCGACGGCACCGCTTCTCACCGGTCGTCGTGCGGTGGTCTACATCGCCGAAGAACTGGATTCGGGCGATGAGTTGTATCAACTGAGGGAAATCGAACTCGGACCGAGGGCAGGAGGGAACTGGGTTGTTCTCGATGGCCTGGAGGAAGGGGAACGCGTCGTCGCCCGAGGAGCATTCAGAATCGATGGGTCGCTGCAGCTGGAGGGCCGTGCTGGACTGCTCGATGTCCTCAGGAGAGCGGGAGAACCCGAGGCAGTCAGCGATGATTATCCCCTAGATAATTGCGTTGTGACGGGTCTCGAACTGGGATCGATGGGCGAACCCGCAATCGAGTTCATCGATGGAATCGAGGTTCGCTTCTGTTGCAGCGGATGCGTTCCAAAAGCGAAGGCCGATCCCGAACGCTATCTGGCTGAACTGCGCAACGCCCTGGATGAAAACGACTCCCGGCGGGAGAATCGCTGATGGAGCCGGCCAGCTCCCCAGGGGGCTCCGGCCTCGTCGATCGCCTGGTATCCATCTCACTCGATAACACACCGGTGGTCTTGCTGTTGACGGCTGTCATCGTCATCGGCGGTCTCGTCGTCGTCCCCTTTGATTTCGACCTCGGCTCACTTCCCCGCCATCCGGTTCCTGCCGATGCCATCCCCGACTACGGAGAGAATCAGCAGATCATCTTCACTCCCTGGCAGGGGAGATCGCCCCGGGATGTCGAGGATCAGATCACCTATCCCCTCTCCTCGGCGCTTCTTGGTGTTGCGGGGGTGAGGACTGTTCGGGCAACCAGCGCATTCGGGTTTTCCAGCGTCCATGTGATCTTTCACGACGGCGTCGACTTCCACTGGTCTCGCGCTCGGCTCCTCGAAAAGATATCGAGCCTGCCTGAAGACCTGCTTCCAGATGGAGTGCTGCCGACCCTCGGCCCCGATGCCACCGGAACGGGGCAGGTCTTCTGGTACACCCTCGAGGGCCTCGACCAATCGGGGGAACCGGTGGGGGGGTGGGACCTCGAGGAGTTGCGCTCGATCCAGGATTTCCAGGTCCGGATCGCGTTGATGGCGGTCGAAGGGGTGAGCGAGGTCGCTTCCATCGGTGGTTTCGTCAAGGAGCTCCAGGTCGATGTCGATCCGTCACTGCTCCGCCTCCACGGTCTTTCTCTAGAGGATGTCCAGCGTGCCATCTCACTGTCCAATCGCGACAGCGGTGCCCGGACCATCGAGATCAATCAAGTCGAGTATGTCGTCCGTGCGCTCGGACGCATCGAGAGTCTCGACGATCTTCGTGAGGTGGTCCTGAAGACAATCGAGGGAGTTTCGATCACCATCGGGGAGGTCGCCGAGGTCAGCTTCGGGCCGGCGCCGAGGAGAGGAGTCCTCGATGATGCTGGCAGCGAAACCGTCGGTGGCGTGGTGGTGGTCCGCCATGGTGAAGATCCTCTGGAAACGATCAACAGGGTGCGAGCTCGCATAGAGGAGATCGCGCCATCACTAGGACAGCGAGTGCTGGAGGATGGCACCACCAGCCAGGTGACCCTGACGCCCTTCTATGACCGCAGCGTGCTGATCCGGGAGACTCTGGACACCCTCAAGACTGCTCTCACGAGCCAGATGCTGGTCACTGTCCTCGTCGTCGTCCTGCTCCTTGGTGACCTGGCCAGTTCCCTGCTCATCTCGGGAACGCTTCCCCTCGTTGTGCTCCTGTCTTTCCTGGTGATGAAGGTCACCGGGGTTCAGGCGAACGTTGTCGCCCTTGCTGGAATCGCCATCGCCATCGGCACTCTTGTCGATGTGGCGATCGTGATCTCCGAGAGCGTGGCGAGACGCCTGAAGGAGGCACGGGAAGGGGAGAGTCCTGTCCAGTCGGTTCGCGCAGCCTGTAGCGAGGTAGCAGGGCCTGTTGTCACCTCGATTTTCACCACCGTCATCAGCTTCCTGCCAGTGCTCACGTTGACGGCTGCGGAGGGGAAGATGTTCCGCCCGCTGGCCCTGACAAAAACCTACGCCCTGGTGGCGTCCCTTCTGATCGGCCTGTCGGTCCTTCCTGCTCTGGCGCTGCTGCTGGCTCGATCGAGGGCAAGGGGGTCGCGCAGGCATGTCGCGGTTCTCTCCGCGATCGTGGTCGTCGTTGTTCTCTTCATCGCCGGTGAGAAGCTGGCGGGGTCGCTGGTGATGCTCTCTGCGATCTTCCGTGTCTTCTCGACCGAAATCGCAGATTGGCTCCCCTCGCGGCTGAAGTCCATCTCCGACAGGTTGCCCGCACTCACCCTCGGATTCACCGTTGTCATCCTCCTCGCCGGGCACTGGCAACCTCTCGGCCCGGTCGCGAGTTTCCTTGCCAACACCCTGATGACGTTGATTCTCATCGTTCCGCCGATGGTGTGCCTGATGCTTCTCGGTCGATACTACGAGAGGATGTTACGCACTTGCCTCGACTACCGCCGTATCTTCCTCGGTGGGGTGACTCTGGTGGTCGTCATGGGAGTGACCGTCTGGCTCGGCTTCAATACCGTTTTCGGTTCGATCCCGAGGACACTCGGCGTCGAACAGCGCACCCTCGACGAGTTTGGACCCTGGCAATCCCTCTCTCGCTCCTTCCCGGGCCTCGGCAGGGAGTTTCTGCCGCGCTTCGATGAAGGCGCGTTTCTCTACATGCCATCGACCTTGCCCCATGCCTCGATAGGAGAGGCACTCGACCAGCTCCAGCAGCAGGACCGAGCCATCGCTGCGGTTCCCGAGGTTTCTCGGGTGGTCGGCAAGATCGGTCGTGTGGAGAGCGCCCTCGACCCCGCACCTCTCTCGATGATGGAGACGGTGATCCATTACAAATCCGAATTCATGATCGGGCCGTCCGGTGACCTGCTGCGTTTTCGCTGGGATGAGGAGAATGGAAGCTTTGCCCGCAGCCCGGCAGGCGATCTGATCCCCGATGGAGAAGGGCGTCCCTACCGCCAGTGGCGGGATGACATCAGGTCCCCGGTCGACATCTGGGCGCGCATAGAGGAAGCGGCCCGTGTCCCCGGTGCGACCGGTGCTCCACTTCTTCAGCCGATCGAAACCCGCCTGATCATGCTCCAGACGGGGATGCGCTCACCTCTTGGAGTGAAGGTATACGGCGATGATCTCGCATCGATCGAGAGGGTTGCTCTCGATATCGAGAGGTTGTTGCGTGAGGTTCCCGGTGTCAAACCAGCGACGGTGAGGGCCGATCGTGTCGTCGGAAAACCCTACCTCGAGATCGACCTCGACCGGCGGGCAATGGCGCGCTACGGAGTGACCGTCGACCTTCTGGGGCGTCTCATCGAAGCCGCCGTGGGGGGGGACCCCGTCACCCGAGTGATCGACGGCAGGGAAAGGTATGCGGTTCGGGTGCGTTACCCCCGCGAGCGTCGTCTCGATTTCGATGCGATCGGTCAGGTCCTGGTGCCGACACCGTCAGGTGCCCAGGTCCCCTTGAGAGAGTTGAGTCGCTTGCAGATCGTCGCGGGTCCCTCGAAGATCCAGAGCGAGAATGCCCGTCTTCTCGCCTACGTCACCTTCGACAAGGAATCCCAGATCGCCGAGATCGACTTCGTGGAACGAGCGCGTGAGTATCTCCAGTCGAGCGAGCAGAGTGGGGCCTTGCAGATGCCCGAAGGAGTCACCTACCGCTTCGCTGGCACGTGGGAGAACCAGCTCCATGCTCAGCAACGGATGTTGCTGGTGCTGCCTCTCTGCTTGCTGGCGATCCTTGCTCTGATCTGGATGCGTTTCAGGGCATTGGCGCCGACGCTGTTCGTCTTTTCAGGGGTCTTTGTCGCCTGGAGCGGTGGATTCCTCCTGCTGGGACTCTTCGGAGTCTCCGGATTCCTCGACTTCGATCTCCTCGGGGTCAACCTTGCAGATCTCTTCCAGGTCCATCCTGTGCATCTGTCGATCGCTGTCTGGGTCGGTTTCCTGGCGCTCTTTGGCATCGCCACCGACGACGGGGTGCTGATGGCGACCTTCCTCGATCGTTCGGTTCGGGAAAGGAACCCGACTTCTCCCCAGGAGGTCCGGGAGGCCGTTGTCGCTGGCGCTATCAGGAGGATCCGCCCCTGTTTGATGACCTCGGCGACGACCATCATCGCCCTCTTGCCCGTGATCACATCGACAGGCAAGGGGAGTGACGTGATGGTCCCGATGGCGTTGCCGTCCTTCGGTGGGATGATTGTGGTGGTACTCACCGTTTTCCTGGTGCCTGTGCTGTGGTCGATCAGAGAGGAGCGGAACCTGCCCAGAGCTACCGCCTGAATCACCGGGCGCCAGAAGTGGAGATCTCCAGTTGAAGCGTTGTTACTGCTCGCCGAGAGCGGAAATGTTCTGCTGCAACATCGCCAGCTGACCCTCGAGGTCTGAAACCTGCTGACGCTCTTTCTCGACAACCTCAGGTTTGGCGCGAGTCACGAAGTTCTCGTTCTCGAGCTTGCGCTGCGATCCCTCGATCAATTTCTCGATCTTCTGGGCTTGGGTCTCGAGGCGAGCCTTCTCCTGCTGGAGATCGACGACACCGGGAACGAAGATCTCGAAATCTTCGACGACGACGGCGGCGGAATCGGGAGTCCTCTCGACTGCTGGGCCGACATCGATGGAGGAGAGTCCGCCGATATGGAGAACCAAATCTTCCATTGATTCCAGTGCATCGACGACAGTACCTTTTGCACGGACCCGCAATTCGAGGGGGTCCCGTGGCGACAGCTGATAGCGTGCCCTGATTTCCCGCACCCCGCGCACCACGTCCTGAACCGTGGCGAAGGCCTGTTCGAGCCCCTCGTCGCGCCACTGCTGGCGGGCCTCGGGCCACCGGGAGAGACAGACCATTTCCTCGACGGGGAGTTCACAGTCGATGCCTCGCACCGGCGCCAACTGGGCGAGTTTTGCCCACAATTCCTCGGTGATGAAAGGTACGAAGGGGTGCAGCAGCCGCAAGACGTGATCGATGGCGACCGCGAGAACCTGTCGGGCGGTTGCGGCATCCTCCGGATCGTTGCCGTGAAGACGCGGCTTGATCACCTCTAGATACCAGTCACATAGTTCTGACCAGAAGAGTTCCCTCGCGCAGCCGATTGCCGCCGAGGGGTTGTAGTTTCCGAGATGCCCATCGATCTCGGAGATGGCTGCAGAAAGACGCGACAGAATCCAGCGGTCCTCAGGATTCAGCCGATCGTACCGGTCCACGTCTAGATCGTGGCCATCGAGGTTCATCATGGCGAACCGAACGGCATTCCACAGTTTGTTGCAGAAGTTTCTTCCCACCTCGAAGCGGTCGCTGACCAGTTTCGCCGATGGGATGTCCTCCATCGACCCGAGGATATCGAATTCTTTTTCGGTATCGGGGCAGATGTAGGTAAAAACGCTGCGTCCGTGCTTTGCATTGCTCAGGTCGATGGTGTTTCCGGTGAATGGCGAGATCGCCTGAACAGGAAGCCGGATATCCTGAGTTCCTGTCTGCATCTCGCACAGCACGTAACGCATCGCATCGGTACCGTAGCGCTCGATGATGTCGACAGGGTCGATCCCGTTGCCCTTCGACTTGCTCATCCGCTCGCCCTTGCCGTCGAGGATGATGGCGTGAAGAAAGACGTCGGTGAAGGGCAGGTCACCAACGTTGTAGAGACCCATCACCACCATCCTCGCGACCCACAGGGTGATGATGTCACGGCCGGTGACGAGGCAGGATCCGGGGTAGTAGTAAGAGAGGCAATCGGAGCCCTCGACGAGGAAGGGGCTCTGCCCCTCCTCACCCGTCGCGGTTGCAGGGTCGGGCCATCCGAGGGTGCTGTGAGGCCAGAGGGCGCTGGAGAACCAGGTGTCGAGAACGTCGGGATCTCGCTCGAGGCCGCAGTCTTCGAGCAGAGCGGAGTCCTTTTCCTGCGCCGCTGGTTCTCTCAAGCAAACCAGGACCCGGCCGCCCTCGCCAGGGGCATCGTCGGGGCAGGTCAGGGGTAGGCTCTGGGCTCCGTTGACGAAACGGACACGCACGTCGTCACGTTCTGTTGCGAGGAGTCGCTCGAGTAAACGGGTCAGCCCTTTCCCGTCGAGGTCGGCAGACCAGATGGGGATCTGGTGGCCCCACCACAATTGTCGGCTGATGCACCAGTCTCGTTTCTCGGCGAGCCAGTTGACGAGGGTCTTCTTGTAGCGTTCGGGATCAGGATGGAAACTGAGGGTTCTCCCCGTCGCCGATTTCCATCCCGAGGCGGCATCGATTGCCACCTGAGCGAGGCCGCTGGTATTGAATTCCAGATCGGTGCCGCGACCGCAGATCACTCCCCCATCGACATCACCCATGTCAACGAACCACTGCAGAGAGAGATAGGGTTCGATGGGTGTTTGCGATCGAGCGGAATGGCCGACCTCGATCTTGCGATCTTCGATCTCGTCGAGAAGGCCGGCAACTTCGAATCGCCTGACAACCTCCTTGCGTGCCTCGAATCGATCGAGACCGGAACAGGGTCCGGCGTTGTCGTTGAGGGTTCCGTCCGGCTCGAGGATGTTGATCACCTCGATCTCCAGAGAGTGCCGAGTCCAGACCTCGTAATCGTTGGAGTCGTGTCCTGGGGTGATCTTGACGCAGCCGGAACCGAGTTCTGGCCTGGCCCATTCGTCGGTGATGAGGGGGATCTCCCGGTCGACGATGGGAAGCTGGATCTTGCGTCCATCTCTTGACATCTTGGCGAGTTTCTCCAGCAGCGGCAAATGGCTCTGGCGGCGATCCTCGAGTCGCCCGATCTCCTCCTCGATGTCATCTCTGTTTTTCGCTGGCGCTCGTTCGAGACGTTGTTTCGCATCTGTGATGCGCGCCTCGAGGGCACCTGACGGATCGGGATGGCAGGCGACAGCGGTGTCCCCGAGCATCGTTTCCGGTCGTGTGGTGGCGACGACAACGGCCTCTGGCTCCCCGGGCTGGGGGTCGATCACCGGGTAACGCAGATGCCAGAAGTGGCCATCGACCGGTCGGTGTTCGATTTCGTCATCGGAGATCGCGGTCTGAAGGTGACAGTCCCAGTTGACCATCCGGTTTCCCTGGTAGATCAGGCCATCGTCGAACATCTTGAAGAAGGTCCAGGTGACAGCCCTTGCGCAGACCTCATCCATCGTGAAGCGCTGGCGCTTCCAGTCACAGGAACAACCCATCGCCTGCTGCTGCAGAATGATTCTCTTCTGATACTGGTCTTTCCACCCCCAGATTTGCTCGACCAGTCCCTCTCGCCCGACGTCGTGGCGAGTTTTCCCCTCCACTTCGAAGAGACGTTTTTCGACCACTGCCTGGGTGGCGATTCCGGCGTGGTCGGTTCCAGGCATCCACAGGGTGTTGTCGCCCATCATCCGGTGCCAGCGGCTGAGGAGGTCCTGCATGACGTTGTCGAGAGCATGCCCCATGTGGAGTGCGCCGGTGACGTTGGGGAGGGGCATCATGATCACATAGCGGGAATCCCTGTCATCGGGGTTTGCGTCGAAGGCTCCACTCTCGAGCCAGCGCCGATAGACGGGGCTCTCGATCCTCTGAGGGTCGTAGGTGCTCGCAAGTTCCTTCGCCATCGCCGGCGCTCTCCTCTTCCCTCGCTGGGTCGTCAACGACAGGGGTGCTATCGGTGGGGTCGATGTTCGCGGTGGGCGGTTGCAAGTCAAGGGATGGGGAGGAGATCGGGTAATTTTGATGGGGCCAGTAGTCCTTGCCGAGGAGGCCGTCGACAGGCATCCTGGGATCCTGCACTCGCCTGAAACTCCCTCCTCTTTCGGGGGACAGGTTGCCACCGGCGAGTACTCCGGAGAACCCGCCAGAGTTCTCGATCACCATGTCTGAAGGGAAACCAGCGATGCTTCGATCCTGTACCCTCGTTCTTCTGCTCCTCGGGCTGACCTTGCCTCTCGCTGCCCAGCAAGTCGCTCCGGAAGTCTACACCCTGGAAAATGGGATGAAGTTCCTGCTGCTGCCGCGGGACACCCAGCCCAATGTCATCGCGGTCGGCTGGGCTGCAAGGGTGGGAAGCGTCAATGAACGCCCGGGGATCACCGGGATCAGCCATTTCTTCGAGCACATGATGTTCAAGGGGACCACCACGATCGGAACCAGCGATGCCGATCGGGATGGGATGTACATCCGCGAGCAGGAAACAGTGCGCTCGAAATTGCGTGCGACGCACCTGGACCAGCAGTACGAACGCTGGAAAAGGGGTGAAATCGCCGACCCCTGGGATCAGGCGAATGACACGCCGGAGATGTCGGACATGCGTGCGAGGTTGCGAGAGATCCAGGAGTCGCAGAAGAAAGTGATTCGAAAAAACGAATTCGACGAGATCTACACTCGCCTCGGCGCTTCGGGGACGAACGCATTCACCAGTCACGACTTGACCTTCTACATCAACAATGTTCCCAGCAACAAACTGGAACTGTGGGCGTGGATGGAATCCGATCGTCTCCAGGACTCGGTATTTCGGGAGTTCTATCAGGAGCGCGATGTCGTTCACGAGGAACGGCGGATGCGCACCGAATCGACTCCGACAGGGATCTACCAGGAGCAGTTCGATGCGATGTTCTGGCAGTCCTCGCCTTACTCCTGGCCCGTCATCGGCTGGACCACCGACCTCAACTCCTACACCCGGGAGCAGGCGCAGGACTACTTCGAAACCTATTACTCGCCGAACAATCTCGTTGGCGTGATCGTCGGAGATTTCGATTTCGATGAGGCGTATTCTTTGATTGATCGTTACTTCGGTCGCCTCGAAAGGGGCGAGGAGCCTCCTCGGGTGGTCACCCTCGAAATGCCCCAACTCGCCGAAAAACGAATGAACGTCGAGTGCGACTGTCCGCCTCAGGTCGAGGTTCGCTACCACGCGGTTCCTTTCGGGCACCGTGACGAGCCAGCCCTGGAGGTGATGGCCGAGATCCTCAACGGGGTGACTGGCAGATTGCGCAAGAGCCTCATCGAGGAACAGCGCCTCGCCACCTCTGCAAGGGTCATCGTCGACAGTCGCAAGTACGCTGGTTCGGTCGGGTTCTCTGGTGAGTGCCAGGCGGGGGTCGATCCGGAAAAACTCGAAGAAGCGTGGTACGGGGAACTGGAAAAGATTCAGTCAGAGCCAGTGTCAGAGCGGGAACTCCAGAAGATCAAGAACCAGGTTCTGGCGTCATCGTATCGTCGCCTCGCAGATAATTTTTCGCTGATGATACAGCTTGGTTACTACGAGGCCCTCGGAGACTGGGAATACATCAACGAGTTCGCAAGGCAACTGACCGAGGTGACCTCTGAGGACATTCAGAGGGTTGCAGGCTCCTACTTCGATCCTTCCGATCGAAACGTCGGAATTTACAGGCGAAAGGCCTCAGGTGGAGGGGTTGCAGCCACCGACCCGCTGGAGAGGTTCGCTCCGGAACCGCGCGCAATGGTCCGCCAGTACCTGACCTTCTTGCCGCAGATGCCGCTGGAGCAAGTCGAGGAGATGGTGAGAAAGATGGAATCTCAGGTGGCTGAAGCACCCCCTGACTTCAAAATCGCCATCGAGTTCATGATCGAGAAATCCCGAGAGAGGCTTTCCGCAGCAGAGGAGGAGAATTAAATGACTGCCCTCGAAGTGAAAAAACTGCTGATCCTCCTGGTCCTCTGCTTCTCTCCGGTGGTGACGGCGGACGACCTACCGATCCCATCCAGGCCGGAAGAACTGGTCTTCGAGGAACTCACGTTCCAGCCACCCAATTCTGCTGATTTCCGTCATCTCCTCGATAATGGGGTGGTTGTCTTCCTGCTCCCCGACCACGAATTGCCCCTCGTCGATTTCTCTTTTCGTTTCACAGGCGGGAGTTATCTCGATCCCACCGGCAAGGAGGGGCTGGGGATGCTGGCGGGGGACCTGATCCGAAGTGGCGGAAGTTCCTCCAGTGACGCCGAAAGCCTCGACGAGGCCTTCGATTTCCTGGCGGCAAATGCTGGTGTGTCTGTCGGGCTGAATGGTTCTGGTGCAAGCCTCAACTGTCTCGCTTCGAATCTGGAGGAGTCCTTCACCCTGTTCATCGAGATGCTCCGCGATCCACGCTTTCAGACAGATCGCTTCGATCTGCTCAAATCGGAAATCATCGAAGCAATGAAACAGCGCAACGATTCCGGCGATGAGATCCTCGATCGGGAATGGAAGGCGCTCATCTTCGGTCGGGATCATGCAGAAGCCCGGGAGCAAACGCTCGCATCGATCGAGGGAATCACCGACGCCGACCTGCGCTGGTTCCACAAGACGGTTTTCAATCCCGGCAATGTGGTCATCGGCGTCACTGGCGATTTCGAGATCGATACCATGAAGACAAGGCTCGAAGAAGCCCTCGACGGTTGGGCTGCTGGGAATCGATGCAGCGCGCCACCGGCACCAGAGGCAGAATTCGAGCCGGGAGTCTATCACGTCGAGAAGGACATTCCCCAGGGCGCGATCTACATCGGTGCCCGCGGCGTTGTCCGGGATCACCCCGACGGCACGACTCTGCGGGTGATGAACCGGATCCTCGGTGGTGGCGGCTTCACCAGCCGGATCACCAACAAGGTCCGGACCGAGGAGGGGCTCGCCTACTCTGCGGGATCTGCGATGATTCCTGGTGTCCACTATCCCGGTGAGTTCCGTGCCTACGTGCAGTCGAAGAGCCGCACCGTGGCGCTGGCATCGAAGTTGATTCTCGAGGAGATCTCCCGCATCCGTGAAGAGCCGGTCAGCCAGGAAGAGCTCGACATCGCGAAGAATTCCATCATCGGCACTTTCCCCCGGATTTTCGAGTCGAAGAACACCGTTCGTGACCTCTTTGTCAACGAGGAGAGATACCCGAGGGCTCCCGGGTTCTGGAAAACCTACCGAGATCGAGTGAAGGTGATCACTCCCGAGGATGTCCAGCGGGTTGCTCGAGAACACCTCGATCCTGCCAGGATGGCAATTGTGATCGTTGGAGTGTGGAGCGAGATCGCCCCCGGCGACCTCGAAGGTCGTGCGAAGATGTCGGATTTCTTTGGAGGCAAGGTCACCGAGTTGCCATTGAGGGATCCACTGACTCAGGAGCCGATCGGCCCCTGATCATCTGGCAAGGGGAATGGCATGTACGGTTGGCGCCGCTGGCGCGGATACATCCAGGAGATTCTGCGCGCCCCCCGCAGGGCGATCGAGCCTCCCGACATGCGCGTTCTGCGCAGACGGGTGCGGCATCTCGAGGAGGAGATTGGCCGTCTCCTGGTCAGGGGCAACGAAGGGATCGAGGCCCCCTCAGCTCAGAGTGACAGGATGCGCCGGAGGGAAGCGCGCTGCTACTCCCAGAACGGTGAAGACGGCCTGCTCCTCGAAATCCTCTCCTCTGTTGGAGCCCAGTCGCGTTCCCTCGTCGAGATCGGTTGCGGATCGGGAGAGGAGTCGATCGGGGCGACCCTGGTGGTCCATTTCGGCTGGCGTGGTCTTCTCGCCGATCGTGACGGGGAAAACGCCCTCAAGGCCCGACGGTTCTTTCACGACGAGCAGGGCGTTCCGCTCGACCGACTCTCCGTCGAGAGTGAGGCGGTTCAACCCGACACCGTCGATCGCTGGCTTGCTGGCTGCGGATTCAGAGGGATTGTCGATCTTCTCGCAATCGACATCGATGGCAACGATTACTGGCTATGGAATGCGATCACCGCCATCGATCCCCGAATCGTGGTCATCGAGTACAACGCTTCCCTGGGGCCGGTGAAAAAGTTGAGTGTCCCCTACGATCCAGACCACGATCCTTACCGTCGCCACCCCCGTGGTTGGCACCACGGAGCCAGCCTCGCTGCCCTCGAAGAACTCGGTCGCTCACGGGGTTACGCCCTCGTCGCCTGCGACTCGATGGGGGTCAACGCGTTCTTCCTCCGCCGCGACCTTCTAAATGATGATATCAGCGAGATCTCCTGTCAGGATGCGTTCTACTCCCAACCGAAGCGTCTCAAGCGTGCCTCGCAGAAGCACCAGGAAGAGATTCTATCCCAGTTGCCGTTCCAGGGAGTGGAGGTGCCCTCGTCACAACTCGAGGGAACCCATTGAGGATTTCAGAGACAGGGTAGAAACCGGTCTTATTACCCAGCTTGCTTCGATTTTCAGTCGAAAAAAGTCTCCGAATCCCGGAGCACGTGCCCAAGAATCCGGAGAAATGAATAGCGAATTGTTCTGCAATCAGAAGCCGACGATCCGCCGGCCATCCCGATCCCCAGGGGGGTCGACCCATTACAGGTTTTTCTGAAATCATCGCCGGGAAGTAGAGCGAAAAAATTCGGCGACCTCGACTTCTCCCTCGCAGATTTCATTGTGTTCGATACCCCCGAATCGGGTCGAAGAGAAGTACATTTTCAGGACTCATTGTTCTTGAAAACTGGCCTGTGTGACTCTCCTGACTTTCCTTTGCCAAATCATGTAATTGTCCCCCTTGTAAGTAGTTGTGTTTGTTTTCTAGACCCTTCGCCTTCGATGTCGAGGAAGCCCACCTGCTCCTTGGAGCGATCGAGCGTTCACTGGCAGAGGTATTCAGTCCCGGATCCCGATAGCACTCCTGGCGACGATGGCAGGAATTTCCAGGGGGCTCTCGAACCAGAAGTCGGGAGGGTGCTGCTGCATCGAATCTCGAGGGAAGGGCCCCCAGAGCGCCGCCCCAGTGAGAACTCCAGCAGCCCGACCCGCGGCGATATCAGTGGGAGCATCACCGACGAAGAGAGTTCTTTCTGCCGTTGTTCCGAGAAGTTCGACTGCCCGCTCTACCGGTTGAGGGTCTGGCTTGTGGTGCTCGACATTTTCGAGGGCAACGATGGTTGCAAAGAAGCGGTCGATCTCGCAGATCCGCAGTCCTCTGAGAGCAACTTCCCGCCCCTTGCTGGTGACGATTGCCAATGCTACCCCGGACTCGTCGAGCTGATGGAGCATCTGTTTGACCCCGGGATAGCACCTCACCATCCCGTCGTGCAGCGTCCTGTTGTGTTTCTTGTAGGCCTCGACAAGTTGGGCGGCACGAACCTCATCTTCCACCAGTTCCTGGTAGATCTGGAGAAGGGGGACTCCCAGTTTCGAGCGGTAGTGGTCCCCTGCCACCGCCACATCCTGGAGGTGCTCCCGATGGACGTGCTGGTATGAGTTGAGGATCAGTTCGACGCTGTCGACAAGGGTGCCGTCGAGATCGAAAAGGACACTGTCGATGGCGCATGGCTCCATATCGATTCCCTCTCCGGTGGCCATTGCAAGGGGAGCAAGATAGCCTCTGGGGTGCGCTGATGGGAGGGGTGGGGAGGCCGTGGGGTGCTTTCCCAGCGCCCCTGGGAGAGTGATCCCATGGGCAGCCCCTCGTCAGCCTCCCGGGGGAACGATTCCCGACCCGATCTCGACTTCCGAGACCCCTTTACCTCTGGGAATGCCGCCAGCCCGTCCGCCGCTCCCTCCGACCTCCCTCTTCTCGCATCCCTTTGTGACCCTCAGAGGCGCTGGAATCGTCCGCAACGGCGCCCGCTGATTGCGGCCCAGTGCCGAGGAACGCCAGGGGCCGCCACCCTGTTTTCGCCTGAGAGTTACCCTCGAGGGCCTTGAAAAACGAAACCGAACCGCTCTTTCCTGTCTAACCTGATATTTTAGACAATAGTGACATTAATGAAAAACACAGCAAAATTGTAATAATAGTCAATAGTATAGTTTGAGACAATCAGGTTATCTCGTCCTGCATATCAATGATGTCCTTGCGAACAAACCTTCATATATTATTATTCGTTCAGATTATGACAGTTCTGCCTAATCTGGATTACATGGATCATCTGGATAAGCAGATATTCAGTTATCGGCGCTTTCTACGCAGAATCGACGTTGGCGGCGCTGAAGAAAGGAGGCGGGAGTTATGTCTAATAGCAAGACTAGCTTTCAAAGGAAAACCTTGGTACCCGGCGTGGTAACTCAGAAGCCAAGGAAACAGAGTTGGGGTGTTGTCAGTGCAATTTTGGCCTTTTCTTCAATCGTTGGACTCCTGCTGATTGTTTCACAATTCAGCGTCGCCAGCCCCGGTGGGGAGCCTCGGGTGGAGGTCCACGGATCGGGCGTAATTTCCTTCGACCTGGGGGGAAATGAGAGCCTTACCCCCAATCGGGGCAGCGTCACCCAGGAGCTCCACCGCGGGGTGATCGACGCCACCGGGGCGGAGTGCTGGTTCGTCATTTCCGACGCCACCGACGGCTCGTTCAGTGAGGAGTTCGGCGCAAATCGCTCGTCGATTCTCGAGGACGCTCCCGACAGCGCGGTCGACGAGGTGTATTTCGACGAGGGGGTGTGGCACTTTCCCGAGGACGCAGGTCTCACCTCACGTTTATCCTCCGAGGGCACGGTTTTGCCGCCGGTGGGAAATCCCCTCTATTCGCCGCTGAAGCGCTTCCTCTGGGACGGAGGCAAGGTCGTGACCGCCAACATGCCGCTGGTCGTCTGGGGGACGGAGCAGGGGCAATCGTTGGTCCTCGATCTGGGTGGCTGTGATCCGTTGATTCGAAACAATCCACCATCACCCTTCTTCATCGGTGGTGGCCCCACCGGTGGTGCAAATTGTGAAGGGGAGACCCCCAACATGCGCTACAAGGGTGGGCAGGCACTCGCCATCGATCTCGATGCACAGACCGTGACGATGAAGCTGCACAAGGCCACTTTTTCCCGGGGTAAGATTCCCTACTACACCGTTTTCGAGGCGAGCAAGGCACCGCCGGCAGGTTTCATGGGGGTTCCCCACGCACCGAAACTGGCGAACCTGGGTCGATTCGAGGATGACCTCGGCACCGGATTGATTATCCAGTTCGGTAACGGAGTCCCGGTGAGCGACGGAGGCCCCAATCGTTTCCAGCCGGGTCTGGCGAATTATCCCGGCGGTCAGAGCAAGAAATACAGTCCGATGTGGGTCATCTATTTTGCCTATTTCACCAACGGAACCAGCGTCGAGGAAATGTTCATCTCTGATCGCAACGTTGGCGAAGGTGCTGTTCCGATGCCGGGTTCGGGACTTCCTGGTTTTGATCCGGCCTCGCCAGGTAATTTCGATCCCTTCCAGGTTCAGCACAAGGGTGCGGATACCACCGCGTTTGCCCAGGCTGTGACCGGCAACGACGACGGTTTCGTCGAGAGGATCGGGGATTTGTTCGATCTGGTCGATGACGGAGACATCCTGCTGACTGAAGCTCCCGGTGGTTTGCGCCTCAACAGCCCAATGCAGCCGTCACTCATCGTCAACTGTCCTGTTCCGATCACGGTTCGAGACTGATCAGAGTATCCAATCCAGGATGGGCCCTGGGATTTGATCGTTGTGGCCAAGGTGCCATGCCGATCTTGGCACCAGGGCTCACCATTGGTTTGCTATCAAGATTTAGAGTTGGCTTGTGGTAGGCCTTATTTGCCTATCCAGGTTCGATTCATGGGCGGGAAGCAAGGTGAAGGCAACTCGGATCGACGACTCCCGGCCAGGAGTCGCTGAAAAGAGTTCTCGGATCCTTGCTCCCCGTTTTTTCCTCCGTGTAACCCTCCTTGTTTTTCCATTTTTTCAACGCCCTGGGGAGTTGCGCTGGAGGAGATCAGCAGAACCGGCGTTCTCACCCTGGCGAAGATCCCGAAGGCCGGGCCAGCCTCTGTCGAGATGGGGGAAGTGAGGGTGGGAACCCTGGACAGCCCTTCCTGCCCCAGTCAGGATCGGGGGTCCAGCGATCATCGACCGTAAGGGAAGGACTCCAGAAAATGCCCTCGATCCAGACCCAACTGGTACATGCGGGTGAACCCCGGCCTCGCCTGGAAGGCGCCGTGGTCCCCGCGATCTTCCAGAGCGCGACATTCGAAGATTCTGGAGGGGGCAACTATCACGACCTGAAATACATCCGTCTCAACAACACCCCCAATCACGACATTCTGCACCAGAAGCTGTCGGTGATCTGCGGAGGTGAGGCGGCTCTCGTCACCAGTTCGGGAATGGCTGCGATCTCGACCACCCTACTCGCTCTGCTGAATTCCGGGGACCACATCCTCGCGCAGAATTGCCTGTACGGTGGAACTCACGGATTCCTCGATTCCGATGCGCCCTCCCTCGGCATCGGCGTGGACAGGATCGACGCCCATCGCCCCGAGAGTTGGCGGGAGAAAATGCGTCCCGAGACGAGGCTCGTCTACGTCGAGACGATCACCAATCCCCTGATCCAGGTCTGCGAGCTCGAGGCGATTGTGAGTTTTGCCAGGGAGAATGAACTCCTCACCGTGATCGACAACACCTTTGCCTCGCCGATCAACTTCCGTCCCCTGGAGATCGGTTTTGACGTCGAAATTCACAGCGCCACCAAGTATCTCAACGGTCACTCTGACATCGTCGCCGGTGCCATCATCGCCAGCCATGATCTGATCGCCAAGATCGGCCTTACTCTCGACCATCTGGGGGGGTGTCTCGATCCGCACGCCTGTTTCCTGATGCACCGTGGCATGCGGACCTTGTCGTTGCGGGTCGATTACCAGAACCACAGTGCCGAAACCCTTGCTCGTCGGCTCGTCGAGCACCCGGGCGTCGAGAGAGTCCACCACCCTCTGATCGAAGGGCACCCGGACCAGGAGCGAGCCCGCCGTCTGCTGAGAGGGTGCGGAGGAGTTTTCAGTTTTGAGCCGGCTGGGGGAATCGAGATCGCCGAGAGAATCCTCAGGCGGTTGAATTTAGCGGTCAACGCACCGAGCCTAGGCGGAGTCGAGACCCTGATTGGGCGTCCCTCTGCCCAATCTCACGCGGCGATTCCAGCCGCCGAAAGGGTACAGATGGGAATCGAGGATCACCTGCTGAGAATTGCTGTGGGGATCGAGGACACCGAGGATCTGTGGGAGGATCTGGAAAGAGCACTCCGATAGAAAACGGAGAGAGCCGGCGATGACAGAGCCCCGAATCGGCCTGGTCACCTGCTTGAAGCCACCGGAGCCCGATCCTGACGAGGAGATGCAACTCTCGGGATTCGCTGATCGCGGTGCTGTCGCAGAGATGGTGCCCTGGGATGACCCCGGCGTGGATCCAGGCCGTTACGACCTTCTTCTGCTGCGCTCCTGCTGGAACTACTACAAGGCTCCTGCTGAATTTCTCAACTGGCTCACTCGCGCGGGTGCCGTCACCTCCGTCCTCAACACCTGCGAGATCGTTCGCTGGAACCTTCACAAGTCTTATCTGATTGACCTCGAAAGGGCGGGGATCCCGGTGATACCAACGAGAGTGCTGCGCAGGAACAACCGTGTGTCCTTCGACGATCTCAGGCGGGAGACTGGTTGGGATGATGTAGTCATCAAGCCGGCGATTTCTGCAGGGTCATATCTCACGCGACGGTTCGAGGCGGACGACGGAATCGAAGCGCAGCGCTTCATCGATTTCCACCTGAGTGAGCGCGATCTCCTGATTCAGCCCTTTCTGGAGCTCATGGCTGCTGGTGGAGAAAGGGCCCTGGTATGGATCGCAGGAAAGTTCACCCACGCCGTCGTCAAGAAGCAGAGATTCAGTGGCGATGTGGAAAGAATATCAGAGAGACTGGATCCTCTCGCTGAAGAGGTCGATTTCGCCACAAGGGTGATAGGGAAAGTCAGCGGAACTTTCCTCTACGGCCGGGTCGACTCCTTCCTCGATGAATCGGGGGAGCGGAGGCTCGCAGAACTGGAATTGATCGAGCCGTCACTGTTCTTCCTCCAGGACCGATCTGCCCTCGATCGCCTCGTTTCGGCGGTTCTGGAGCACCTTGGCTGGAGTCCCTAGGCAGAGGAACATGTTAGACAGTTCTAGTCGGAACGTTCTGGACGATTGGGCCAACTGTGTAGTGGATTATCTCCCTTTGGGAACTACACTTGGGTGGGTTCAAATCGATTTTCACTAATTCTGATTCGGAGACTTCCGTCAACACGCGATGACGGGAATATCAAATTCGAGGGAAAGGGTGCTGAACAGGTGCCAATCCGGCTGCCTTTATTTCGGTGGCTGGCGCTCGATTCGAGCGGTATTTCTGGCTCTGCCTGTTCACCGACCCTGGTTCCGGGAGGGCACCCGATGTCTAGATCCAGGTTCACGCGCCTGTCGCTGCTCGCACTATTATTCTTCGTCGCCCATCTCAGCGCCGATCCAGGAAGCGAACCGGCGCCAGCCGGGACAGAGGCGGATGTTTTCAGCGGTCCTGAGGTCGCCCTCAGCGGCGGCCCCACAGATCGGACGGATGACCTCGGGTACTTCCGGGCCTGGTATCCCTACAGCACGCTCCCTCCATTCGATGGTGCTGGTTACGACGGCAGGGACCTGCAGGATGTGATCTATGCAGGAAACGCACGGTTTGTCATCGGGAATGAGCCCAGGTTTCCTGAAGACCTTCGCAGCCCTTCAGGATTGGGCGGCACATTCGTCGGTGGATACTGGATCATTCATTTCCGCGAAGGGGTCGATTCGGAAATCAAGGCAGACCTCGATCTGCTGACGGGGGGGACTCGGGGACCGGACGGCCGCGATCTTGCTCGCTGGTACATTCCAAACCGCGCATTGATTGCATGGGTCGACTCCCAGGAGGTCCTCGATCACCTTCTCGCCTCAGGCGAAGTCGACTGGCTCGGCCCGTACCATCCTGCCTACAAGATTTCGCCCTTCATCGGTCTGGCTCAACTGACATCGCCAGAACGAGTCGGCCGTTCCACATACCTTCTCAACGTCGATCTGATCCCCGGGCACTCCGCAACCATCGTCAAGGGTGCTCTCGTCGATCGAGGCATCCGTGTGGTGACCGAGGTCTACATCCCCGGTCTGAAAACCTATGACGTCCACTACATCATCGTCGAGGCGCTTCCACACCAGGTGATGGAGGTGGCCCGGATCGAGGGCGTCAGGATGATTCAAGAGACGGGGGATGGTCTCAGGCGCTATGACCTCTCCGGCGGCGGCAAGCTGCAGAATCGAACCCTCTCTGTCGACGACGGCACCAACTCGCCGATCGTGACTGCATCGGCATTCCCCCTGTGGTTGACTCACAACCTGCAAGGCCAGGGACAGCTGATCGGTGTGGTCGACACCTCTCTCGACTGGAACAACGTCGGCACCACCGGCTGCGCCAATGGATTTCCCGACCTGGCGATCAGCAATTACGGCTTCGCCGACCCGGTCACGGCGACACTGTTGCTGCCCGTGACCGGGACCGGAGGGGTGAGTTTAAAGGTTCCCCGTGCCGATGAATTGGGCGGGGCGACCCTCCTTGGCATCGCCGCCAACGAGCACGGCTGTGGAGTCGCCGGGGCGGCTCTCGCCGACTTCTACGGCAACGATTCGACCAAATTCTGGGAACATGATGTCGACGTCTGGGAGACGTGGACACCGAGCAATTTCTCGGGGCTCCTAGGGCCTGGTATCGCCCACGAAGCCCAGCTCTACTTCACGCCGGTGATGGACAGTGTCGATGCATTCCGATGGGAGTTTGCCGGGGAATTCCCCACCAACATGGGGACCACCCTGACCAACATGGCGAACGCCGGGGTCTGCACCACCAATCACTCTGTAGGTCTTGCCGAGGCCAACAATACCTACACCCAGACGACCCTCGTTCACGACACCAAGGGGTTCGATCACCTCAACATGCTCCAGTGCATGGCGGCAGGAAACGATGGCGCCGTTGCCAACGCCATGACCTCGCAGTCAGTGGCGAAGAACATCCTTGCCGTCGGTGCCAGTGACGATGTCCTGAAAGCTGAAGACAGGGTGACCTTTTCCAGCATCGGGCCTCGCTTCGATGGGGCCTTGAAGCCAGAGATCATGGCACCAGGGAGTGATACCTTTGCGCGGACTTCAGGGGTGGCCTCCGCCCTGATCCTGCCCGACACCAATGGCGCCGGGGGAGCGTCCTGTTCCTATCAGTTCACCCAGGGGACCAGCTTCTCTTCCCCGATAATTTCGGGAGCCGGCGCGCTGGTGCACCAGTATTTCCAGGAGGGGCGCTATCCCGGGGCCGACCCACTCTCCGATGCATCCTCTGCTCTGATCCGTGCGACCCTGATCAACGCAGGGGAGCGCATGACGGGGGCAAACCTCGGTGACAACACCTACCCCAATGACTTTCAGGGGTGGGGGGAGCCGAATCTCAGCGCGGGCCTCGATTTCGGCACCGGGACGAGGAAACTCTACGTTCAGGACATCGCTCCGGCCCAGGGCTTCCCCAGCGCCGCGAGCCCGTCACACAGTTACAACGTCAACGTCACCACCAGTGCGGAACCGCTCAAGATCACTCTCTCCTGGATGGATGAGCCCGGTTCCATCGGCACTGCCAAGCAACTGATCAACGACCTGCATCTCACCGCGACCTCCCCAACCGGAACCGTCTATCTGGGCAATGACTTCAATGGAGCGGCGGGACAGAGCACTACGGGAGGCCTGGCCGATACCCTCAACACCACCGAGAGCGTGATCCGGCTGACTCCAGAATTGGGGTCCTGGACCTTTTCCATAGATCCCTTCGTCGGTAACTTTTCGGTCAACCAGGGTTATGCCCTGGTCGTGACCGGAGGAATCACCGTCGAGCCACCCGATTGCAACAACAACGGTATCCCCGATGTCGATGACATCGCCGCAGGGGCAACGGATTGCAACGGAAACGGCGTTCCCGATGAGTGCGAGCCCGATTGCAACGGCAACGGGATCGCTGATGCTTGCGATCTCACCAGCGGCTTCAGCGCCGACTGCAACTCCAATCTGGTCCCCGATGAATGCGACATCAGCCTCGGCACCAGCCAGGACTGCGATGGCGACGGCGTTCCTGATGACGTTGACGTTGTAACTGTGTGACGGGCTCGCGGCGCTGGGGA
>JYMV01031451.1_pt1 | contig 25664 bp, 26 predicted proteins | sample 338911 | NCBI WGS metagenome assembly JYMV01 (sample SAMN03354496, study PRJNA234377) | hydrothermal vent metagenome | biome: Deep sea; feature: Hydrothermal plumes at the Eastern Lau Spreading Center, Western Pacific Ocean; material: Seawater | place: Tonga | collected 2009 | depth 2000 m m
GCCGAGGCGGCTACCCTGCGTAGTTCATTGTGCCTCCAGCCGGTTGACCAGAATTCCCGTTTGTCGGTCTCGACTAGCGGTACGCCGGTTTCGTCGTGTTTCCAGGCATGGCGCAGGCTTGCATTATCAACTCATCACAAATCTATGTATTCGTTCCGTTTACCACGCGTTTCCGGCGGTGGGGCGGGTAAATGAGGTTTAATGTCTTGAGCAGAGCGCATCACAGGCCCCCACCGTTGGGTTTTTGTATAGCTTTAGGAGGAAATAATGATCGGATATCTCTTGATGGGTACTAATGATCTGGCGCGGGCCGCGTCGTTTTACGATGCGCTAGTCGGTGAAATGGGAGGTCGGCGCAAGCTGGAGTTAGAACGTTCGATTCTCTGGGGACGTGACAAAGGCGCACCCATTTTCGGTGTGATTACACCGTTCGATGGCAAGCCGGCCACGCCAGGCAATGGATTCACTTTAGCGCTTCGTGTAGACAGCCATGCGGCGGTCGATGCGTTGCATGCCAAGGCATTGGATTTAGGTGCTACGGATGATGGTGCCCCAGGCGCGCGTGGGACCGGCAAGTTCTATGGTGCTTATTTCAGGGATTTTGACGGCAACAAAGTGGTCTTATATCACGCATGAAGAGTTTCGTAAGTCGAAGCCAAACCGTATTTTTCGCTACGGAAGAATGAACTTGAGCGGTTCACTGCTTTTTTCCATCTTTATCATTTTCACCGGAGCGGCCCTGGTGGCCACTTTGGCGCTCTATGCGCGCCAGTCATTGCTTGTCGCCTATATCGCCGTTGGCGTGTTGGCGGGCCCTGCTGTGACCGGACTCGTTACTGACCCACAGCTGATTGAAGAGATTGCGCATGTGGGCATTATCTTCTTGCTTTTTTTGTTGGGGCTGAATCTTTATCCGCAGAAACTGATCAAACTGCTGAAAGAGACAATCGGAATCACGCTGGCAAGCACAGTGGTGTTTGGATTGCTAGGTTATGTCGTGGCCGCCAGTTTTGGATTCACCAGAGTTGACTGCCTGTTGGTGGGCATGGCGACCACGCTGTCAAGCACCATTGTTACTCTGAAGTTGTTGCCTACTACTGTTTTGCATCATCGCCACACCGGAGAGGTTATTGTCAGTATCTTGTTGTTGCAGGATCTCCTGGCGATCGTTGCGTTACTGGTGCTGCACTCTCTCGCGGGCGAGTCGTTTGCTTGGCAGAACGCTGCCGTGTTGTTCATTGGTACGCCGGCGATGTTTGTGGGGAGCTTGGCCGCCGAACGCTGGTTGTTGCGGCCCCTCTTTCTTCGTTTTGACCGGATTCGTGAGTACGTCTTTTTGCTGGCGGTGGGTTGGTGCCTGTGCATGGGGCAAATTGCCTACGGCCTGGGTCTTTCTTTCGAGATTGGTGCGTTTGTTGCCGGGGTTACCTTAGCGAATAGCCCAATTGCTCCTTACATTGCCGATACGCTGCGGCCATTACGAGACTTCTTTCTCGTCATGTTCTTCTTCGCTCTGGGTGCCGGTTTCAACGTTGAACTCGTCAGCGATATCTGGATTGCCGCTTTGGTTTTGGCGATTGCGGTGGTGATGATCAAGCCGACGATCTATTGGGCTCTTTTCAGGATCGCTGGTGAAAATAGGATTCTCGCCGGTGAAGCGGGTGCGCGGTTGGGGCAGTTAAGTGAGTTTTCTCTGTTGCTGGTGGCGGTGGCGTGGCAGGCGGGTATTATCAGTCCCGCTGCGTCGGCGCTGGTCCAGCTGGCAACGCTTTTGACTTTTGTCATTTCAGCGTCGCTTGTGGTTTTTCGCTATCCCACTCCGATCTCCTTATCAGATCGTTTGCGTCGAGACTGAAGCTTCGTTTGTTAAAGAAAATTTTATGGCTCCTGTTGTGCATGCCATTGAATGGTTGGGCGGGACCCATTGATAACAGTGACACAACAGATCTGTTGCTCGGGGGGGTGGGTGTGTTGTTGGGTCATGAATTGGGTCATTTGGTGCTGTCTCAAACGAAGGACATTGAGTTTGATGGCGTGGCGATTGTTTATTCGCAGTCCGTTTTGACGCCGCAAGAGAAGTTGCGGGTGGCTTCGGCTGGTTTCCAGGCACAGTGGTTTTTGTCCGAGTTAGCCTTTGATCAACTGCAAAAGCCGAGTACGGGTCGCTCACGTGATCTTGCCGCTGGAGCCATACTTGGACATCTTGCGATCACAGCGGCTTACCTCACTTTTCTTAAAGACGATGCCTACGGTGACGTCACGGCGATGGCCGAGGCAACGGGGCATTCTCGTAATGAGATAGTTAAATTTCTGGCGGTGCCAGCGATACTAGATGCGTGGCGACTTTTGGGGGATCCGCCACATTGGGTACCCCATGTCTCCCGGGGTGTCAAGGGTTGGGGTATTGCGTGGGCCTGGAACTGGTAGGCGTGTGTATCGATCAAAAAGTTCACGATGGAGTCGGTTAGTGGGAAATACGGTATAACGTCAGGCACGTCCCGCTCTATTGACCCGCATATTTTGAGAGGTAGCGATGAAATGAACGACAACGATCTCTACTCCCGAAGCCATCGGGCACAGACAGGTGATGGGCCTGGGGAGTTTGGAAGCCCTACCCGTTTGCCGGACAGTTGGGCCTGGCGGCACAAAACAAAATTTCCGATGGGAAATGTCTGGTTTCCTGACGAAGTGATGCCCAATACACCAGAGAAACTGCCGATGCTTGCGCGGATTCTCCGATTTTTCTCTCGTTCCCCATGATTTGAGCGATAGCACGCAGGAATCATCGTGAAGATGATGCACCCACGCGAAGCCGAGCGTGCGCAACGAGAGCGTATGGCCGTTTTTTACGAGCGGGCGCGTTCGCCGGTTATGCAGGATATCGAGCGACGCGTATGCGGTTGTGACTATGGGGCCAGTAGTTGGACGACTCGGGCGGAGGCGAACGTGCTATCGGAAATGCTTGGCTTGAAGCCGGGCGACCACTTGCTGGATGTTGGCGCGGGTTCCGGCTGGCCGGGTCTGTATATGGCGAGTCAACGTGGATGTGACGTGACCTTGGTGGATCTTCCAGTCGCTGGTCTTCGAATTGCATCTAGGCGCGCGCTGCTTGACCACAACGTTGGCAGATGTTCGGTGACCGTGGCAGATGCAGCACAGTTGCCTTTCGGTTTGGCCACTTTCGATGCGCTCAGCCACAGTGATCTTCTGTGTTGTCTGATGGACAAACAAGCGGCATTAGAGAGTTGTCGCCAAGTATTGCGAGTGAGTGGTCGAATGGCATTGACGGTCATCTCGTTGGCGAGGGGACTCACTGCGCTACAGAAAGCGCGTGCCATTGAAGCGGGTCCACTATTTGTAGAGGCACCCATGGCCTACCCAGAGCTTTTGAGGGAAACCGGTTGGCGGGTGATCGAAGTCCAGGATCTCAGCGCTGCGAGCATTTCGTTGTGTCGGCAATTTATTGCGTCAGATAACGAACGTGGTGAAGAGTTGATCGAACTTTTGGGTCAAAGCGATTTCGATGACCGACAGTCATTGTGGCATGCGCGATTGTCTGGGCTTCGAGAGGGACTGCTTCGTCGTCAACTGTTTGTTGCTACGCCGGTAGGATAAGTGACACGACTCCGAAGTTGATCGGTCACCTGATGGGGTTGATGTGATGAGGTTTCCGCTGGCAGCGGTTTTTTTGCGTGCAGCACGAGATTGAGCATCCGCAGGGCGGCATTGATCGCGGCAAACACCTGATTGGCGTGCACGCCCCGTGTCCTTAATGTCTTGCCTGCCTGATCCCATGTGATCAGGCATTCGGTCAAGGCATTGGTTTGCCCGCCCCTGGGAATACGAATCTCGAAATCTGTCAGCCGAGGGATTGTCACCCCGATGGGTTCAAAGATTTGGGCCACAGCATTGATAAACGCATCGAAACCACCATTACCGGAGCCGGTCGCACGATACATTTCACCGTCAACACATAGGCGTAGGCTCACCGTTGACTCGACCTCAAGGCCGCTTGTGATCTGCCCAGATTGGGAAGGGTATGTGGGCGATGCCAGACGAGATGGCGGCCATGATGGAGGCAAAGATCGCACACCCCAAAGCCGGTGCGACAACCGCATGGGTGCCTTCCCCCACGGCGGCAACTTTGCATGCGTTGCACTACCACGAGGTCGATGTGTTCGCTGAACAGCGAAAACTAAAGATGCGCTCGCCCGCCAGCCTGGACGATATTCTTACGCCGCCGATTGCGGCGGGTGTGAACTGGCAGAGCGACGTGATCGAACGCGAACTGGATAACAATTGCCAGGGAATCCTGGGTTATGTTGTTCGTTGGATCGACCAAGGGGTGGGATGTTCAAAGGTGCCGGATGTCAATCACGTCGGGCTGATGGAGGATCGCGCCACCCTCAGAATCTCGAGTCAGCACATTGCCAACTGGCTTTATCACCAGGTGGTTACCGAGTCCCAGGTCATGGCGTCACTCACTCGAATGGCCGAAGTGGTCGATCGACAGAATGCGGGTGATCCCGGTTACCAACCGTTAGCTCCCGATTGCTCGGGACATGCGTGTAAGGCGGCTCGCCAGTTAATTTTCGATGGTCGAAACAGCCCCAATGGTTACACCGAACCACTTCTTCACCAAGAACGTCTGCATCTGAAGGCCAGTCTCTAACCGCTTAAGATCGATTATTATTGCGGGAGTGTGACTACGCCCGAGACGTTGGATCGATGATGGTTGAAGCCGGTATAAGACAAAGAGTACTGATCACAGCCGGCGCTGTCGGCATTGGCCGGGCAATCGCCGAGGCATTTGTTGACCAAGGTGCTGAGGTCTGGGTCGTTGATGTTGATGAAGCGAGCCTCGCTACTTGTCCCCCTGACTGGCACCGAAATTGTCTGGATGTCACTGATGAAGCGGCAGTGTTGGCTCTGTTTCAAGAGCTCGATCGCACATGGGGTGGTCTAGATGTGCTGTGTGCGAACGCAGGCATAGCAGGCCCCATTGCACCGGTGGAGGAGATCAGCCTAGCGGACTGGCGACGGTGTGTTTCTGTCAGTCTCGAAGGGGCCTTTTTGTTTGCGAGGCAAGCCGCACCGATGATGAAGGTGCAGCGTTCCGGTGCTGTGGTGTTGATGTCCTCAACGGCGGGAATCTTTGGTTTCCGTCATCGTTCACCTTATGTCGCTGCCAAATGGGGTGTGATTGGACTGATGAAAACCCTGGCCAGCGAGCTTGGGCCATTCAACGTTCGTGCCAACGCGATCTGCCCGGGCCCGGTGGAGGGAGATCGAATGGAGCGTGTGCTCGAAAAAGAAGCGTTGATCAAGCAGCGCACTCGGGATGAAATTTATGCCGGTTATGCAGCGGGCGCTTCCATGCGCCGCTTTGTAAGTGCTCAGGATATCGCCGGTATGGCGGTTTTCCTTGCCAGTGACGCGGCCCGCCTGGTCAGTGGCCAGGTGATCGCGGTTGATGGCAACACAGAGAATCCAGAGTCATCCATTTGATCTCGCAAGGTCATTGCGCCTTGATAAACATTCGGCCACCTAGGGCGTCGCGCTCACAAATGCGTAGATCGCGAGCAACGAACAGACAAGCGCAGTGACACCAATACGCAGGTGCCAGTAGTCAGTGCTGATCAGGCCCAGTCTCAATTGCCGTCGATCAACGAACAGCAGTCCGGCGAAGACGATCTCCAGCAGGACTACGCCGGTATTGGTCCTGAGCCACAAAGCCAACGCGAACACCACCAAGGCAAATCCGTTACTGGCGAGCAGGCTGACCAGATCAAGCGGTTGCAACGAGCGGCCCCATTGCGCGCCAGCCAGGAAGGCGGCGATAACTGCCGAATAACCCCATAGCCAGGCGGCGGCGTCAGCGCCGAGCAAGGTGAGCTGCTGAACATTCAGCCAGACGGCGAGTGCGAACGGTAGGGCGCCGGTTAAAGTGACAACGACAATCCAGCGATTGATCATTTTTGAGCCTTAGCTAACATTGTCGGTCAGCGAGAGTGCAGGGCTATTCGGTTTGCTTGACATGGACTCGAACCCAACCCAGTTAACGAAGTTCCCACGCACTTCTCAAACGGGCGCATTCTTCTTCTCGAATTCCGGTAGTTATGGTGATGTTTGCATTGGTCATGGCAACAAGATTCTCCACCGTATAGTCGCCGTAATTGACTTTTTTTATCACGGTCAGCCGCGCCCCTAGGACCAACTGTTCGATGCCGGCGGTAAGAATTGCCCAACAGCACATAGGGCAAGGTTCCAATGTTGTATACAAGGTGCAGTCAGTCAGTTTAGGCATGCCGCTATGGTCGCACGCCTGTCGGATAGCAATCACCTCTGCATGAGCTGTTGGATCGTTGTGGATAGGGACAAGGTTTCTTCCCCGTCCAATTATTTCTCCGTCCTTGTGCCGGACAATGATCGAGCCAACCGGATTTAAGCCTGATTTGACACCAGCATGGAGCTCATCCAGAGCAATTTGCATATAGTCATTGTGGTTCATTAAGTCACTCCAGCGAGTAATTAAGACAACTGTTATAAGTGAAAGAGGACAAGCCTCCATTATTTGGTTAACAAGGATACCTGGTCTGCACCTATGGCTAGATATAGCGAAAATTAGGGAATCATCCAAGATACCAACTTCATTATCGAGCCGGGCTTTTCCGGGTGGTATGGCGTATTGATTGGTCTCGTAGAAACGGTGAGTGGGACTATAATGAAGCATGACTCGTAGTTCAGATTGCTGACCACTAACGAAGTAAGGAAACACCGGTGTCAGTCGTTATTGGAGAAATGCTCATCAAGTCATCCAGCTTACAATCGCTTTACCGACAAATGTTACTGATAAGACGGGCAGAAGAACGTCTCCAGAAATTGTTTGCAGATGGGGATGTGCCGGGATTTCTCCATCTTTCAATTGGACAGGAAGCAGTTGCTGTTGGTATCAGTTCGGTTCTTGGTGTGGCCGATACTGTTTCTTCAAACCATCGAGGGCACGGCCATGCACTCGCCAAAGGAGTTAGTCTTTCCGGGTTTTTTGCTGAGATTTTAGGGCGTGCCGACGGCGTTTGTCGCGGCAGGGGAGGGTCAATGCATGTGGCTGATTTGTCGATCGGTATGCTGGGTGCAAATGGCATTGTTGGAGCTGGTATGCCAATCACTACTGGTAGTGCCCTGGCCTTAAAAATGAAAGGGGCTGGGAATATCGCGGCCGTATACTTTGGAGATGGTGCATTGGCCGAAGGGGTCATTCACGAATGCTTTAACCTGACTTCATTGTGGTCTTTGCCAGTTCTTTTTGTCTGTGAGAACAACGGGTGGTCAGAATTTAGTCCAACTGAACGTCAGTTGGCCACAAGCCTTGAAAGACTCAGTGCGGCTTTCGGCATCGCATTTGCTTCGGTCGATGGCAACGATGTAGTGGCTGTCGCTGACCAAGCGGGCAAATTCGTTAACCAGATGCGTGACATGCCCAGCCCTCGTGTTATTGAGTGCCAGACGACACGTATCAGAGGCCATTTCGAAGGAGATCCCCAGGACTATCGGAATAAAGAAGAAATGTCGATGATGTCTGAACGTGATCCAATCGCGCGGGCGCGCTCGCAACTGTTGGCAGAAGGTCTCTCTGACGTTTGGTTTGAGCAACTGCATGCTGAGGTCGATTCAGAGATAGACGTTGCCTTAAAACTGGCGCAGGGATCACCAGAGCCGACGAGTGATTCTCTCGTGGCAGATGTTTATACGCCAAGGCTCGGAGTCAGCTGATGCCCGAGGTGCGTTATCTGAAAGCGGTTAATCAAGCGTTGTATGACGCAATGGAAGTTGACGATAGCGTCTTCGTGATCGGGGAGGATGTTGCGGCTGCCGGAGGGCCTTTCAAAGCGACACGTGGGTTGCTTGAGACGTTTGGTCCTGGAAGAGTGTATGACGCGCCTATTGCTGAAGCGGTGATTGCGGGTGTCGCGGTCGGTGCCGCTATGACGGGGATGCGACCTGTTGCTGAGATTATGTTTATGGATTTCATCACATTGGCGATGGATCAGATTGTTAACCAGGCAGCCAAAGCACGGAGCATGTTTGGTGGCCAGGCGTCACTTCCCTTGGTTATTCGTGCGCCGCACGGGGGTGGGCTTAATGCAGGGCCGCAACATTCTCAATGTTTGGAGGCATGGTTTGCGCATGTGCCGGGATTAAAAGTGGTGTGTCCGGCGAATGCAGCCGATGCATACGGTTTAATCCGTTCTGCCATCGACGATCCCGATCCGGTCATTGTTGTTGAAAACAAGACCCTTTATGCCGCAAAGAGTGAATTGCCCGATGATCCTCAGGCAGTACCTATTGGTAAAGCGACGATTTCACGACCGGGTCGAGACGTTACTGTTGTTACTTACGGTGCGATGGTTCGTGAGGCACTGACAGCTGCTGATCAATTAACTATTGAGGGTGTCGATATTGAAGTGCTGGATTTGCGTTCAATCCAGCCTTGGGATGAAGCAATGGTTGTTTCAAGCCTAGCACGTACACATCGCCTGGTCGTAGCGCACGAAGCAGTGGAGGCGTTTGGCGTCGGAGCAGAAGTTGTGGCCCGAATGGCCGACATTGGATTTGATGAACTGGATGCACCCATTATTCGCGTTGGGGCACCGTTTGCTCCGTCACCGTTTGCCAAATCTCTGGAGGCCGCGTACCGACCTGATGCGAGTGATATCGTTCGAGCGGTACGACGCACTTTAGCCTAGTGCTCTAATAGAGCAAAGGGGCAAGGCATTCCGTATGGGTCATGGCGTGTATTGCGCTGTTTTTAATGTACCGACCTTTTACAGGTATTTTATAACGATGCTTTTACAAGCTGGTTTTCAAACAAGGGATTTAGATGGGTGTTGATGTGCTGATGCCGCAATTGGTCATGCCGAAGCTGGGTTTGACCATGACCGAAGGTGTTCTGCTTGAGTGGCATGTAGGTGCGGGCGATGAGTTCCGTGCTGGAGACATGCTTTTCGTGGTCGAGACTGAGAAGGTTGCGAATGAGGTGCAGGCGGACATCGACGGCATCATTGATGAGTTGCTTGTTGAGGAAGGTGATATCGTTCCAGTCGGTATGCCGTTGGCAACGTTAAAAGGAGGTCGGGTTTCAGAGTTGCCAGAAAAAGTGGTTACTACTGCAGAGGCCGCGGTGTCAGCCGTTGCGATTGAGCCTCGCCAATTTGTGAAGGACAGTGATAGCAGCCGAATTGTTTCCACACCCTTAGCCCGAAAACGGGCACGAGAATTGGGGGTTGATCTTTCGCGGGTTGCAGGTAGTGGGCCGGGAGGTCGTATCAAGGTCAATGATCTTGACCACCTTGGGGATTCGGTTGCACAAGAGATGCCCAGACTGCAATCAGAGCACGGCCTGCAAGCGCAGGAGATTAGTCCTTCCGCTGCCCGATTGGCGACCGCTAGAAGAGTGTCCGCGGCGAAAACCAATGTCCCGCATTTTTACATTACGCAGGACGTCGAAGTCTCTGCGCTGCAGGTATTTCGGGCAACGATAAATAAACGGTCGCCAGAGATTCGGATTTCAGTCACTCATCTATTAATAAAAGCGTTGGGTGTCGCGATGGCAGAGTTACCGACCACTAATCGCATTTGGGTGGATGATAAAATTCTGGCGTTTAATCAGGTAGATATCGGAATGGTGACGGAAACGGCAGATGGTTTGCGCGTGCCGATTATTCGCGATGCCGGTAGACGCACCTTGGAAGAGGTGGCAATCGAGGCGCGCACGCTTGCAAGTCGGGCTCAGGACGGCAGCCTGACGCAAAAGGAGGTGGGTGGTGGGTCGGTCAGCATTTCTAATGTGGGAATGTTTGGCGCGAGTAGTCTGATACCGATCATTAATGCACCTCAGGCCATGATTCTCGGCGTTGGGTCTGAGCAAGCATTGTTTAGGCCGGACGAGGCGGGACACCCGGTTCTACATAAGGAGATTTGTTTGACGTTGGCTTGTGACCATCGAGTTCATGATGGAGCAGATGCGGCTCGCCTTCTTGCTCGACTAGCGAGGATTTTGAAGAATCCCTCAGTATCTATGCAGACGGGTTAGCCGGGGTATAGGGCCCCCTCGGTGTCTGACCGGCGCGCTAGGACAATAATATCGGTGTCTATACATTGATATTCAGTCAGAGCCTCCCCGTTCTGTTGCTAATACCAATTGCTCTCTGAAGAAGTTGTCTTGAGTCGTGAGTGATAGGTAGGCTTAATATTTGGCCGAGAATCGCTCTCGATGCCCTTCCCAACGTGATACGTGGCATTTTTCACGGTTTAGATTATGCGGGTGATAAAGCACTGCAGGGTGGTTTATGCAAAGTTCGCCAGAAGCATTGTCCCCGTCACGATAGAATAGGATTTGATCCAATCGGTGACGGAAACGGGGATTCTTTTGGCAATGCAGCGAGATAGAACAAAACAAGCGTGTGGTGCAACACGCGCAGAAAGAAAACTAGAGACCCATGAGCGACTCCTGATTGCTGGCGAGAAAATTGTTGGGCGTGAGGGATATGCTGGTGCATCGGTTTCAAAGATCGCAGGCCATGCGGGCGTAGCACAAGGTACGTTTTACAATTATTTTTCAGCGCGTCAAGATTTGTTCGATGTTCTCCTGCCGCACGTTGGTCGGAGAATGCTTGAATACATTACCGACAGATTAGATGATGATTTGACGGGTGCTGATCGTGAGTCGGCACGCTTCCGCGCCTTTTGTGAGTATTTGGTAGAAAATCCCGGCTTTTACCGAATTCTTAGCGAAGCGGAAGTGCACGCGCCTAAAGCTTATCGGAGACACACAGATTTACTTGTTGACGGATTCAGAAAAGCGCTGGAACGATCTGTCAAGCGAGGAGAAATTACGGAGTACAGTGATGCTGAGTTGGAAGCTGTTGTGTTTATGTTTTTAGGCGCTAGAGCCTATGTGGCGATGCGCTATATAAGGCGCGGGAAAAAGAAGACATCATCGACTGACTGTGAGAATGCAATAGCCGCCTACACGAAATTGGTCGCCGATGGCTTGTTTTCTAGGGCGTTATAGATCCAGCGGCGTTTGTCAGGTGTCGTAAGCGGAAAGCGGACATTCAGCTGGCGAGGCCTGCTGGTACAGTGGGAGTCGACAAGGGTCGAATCCATACAACGCTGCTTTCAGTTATCCCCAGAACCTTGGTAGCAAAATCATCGAGTGGAACGGAATCAGACGATGCGAGGGCATTGATCCGTATCCAGGCACGAAGGGGAGCTGGATTCTCTCCCAGTATCTCTACCATGTCATCGTCTGCGACGCCTAATTTTTGGGCGATTTCGGTGGCTACGGTCAGTAACCGGCGATGCCCTTTCTTTCCGGTGTAGTACTCGAGTGCATTGTCTATGCGGACAGGTATGTGAAAACGTTTGGCTCTGAGCGCTTCTCGACAGCTAGAGGTCATCTCTACATTAAGTTCGCCACTCGAGTTCAGGATCACGCCATACTGCTCTTGTGCCTTCTCTTGAGATACGTAGCCCTTTTCAATATCGGCGCATACTAAAGCGGGATCTCGTTCCAAAGGATCACCGTAGCCGCCGCCCCCTGCGGAACGCATTACCACGACATCATTTTTCCTGATGGGATAGCCCGTCACTTTGCCGGGGGTGTCAAACATAATTTCTTCAGTCCCGCGGGTGATGGAAACTTTGTACGGCATTGCGCTGCCACCTCCATTGATTCCATACGGTGGAATAACAGCACGATCGCTGAGAACAGAGTAACTCGCTTCCTCGTCCAGGAGACGCACCTCACGCCACATGCCGAGTCCGCCACGTTGTTTGCCGGCGCCGCCAGAATCCGTTCGAATTTCGCTGCGCTCAACCAATAACGGCATACTGTTTTCAATCATTTCCGCATTTGAGATTGATGGCAAATTTCCGAAGTCAACATTGACAAACGCACTGGAACCATCCGCCTCTAGAAAACCACCGTTACCACCGGCGGGTGCCTCATAGTAGACATAGGGTCGTCCAACTCTGCTATTCATACCACCGATGGCATTAGGGAATGAAGTCCCGCATAGGTCGCCAGACACGAGGTCGGGGATGATTTGGGACAAGGCACCGAGCGCAACAGAGACGGCACGTTTTCTGACTTCACCATGAGCTCCCGCTGGTGCATCGTCGCGGACATCGACGACTGAGCCTTCCGGCGCGCGCAATTCGATCGGTCGAAAAGCACCATGATTCATAGCCCCACCGGGATCGAGAGTCGACTTAACTGCAACGAATACGCCAGCACCGGCAACGGCTAACGATGAGTTCACCACGCCGGGAACTTGTGTATTAGTCCCAGCAAAATCAGCAATGAGCTGGTCCCCCGATACGGTTAATTTAAAACGAACAAGTACCGGGTCTAGTTGTCCAGCATTGTAGAACTCGAGATAATCCTCATAGTAATAGTCGCCGTCTGGCAAAAGAGCGATTTTGTCTCGCAGTCGTCTTTCGGTGCGGTCCAGGTTAACCGCGACACACGCTTCGACAGTGGTTTCCCCATATTTTTGGTAAAGTTTTCGAATGCGGGTCGAGGCTACTCGGCAGGCACCCAGCGAGGCATTCAGGTCGCCTTCGCGCTCATCAGGTATCCGCATGTTGGCCATAAGGAGTGACATTGCGGCACGATTAACCTTCCCGGCCTCGTAGAGTTTGATTGGAGGGATACGCACCCCCTCCTGATAGATATTTGTTGATAATCCGGAGTAACTGCCGGGAACCATTCCACCCACATCAACCCAATGTGCACGAACCGCTGGAAAAATAATGATGTTTCCACTGGAGTCGAATTGCGGACAGATCAGTGTTACGTCATTTAAGTGTGTTCCGCCCCTATACGGGTCGTTAAGCAGGATTGCATCACCAGGCTCAAGATCGTTCTCGAAGTCTTCGAACATGCATTTGACACCCCATGGTAGAGGTAAAACATGTCCTGGATGATCCCACGACTGAGCAACCATTTGTCCCGATGCGTCAAACAGAGCACATGAAAAATCTTCAAATTCATAGATGTTGGACGAATAGGAAGCGCGAATGATGGTCGCCCGCATCTCTCGCACTATGGCAATAAGACTTTCGCAGACGACCTCTAATGTAATGGGATTAAGGTCACTGGCCGGCGTGTCTTGTGGTTTCATGAGTCGAGTTTTTCAAGCAATAACTCACCGAACTTAAGCATTCGAAAACGCCAACTCGGTGGAATGATAGTTGTTGATCCATTCTCTTCAATGACTGCAGGTCCAGTTGTTTCTGTCATAGCTAGAAGCTCATCCCGTCGGTAGACAGGAATATCGATAAATTTATCGTTGAAATAAACGGAGCGGAACGGTTGTTTTTCGGTAGTCACGGATCTATCGTTCACCCAGGGGAGTAAGTCAGGTTTGTCGCCCCCTGCGATGACCGCGATACGAAAATTGACGATTTCGGTGATGTCAGTCGTTTTGTGACCGAAGCGTCGTTCGTGGAGTTGGTAAAATACTTCCTCAATTGCTTCAATCGAATCGATGCTCTCGGAAATGGGAACTTCGAGTTCCCAGGACTGCCCGAGGTAACGCATTCCAGCCCATCGACGCGTCGTTGTCTGGTCTAAACCGACACCATAGTCTTCGAATTCTTTACGGCCTCGATCTTCCAGTTCGGTGAAAGTGGATAGGATGTCTGCGATGGAAGAGTCGCGTGGACAAACTGTTCGTGTAAGTGAGTAATCTCGCCGGTTGTCCGAGATTAGAGACCCGAAAGCCGCAAAGTTACCGGGACCTAACGGGATAAGGATACGAGGGATTTCAAGTTCATCCGCAATAAATGCGGCATGCATGGGGCCTGCACCTCCATATGCTACTAAAGTGAAATCTCGAGGGTCGAAGCCCCTAGATATGGAGATTTCCTTAATGGCACTCACCATCCTCGCGACAGCAATTTGAATGATTCCGTCTGCGAGACTGTATTCATCTAATGATGGAAGTCGTTCAAGAATCAGTCGCATCCCCGCAATAGCTAGATCTTTATCCATCGTGATCTTTCCACCGAGAGCGGTGTCGGGACCAAGTCGATTAAGTGCCAAGTTGGCGTCTGTGACCGTTGGCGATGAACCACCAAACCCATAGCACGCCGGACCTGGGTCTGCACCAGCGCTTTGTGGACCCACCATTAAAATATCGCCTGCGTCTAGCCAGGCGATACTGCCTCCGCCGGCACCGACAGCATTGATTTCAATCTGCGGGGTTCGGTTCGCGTAGTCGCCAATAAATTGTTCGTGTGTGACTGGGGTTTCCAGGTCTTCAATGAGGCATACATCAGTGCTGGTGCCGCCCATGTCACAGGTAATCAGGTTCCTGATGTTGACTCTTTCACCCAGTTCAACCGCGGCCGCGACACCGCCAGCAGGGCCTGAAAGCACTGTCATCACGGGAAGTTGTTTAACTAGGTCAAGGTTAGAAACTCCTCCGTTCGAGGCCATCACAAAAATCGGTTGCTTATAACCCTTCTTTCCCAAGCGATCTCGTAAATTTTCGAGATAGTCAGACATGATTGGGCCGATATAGGCGTTGAGTGCGGTAGTGTTGAATCGCTCATACTCGCGGAATTGCGAGAGAACGGCAGCAGAAGAGCAAACAAAAGCAGTGGGTAACAGTTCACGAACCAGGTTTTCTGCTAATTGTTCATGGGCAGGGTTGGCATAGCTATGAAGAAAACAGATCGCAACGGAATTCGCGTTTTCTGCAACCAGTTTTTCAACGATCGCTCGTGCTTCTATGGGGTCAAAGGCTTTTCGAACGCTGCCATCGAATAGCATGCGTTCGTTGATTTCAAATGTTCGTGTCCGTGGAACTAATGCTTGAGGTTTCAAAGACTTGATGTCATAGAGAATAGGTCGGTTGGTTCGGGCAATTTCGAGAACGTCACGAAAGCCGCGTGTTGTCAGCATCCAAACATCGGCGCCTTTCCCCTCAAGAATTGCGTTTGTGCCAATGGTTAGCCCGTGTACGAGTCGGTCGATATCCTTGATATCAGGGACCAGCCCTTCTAGAACATCGAGTACGCCCTGCGTTGGATCATCTGGTGTTGAGGGAGCTTTCGCATACTGCAGACGATGACTATCACCGTCATACACGACTCCGTCTGTGAAAGTACCCCCAACGTCAACGCCGACCAATAACAAACGAATTACGCCTCCGTACCAGGTAGTTGCCTTGACGAGCCATCGTCTCGACTGCCGCCCAAATAACTTCGAAGAATATCGGGGTTATCCACTAATGTTGAACCAACGGTTGAAAACTCAATTTCACCATTGGCAAGAATATAGGCATGTTCGGATACGGCGGCCGCTACGCCGACGTTTTGCTCTACCAATAAGATGGTTAGTCCACGTTCATGCAATTGACGAATCGTTACCACCATCTTTTCCACCATAAGGGGCGACAGACCATGGGATGGCTCGTCCATCAGCAATAATCGGGGTCGCGCCATCAGCGCACGGCCAATAGCAAGCATTTGTTGCTCACCACCACTTAAGTTAGCGGCCAGACCTTTGCGTCGTTCATGGAGTATGGGGAACATTTGGAAAACATCATCCATATCTTTCCTGATCGCGTGTTTTTCTTTGCGAGAGCGTATTGAGGCTCCCAGGAAAAGGTTGTCCTGGACGCTCATGCCCGGCCAAATGAAGCGTCCTTGTGGAACTTGAACCACGCCGGCCTTCACCATATCCTGAGGGTGAAAGTTCGCCATGGGCGTGTCGTCGAGTGTGATGGTTCCGTGGCGGGGTTGTAATAGTCCACTGAGTGTATTGAGAATCGTGGATTTGCCTGCACCATTGCCTCCCATCAACGCCACAATACTGTTGGAGGGGACTTCCAGGCTGACGTCCCGAATTACTTCGGTGACGTCGTACCAGACACTCAAGTGCTCAATCCGTAACATCAACCTTACTTCCAAGATATGCGCGTTCGACCGCTGGGTTATTGATGACTTCGTCGGCTGTGCCGTCCGCAATCTTCTCGCCTGAATTAAGCACAGTGATTCGGTCACAGACCCCCATCACAAGTCGTATAACATGTTCAATCATCACGATTGTGATGCCCCACTCTTGCCGTATACGTTTCAGCAAGTCTTCGACTTCACTCACTCGAGTGACGCTCAATCCAACGGCAGGTTCATCGAGCAGCAACACTTGAGGTTTGCCCACCAGGACTCGAGCGATCTCAACCAGTCTTTGTTGGCCAAACGAAAGTAAGGTAGCTTCATGGTCTGCAAATCGTTCCATTCGCATGAATTCCAAAACTTCGTATGCCTGATCAGCTGCTTGTTTTTCTTCCTTTGCTACAAACGGGAAGTTAAAAGCAGCGCTAAGGGGGTTTGCGTGAAGTTGACTGTGGGCGCCGGTCATGACGTTTTCCAATACGGTCATGCCTTTAAATAGCTTCGTTGTTTGAAAGGTTCGACCGATGCCCTTTGATGCGATTTTGTTTGTCTTGAGTCCAGTCAAGAGCGTACCGTCGAAAGTAATTTTTCCAGAATCTGCTTTATTGATGCCGGAAATAACATTTAACATGGTTGTTTTCCCGGCACCGTTTGGACCGATGATGCCGCGAATTTCGCCCTGTTTGACATCAAAACTTACTGAGTCTAGAGCTTTGAGTCCGCCGAAAGAAATTGAGACATCAGAAACGATTAACTTGCTCATCATTTTTTTCCGATGCGTCGTAATGGCTCATTCCATCCGGGCAGATACCGTTTGATCATGACAATAGCCCCTCCTGGCACAACCAAAACGGTAAAAAGCAAAAGACCTCCAAAAGCGATCTCCTGAAGATCACGGAACGTGCGTAATACTTCCAGCAACCAGACTAGAAAGACAGCGCCTAGTACCCCTCCCCAAAGTGAGCCGATTCCGCCAACAATGACCATGCAGAAATGAACGATAACTTGGAATAGATCAAAAGATTCAGGGGTGACTATCCCGAGTAACGCAGAAAATAAGGCACCTGCCGTGCCGGCATAAAGTCCGCTGACAACATAGGCATATGCTTTATAACGGGTTAAGTCGATTCCCAGTGTTGCAGCAGCCACTTCGCTTTCGCGCAGGGCAACCCAGGCGCGCCCGACCCGTGAACGCAACATATTCCACCCGAGCGGAACGGCTACCAGAACAATGATTAACGTCAGATAGTAGATGCCAGTTGACGGGTCTAGCGGCAACGGACTGAAATCCATGGGAGGCACTCTAAAACCGGCTCCTCCATAGGTGACCGAGTTCCAGTGACCAAAGACCCAGAGTGCGGCTTGAGCAAAGGCGATGGTTGCAAGTGCTAGATAAAGGCCCCGCAGCCGCAGAGCAGGTAGCGCAATGGCAAGCCCAATCAGCGTTGCGAACGCGGCGCCAGCTGGGAGAGTAATCCAGTAGGGTAAATCAAATTCAAGACGCAACAGACCGCTGGTATAGGCGCCAACCCCAAATAGTGCTGCATTAGGAAATGCTAGTTGGCCTGCATAACCTAGCAGCATGTTGAGTCCTACGGACAGCAATATGTACATCAACGCCAGATTGGCAACGAACACAATGTAGGCGTTCGCGACCGTTGGTAGGATGGCAAAGACTATGATTCCCACCGCAACAATATTTCTGCGCGCTAATAATGCCTGCATCATTTGACCTTGGGGTCAGGTATCGCGGATGTTCCGAACGCCAAATAAACCTGCGGGTCGGACTACCAGCACAACGATAATCACAATAAAAGCCGAAACATCTTGCACCCCGGAGTGAACATATCCGCCTCCAAGAGACTCGAGAATACCGACTAACAGGCCGCCAACGATTGCACCGGGCATACTGCCAAGCCCGCCCAGTACTGTTGCGGCAAATGCTTTAAGCAATAATTGAAAGCCAACGTCAGGCGATAGCAGGGTCATCGGTGCCATCAACACAGCTGCCGCCGCAGCGATTGCCGAACCTGCTCCCCAGGTCAGCGTGTAGACCCGTTCTACTCGAATGCCAGAAAGGTATGCGGCTGTCGGGTTTTCGGACGTAGCCTGCATCATTTTTCCTGCACGAGTCATGCGGAAGAAAATGGTAAAACCAACCACAAATACGATAGCTCCTGCGAGAATCAATAATTGTTGAGGGAAGACCATAATGCTGCCGATGGGTATGGGGGAGGGATCCATGGCAGCGGGGAAGGCCACATAATCGCCACCTTCCATAGACCCCCAGAAATACCTGGCGATACCTTTTAAGAGAAATGAAAACCCGACGGTTGCGAGCACCATTGTCAACGGGGGTGCTTTGATTAGGGGCCGATATACCGCACGGTCGGAGAGAACGCCTAGAATGAAGCCCCCAATGACTGCCAGTATTAGAGAAAGAAAATAGGGCACTCCCAGTATGACGAAGAATGTATAGGCAATGAAGCCGCCAAACATAAACAATTCGCCGTGGGAAAAATTAATGTGGCCGGTGGATCGGTATACCAATACCAACCCGATAGCCACCATAGCGTACAGCGCCCCCGTGGCGATGCCGCTCATAAGCAAGTAAGCCAGCATAGGTAAAGATGGTTAAGCGATCAATTTATTCCCCAAGCCTGCCTGGCAAATGCCAGACAGGCTTGAGTTGTAACCAAAAATTGGCATGGTCTAACGGGTTACGGTTGTCGTAGCCAGTCTTTTCGTGGTGCCATCTACTAGACCAAACCACGCTGCCGTATTGTGGCACTGATGATTAGTTGGCGTGCAGGTGATTGGTCCACCATAGACATCCGTATTGACCGATAAATTGGATGCAGCTTTGTTGAAGGAATCACGGGTTAAATCTTTCCCGGCCTTTCTCAGCGCTTCAACCACAAACTGTCCGCTGGCAATGCCGAACATGTGATAAATGTTGAATGTGTCACCCGAATATTTGGCCTCGACCAGTTTTTTCCACTTGGTAACGGCGGGGTCATCGGCCGCGTAGCCAATAGTGGATACAGCGTGTAAGTTGTCGGTCGCCCCTGGGATACCAACGTTTTTTGTAAATAGGCCGACATCGCCGACTGTTGATCCTCCAATCAAGAAGGGTTTGTAGCCAACTTTATACATATCCCGAACGGCTACGACAGCAGCCTTAGGAAATGTGATCAATATCACCGCATCGGCTTTCGCCGCCTGAATCCGCAGCGCGATAGCCGTTGCATCAGCAGGATCAGGAACGATTTCCTCGTTCGCAACGGGTTCAAGACCATGCAGCTTGAACGCTTCCAGTAGCGGGTCGTATCGGCTGCGTCCCCAATTGTCGTGTTGGGCAATAATTGCCACCCGCTTCATTCCTTTCTCAACGGCATATTGCACTTGGGCATAACTCTCCATCCAACCTGCCAGCATGGTAGTAAAAATGTGTGGCGTAACGGGGTCAGTCAGTGAGGGTGCGGTGGAGGCCGTAATGACCCAAGGCACTTTGGTGGCAACAATTTCTGGTTTAGCGGCGAGGCTGGCATTGGAGCAGGCCCCACCATGTATCATAAACACCTTGTGTTGATGGATTAACTTCTTGGCAGCTCCTACGGCTTCCGCCGCCTGGCACCGGTCATCTTCACGAACATAGACTAGTTGTCGGCCATGAATTCCGCCTGATTTGTTTGCCTCTTCATAGACAGTTTCAATGCCGTCGTAAACAGTATTCCCGTATTTTGCAAGTGGCCCGGTTAGTACACCCAACGCCCCAATCTTGATCTCATTATCGGTGACGCCCACTTCAGCATCGGCCGCGCCAACGACACACATAGAGGCAATCAGTGCCGCACTCATTGTCGATAAAACATGTCTTCTTGACTTCATAGTGTTTTCCCTCCTGTTAAATCGATATCGTGGTTTATAGGCATGGCGTTATACTTTTTAAAAACTCTGATTAAACACCAAGCCGCTGGGTCCCAAATTAGTTCTTGGGCCTATGTGCGCCTGTAACCACGTTAGTACGAAGCGCCCAGCTATCATGAAAACCGACTCATGGTTCATTTGTCAACTGCATTTGATATCAAACAAGTCAACGGTTCCCCTGATCTTCGTAAGGTATTATTGCGCCGAGTCTGGCACTTTGAATTATTTCATGACTTCTGTTACCGCGAGGCCGGGTGTCGCGAGTTCTGGACTCACGGGTTTAACTTGGCCGAGATTGATGTCAGGTCGCACAAAATTTTCAACGTAATGATGTTCATATACTGCCGCTGCACTGATCACACTGTCATCGCGAAGGCGATGTCCTACGATTTGCATTCCAACCGGCAGGCCATTACCCGTTAGGCCACATGGCACAGCCATTACCGGTAAGCCGGTCACGCTGAAAGCGTAGGCGGCCAGGTAAACATCATAATACCGCTCAACAGCAACGCCTCCGACCTCGGTGGGTAACGCCTCATCTAGGCGAAACGGAGGTGCTCCGACGCTCGGGGCGATCATGTAGTCGTATTGTTCGAAAAATTGCCGAACCCGGTGCCAATATCCGGTGCGCATTTTTTCAGCATTTACGATAGTGCGAACATCAAGGGTCAGCGCGTTAGTCACTTGATTGACCAGTTGTAACGTCATTTTGTCTTTATGCTCATCGAATAGGTCCGCATAGCGGCCAACCATGCCAAAAGCGCGCGTACCAGTAACGATTTCTCGAATGTCGGATTCGTCGAAAGACGCTTCTTCAACGATACAACCGAGGCTTTCAAATTGTCGGGCGGCAGCTTTCGTGAGTCGTTCAACTTCGGGATCGAGTGGGAAAAGACCGTTAAGGTTGCCGACATAAGCGATGCGCTGACCTTCCAGCGATTGTGTTGCTGAAGCCGCCACATTGAAGTCGTGGGTCGATGCGGGTAACGAGCTCGGATCGCGGTCATCTGGTCCAGCCAGCACGGACATAGCGAGACCTAGATCAGCGACAGATCGTGTCATAGGCCCCTGAACATGTTCAACCAATGTATCCCAACCAAATTCAGTAGGGTACACAGGGACGCGGCCAGGACTGGGTCGAAGTCCAACGATACTGTTGTACGAGCAAGGAACGCGAATCGATCCGCCAAGATCTGTTCCCAGTGCTATCGGTGCCAGATTGGCTGCCACGGCAGAGCCAGAACCGCCACTGGAACCTCCAGCAGTGACGTTCACGTTGAATGGATTGCGCGTTGTGCCAAAGATCTGATTGTTTGTATTGACGTCATGCGCAAATTCAGGAGTATTCGTTTTGCCAAGGAGAATGGCGCCGGCATCTTTCAGTCTTTCTACAGAGACTGCATCCTCGCCTGGCACATAATTTTCGCGAATTAAAGATCCATAGGTCGTGCGAAGATCCTTTGTATGGAGGATGTCCTTAACCAAGATAGGTACCCCTTCGAGGGGTCGCGCCGCTTCTCCACGCGCTAGTCGTTGGTCAGCCTTGTCAGCTTGATCGAGCGCTTGATCGTTTAATGTACAAACAGCGTTCAATACCGGATTGAGTTCATCGATACGCTCGAGAAATGCCGTTGTCACGTCCTTACAGCTGATCGACTTTTTGCTTATTTCCTGAGCGATCGAACCCGCTGACAAGTCCACGATGTCAGTACTCATTAGTTCTTACCCCAACTTGAGCCATCCATGGTCAGGACGCGTTGCGAAAACTTCCACTCTCCATCCTGACAAATCACTGTGTCTTCGTAGACGCCACAGTCGGCAAGAACCGGAAGCTCACCGGGCATGCCGTTGTATGCAACCAGGTAACATCGCCCGAGTACGGAACCGTCGGATTTCAGTTCAAGGTGGAGACTGCCATTCCAGTGGCGCCGGTATTTGCCACCGCGATTTGCCTTATCGCGTTCTTTGTGAGCGATCAAAGCTTCTCGGCCGGACACACTAATTCCTATCGTAGCGGCTTCAAGGACTCCATCATCAGTGAAACAGGAGGCGTAGGTTTCTGAATCTGTGGCATCGCTGCTGAGGTTATATAAGGCATAAAGATTTTGAATATCGAGATAGTCTTGAGTAGACAGTGCATTTTGTTGCGTCATTTTTTTTCTCCACTTTGAAAATGGTGCAATTGATTTCTGTTATACGTTATCGGTGATTGATTGAGCAGGTTTTGTAGATTGAGTTAAAGCAGGTGGGTCGGTGATCGTCGCATATGGCCGTATCGATTTCTTCCATCATCGGTGGCGATCGTAATGTTTTTTTTTAGCGCATCGCCGGATTACGACTCAGTATAATGAAAACTGATTCATCATTCATTTATGATGTTATCCTCTACGAAGATCTAGCGAATAACAGGTAACGTGCACATTCTGGCAATGTATTAAGCGCCACAAGGTTGAATCAAGTCGCGACAAATAGTGACCACTAATAGGGTGAACGGACTATGGGTAATGAAAGTGAGGTAATGTTGATTGAGCGTCGCGGTATGGTGGGTATTTTGACCATCAATCGACCCAAGACACTCAACGCATTGGATGTTGCAACGCTGAAGGCGTTGGATAGTGCTTTCGCAGAACTTGCTACGGATGACGATGTCCGGGTGATTGTCATCACTGGTGCCGGCGATCGGGCTTTTGTGGCGGGGGGAGATATTGAAGATCTGAATTCGCGGCAGGCGCTGACGCATTACCTGGAATTTGCGGACCTTATTCATGAAGTCTTTCGCCGAATTGAAATCTGTGACAAGCCTGTTATAGCGGCGGTTAATGGTTGGGCGCTTGGTGGAGGAACTGAATTATTGCTGGTAACTGACATTAGGTTTGTTGCGGACACCGCAAAACTTGGGTTACCTGAAATTACTCTGGGTCTTATTCCCGGCGCGGGAGGCACTCAACGACTCATTCGCCAGGCTCCGTTATGTCGAGCGAAAGAGATGATGTTTTCCGGTGGGCGTATTAGCGCGCAAACTGCTCTAGAGATAGGTATCGTGAATCGAGTTATTCCGGCAGCAGATTTATTTGAGGAGACCCTGAGCTTTGCGGCTGAGGTTGCTGAACGTTCGCCGCTAATTTTGAAAATATTAAAAAGAACGGTGAATGACGGAATGAATATGACGCTTCAGGCCGCGCTTTCTCACGAAAAGGCGATGGCAAGTCTGGTATTCGATGCCCTCGATGCGCATGAGGGTTGTGAGGCATTCCTGGAGAAGCGACAGGCGAATTTTACGGGAAAGTAATGCGGCCATATATTGGTTATTAATGATCTAGCGGGAGACGGGCTTGATCAGTTTAGCTGGGCAACACAGGTTTTGACGAGTTCTAAAGTAGGAGCATGATATGGAATTTTCGCTAACCCAAGACCATCAGTTATTGTCAGAGACTGCCCGAAAAGTTGGCGAGGAATTTGGCTTGGAGTATTGGCGCGCACTGGATGCGAAGAAAGAGTTTGCATTTGATTTCTGGCAAAAGGTGTGTGACATGGGTTTAGCAGGCGCGGCGCTCCCTGAAGAGTACGGTGGTTCGGGCCTTGGTATGTTGGAGATGGCGTTAATTATCGAGAATCTGTCGGCGGGTGGCGGTGGTTCTACGGTCGGCCAACTGTTTATGAATAACCCGATATTCGGCGGGGTGCCTATCAGCAAATTTGGTAGCGACGCCGTTAAGAGCGAATATCTGCCAAAACTGGTCAGTGGTGATATGCGTTTTGCGATGGCGCTCACAGAACCAGACGTAGGCTCTAATACCTTGCAAATCAAGACATTTGCGAGGCGGGAAGGGAACAAATGGCTGCTTAACGGTAACAAGATCTGGATTACCTGTGTGCCTCAGGCGCATAAGATTCTGGTTGTGGCCCGCACCACTAGGTATGAAGATGCACCTAAACGAAGTGTCGGCATTTCAAACTTTCTGATCGATGTTGACAGAGAAGGTCTTACTCATAGTCCAATTGATAAGGTGGGTACGAATACCAATCCTTCGAGTCTCGTTTTTTTCCAGGATGTAGAAGTGCGGCCAGATGAGTTGTTGGGGACGTTAGATCATGGATGGCCGGAGTTACTTGAAGTCCTTAATACAGAACGGATTGTTACCACAGCGGGTTTGGTCGGCGCGGGAAAGTTAGCCCTTCAATTGGGTACCAATTACGCTAGAGAGAGGAAGGTGTTCGGCGACACACCCATTGGCAGCTATCAGGGACTACAGTTTCCGTTGGCACAGGCATATGCTGAACTGGAGTGCGCACGCCTGATGAATCTAAAGGCAGCGTGGTTGCATGATACGGAACAGCCTTACGGTTCTGAGGCCAACACGGCAAAGATGATCGCGTCACAGGCTGCGACTAAGGCGATCGAGAGGGCGATGCAGACGATGGGTGGTATGGGGTTTTCTAAAGAGATGGACGTCGAGAGGTTATGGCGAGATGCTCGCTTATTCCACTTCGCACCGGTTTCTGAAGAGATGATATTGAACTACATTGCTGTTCATGATCTTGGATTGCCACGGGGGTATTGAGTTGTCATAACTCAATCGGCAGATAACCACTCCGTTTCACAAGCTGATTTAAATGGATTTAGGATTAACCGGAAAGCGTGCCCTCGTTACTGGATCGAGCAAAGGCATCGGTCGGGCAGTGGCGCAGGCGCTCGCACAGGAAGGCTGTCATCTGGAGCTTGTGGCGCGAAATAGGCCTCTCCTTGAACAAGTTGCTCAGAGCATTCAATCAGAGTGTGATGTCGAAGTGGGCATCCATGTGGCCGATTTGTCCGAGACGGCGGAGCAAACGAGGATCGCTGAGACGTGTCGTGACGTGTCGATCGTGGTCAACAATGCAGGCTCGAACCCGCCAGGCGAAATTGACGAGATTGGCGATCCAATTTGGCGCGCGGCGTGGGATCTAAAAGTATTCGGCTACATCAATCTGACCAGGCATTTTTATCAGTACATGAGAGAACGGAAGAGCGGTGTCATTGTCAATGTGATCGGCACTTCTGGAGAGCGAATGCAGGCTCGTTATATCCTCGGTAGCACAGGCAATATTGCACTAATGGGACTGACTAAAGCGCTGGGCGCAGCTTCGACTGACCATGGTGTTCGTGTCGTGGGTGTTAATCCCGGACTCACGAGAACAGATCGTGCCGAGTACATGCTCAAAGGTTGGAGCGAAAATGCTTACGGTACTCCTGATCGCTGGCGGGAATTTCAAGGGGAACTGAATTTACCGTTTGGCCGTATGGCTGAGCCGACCGAGGTTGCAGACATGGTCGTTTTTTTAGCATCAGAACGTGCTGCCTATGTGAGTGGAACCGTAGTGACTGTAGATGGCGGAGCGACCAATCGTAACCTTTGACGTCGATCGTTTATTGCGGATGGTCGTGACATTTTGTTGAATGACTCAGCGTAATGTCCATAGTGCGATGTTGATGATTTGTTTTTGAGATCATCCGTGATTTACAGACTTAGCACACCATCGTCACAGGGGGAATAAATGCCGGACCACAATATGTCGCTTCCGCTTAGCAAGTACACGGTGCTCGATTTGACCCGGGCTCGGGCAGGCCCAACTGCCGTGCGTCAGATGGCTGATTGGGGTGCAAGGGTGATTCGGGTAGAAGCAATTGACAGCGCCGTTAATACGCTAGGATTTGATCGTGACGGGTACGATTTTCAAAACCTGCATCGAAATAAACGCTCGATCACCCTTAATCTTAAGGA
>JYMV01003322.1_pt1 | contig 25654 bp, 27 predicted proteins | sample 338911 | NCBI WGS metagenome assembly JYMV01 (sample SAMN03354496, study PRJNA234377) | hydrothermal vent metagenome | biome: Deep sea; feature: Hydrothermal plumes at the Eastern Lau Spreading Center, Western Pacific Ocean; material: Seawater | place: Tonga | collected 2009 | depth 2000 m m
AAGAGGGTCGCCGCGCCGGTTTTCATCTGCTCAAGAATTGGTTCCTGAGTCCTGGAAGTGAAGGGACCAATGGCGCGATCCGGATGGCGCAGAAGATGTTGAAAGAGGACGACCGGCATTTTATGCTGGACCAGTATGGGAATCCGAATAATGTCCTGGCGCATTATGAGACCACCGCTGGAGAAATCCTTGAGGATCTTAAAGGCACTGTCGATTCCATCGACTTATTTATTGCAGGTCTCGGAACCGGTGGAACTCTGATGGGAGCTGGCCGGCGATTAAAAGAGGCCTTTCCCAACATGAAAATCACGGCTGTCCAACCGTATCCTAAAGGTGGATTGCAGGGCTTACGAAGCTTGATGGATGGATATGTTCCACCGATCTTTGATATGAGTCGCATCGATGTGAATGAAGTCGTCAAGGACGAAGACGCGTTCCGGATGGTGAAAAAACTCGCCGAGGTGGAGGGCATTCTCGGAGGCATCTCGTCCGGAGCGGTTGTTCATCGAGCACTCAAAGCCGCCGAGCGCATGGAAAATGGCGTGATTGTCACCATACTCCCGGATGGCGGCTGGAAATACCTTAGCGAACAAATTTGGACAGACGATGTCAGTACCGTGAGTGAGCGATTTACCGGTCCTATGTGGTAGGGGGGAGATAACGTGGCGCTGAAGAGGGCTAAAAAGAGACCGGTGAAAGTGGTGAAGAAAGCAGTAAAGGCGACCAAGGGCAAGCCAAAAACACCAACGAAATACGTGTACTTCTTCGGCAACGGAAAGGCTGAAGGCAAGGGTGGACTCAAAGAGCTTTTGGGAGGCAAAGGTGCCGGATTAGCCGAAATGACCAATCTTAGCATTCCTGTTCCTCCGGGATTCACCATCAGCACCGACGCTTGCGTCGAGTACATCCGTCGACGCAGAAAGTATCCGCCGGGGTTATGGGACACCGTTCTGAAAAACATGACCCGCCTGGAAAAAACCATGAGCATGGGATTTGGTGATCCCAGCAATCCACTGCTCGTCTCTGTTCGATCAGGTGCACGCGCGTCAATGCCAGGCATGATGGATACGGTGCTAAATCTAGGCTTGAATGACCAAACCGTCCAGGGACTCATCAAGAAAACCCATAACGAGCGCTTCGGTTGCGACGCATACCGCCGCTTTATTGCCATGTTTAGCACCATCGTCATGGACGTGAAACGTGAAGTCTTTGAGGAATGTTTGCAAGCCAAGAAGACCTCGCTTGGATGCACACACGATATCGACCTTAACGCGCGCGCGCTTCGTGAGCTGATCAACGAGTTTAAGATCTTGGTGCAACGCCACGCAGGCCGCGACTTTCCACAAGACCCCATCGATCAATTGCGGATGGGCACGAACGCGATTTTCGATTCGTGGAATGGCGATCGCGCCATTACCTATCGACGGCTCTACAAGATTCCGGACGCATGGGGCACTGCGGTGAACATCGTGGCGATGGTATTTGGCAACATGGGAAACGATAGCGGAACCGGGGTGGTCTTCACCCGTTCGCCATCATCCGGAGCGGCAACGCTCTTCGGTGAATTTCTTTCGAACGCGCAGGGCGAAGATGTCGTTGCCGGCATTCGCACTCCGCTGCCAATTGCGAAGATGGAGACAGCGATTCCCTCAGCGTACAAGGCCCTTACGAAGATCCATCGAAAACTCGAACGACATTACTGCGATATGCTGGATCTCGAGTTTACCGTTCAAAAGGGTCAGCTCTACATGCTGCAAACACGTGTTGGTAAACGTACCGGCATCGCCGCGGTTAAAATCGCCGTGGACATGGTCAAAGAGCGTCTTATCACCAAAGAAGAAGCGGTGTTACGTGTCGAGCCGGAACACCTTGAACAGTATTTGTATCCCGTCTTCGATCCCAGCGCAGAGGCCCGTTTCACCAAACAAGGTAAGGGGCTTCCCGCAGGTCCTGGCGCCGCTGCCGGGAAAATTGCACTCACACCAGAGCAGGCCATTGCCATGAAGGCCGCAGGTGATCGCGTTGTTCTGGTGAGAATGGAAACCAGCCCGGATGACATTCACGGCATGAGCGCGTCATCCGGATTTCTTACCGCTCGAGGTGGCATGACCTCCCATGCCGCAGTGGTTGCGCGACAGATGGGTAAGGTGTGCATCGCTGGCTGTGAAGCCGTAGAGGTCGAGGGAGACTCATCGGTTCGTATAGGATCGGCTAGATTCAACAAAGGCGATTTCATTTCGATTAATGGCTTCGACGGGAGCGTGTACGAGGGAGATATCCCCGTCATGGCATCAGAAGTCGTTCAAGTTATTCAGGGAACCCTGAAACCGGAAAAGTCTGAGCGATATCAGTATTTTTCCAAAGTCTTACAGTGGGCGGATACGTTTCGTTCATTGGATGTTCGCGCTAATGCCGATGCCCCAGATCAGGCAGCGGTTGCGCGAGGTTTTGGGGCACAAGGCATCGGCCTCTGCCGAACGGAACACATGTTTTTTGCCGAGGGCCGCGTCGAGATCATGCAAAACATGATCATGGCGAGAACCACTTCAGACCGCATGAAACACCTCGACGAGCTACTTCCATTACAAAAACAGGATTTTATCGGGCTGTATCGAAAGATGGATGGCTACCCCGTCACCATCCGTCTGTTCGATCCACCGCTGCATGAGTTTCTTCCAAAACGCGAAGACCTGATGGTGCAGGTTGCGAGAGCAGAACTGACTGGTGAGGATCCGGCCACGTTAGCCAAGACCAAACGCATGCTCGCGCGTGTAGATGAACTCCACGAGTTCAACCCCATGCTCGGCCTACGCGGGTGTCGGCTCGGAATTTTAATGCCGGAGATTACCCGCATGCAGGTCCGAGCTATTATCGAAGCCGCGTGCGAAGTCACCAAGGAAGGCGGAAACATCTTCCCTGAAATTATGGTGCCCTTGATCGGAACGTGGGGAGAGATGAGGACTCAAAAACAGGTCATTCAGGACGTTGCCTCACAAGTCATGGCCGAGTACCACAAGGTCATTCCCTATCAAGTCGGAACCATGATCGAGCTCCCACGTGCAGCCATTATGGCAGGCGAAATTGCCGAAGAGGCGGAATTCTTTTCGTTCGGAACCAATGACCTCACCCAAACCGTCTTTGGGTTTTCACGTGACGATGCCTCCAAGATCATTAATTTCTATATGACCATGCAGGATCGTTGCCCACACTGTCAGGCTATGGACATCGATCAAAAGACGATGGTCTGCCGGGCCTGTGGATTCCAGATTGCCAAACGTTTAGACAACATATTGAGCGGAGACCCTTTCACCACGCTTGACCAAAAAGGCGTCGGAGGCTTTATCGAGATTGCGATTGAACGCGGGCGTGCGGCCAGGCCTGATCTAAAGATTGGCATATGCGGTGAACATGGAGGCGATCCAAGCTCGGTCGAGTTTTGTCACCGTGCAGGCCTAGGCTATGTCAGCTGCTCGCCATACCGCGTCCCCATCGCACGGCTAGCTGCAGCGCAGGCAGCCATCAACCACGGCGTTATTGCCGAACGGAAACCATCCGCGCGACGTGCGACTCGCCCAGCTTCGAAACGAGGGAAGACCGCGACTCGTTCTCGTCGATGACCGATGACACCTATATGCGCCTGGCGTTGCGCCTCGCTACGAAAGGGCTGGGGCGAACGGGGGCGAACCCCATGGTCGGGGCGGTGGTTGTTAAGAACGGGCAGATCGTCGGACAGGGTTACCATCACGCCATCGGTGAGCCCCACGCGGAAGTACACGCATTAGCACAAGCGGGCGCGAAAGCCCGAGGCTCCTCTCTGTATATCACGCTCGAACCCTGTGTCCACGAGAATAAACGAACCCCACCTTGTGTTCCTACGATCATCGCCAGTGGTGTAACACGAGTCGTCGTCGCAATGATCGACCCCAACCCTGCAGTGAACGGAAAGGGCATTCAAGTGCTACGACAGGCCGGTCTCGATGTCACCGACGGAGCATGCAGGACACAGGCATCACGCTTAAATAAAGCGTTCACTAAGCTCATGACGACCGGACGGCCCTATGTGACGTTAAAAATTGCCTCTACATTAGATGGGAAAATTGCAGCGGCCAACGGCGAATCGCGTTGGATCACGTCAGTACCGGCGAGACGTTACGTCCACCGACTGCGTTCACGTGTCGACGCGGTGTTGGTGGGCATCGGCACCATTCTCGCTGACAATCCACTCCTTACGGTCCGTCTGCCGGGAAAACATCGACATCAACCCCATCGGGTGATCGTCGATTCGCAGCTTCGAATTTCACTCCAGGCTCGTGTGTTACATCCACAAACTGGAACACGAACTCTCATCGCATGCGCAATCGCTGACCCAACGAAGAAGGCCGCGCTTGAGAAAGCGGGAGCGGAGATTATTGAGGTTAGTCATAGGAATGGGCGGGTTTCGTTTCCGGCGTTGATGGAACGGTTGGGTAAACTAGGCTTTGCACATATCATGATCGAAGGCGGCGCTAAGATCAATTCCTCTGCTCTTAAATCCGGAATTGTCGACCAAGTCCTTCTCATGACCGCCCCATTGTTCCTGGGTGGCCACGGTGCGCGCTCACTGATTGAAGGCGAGACACCATCGTTGTTAGAAGACGGAATTGCGCTTGGCGACCTGCGCGTCAGACGCATCGGCCCAGACCTCATGATCGAAGGCCGCCCGTATTCCATGGCCATCCCTCACTCCCCCGCCAATCACGTATAGGTCACATACGTTGACCCACCCCTTCCTGTTCCTCTGCATTGCAGGGCTGAGTTGCTTCTTTAGCTATAACCTGGTTCGCATGCCCGTCCTGTCGATGTTTGCCGAGTCACTCGGTGCTACACCGGAGGCCATTGGGATAGTCGTCGCGGCCTCAACGATGACCGGCGTGTTCCTCAAGCTTCCCATGGGCGTGCTTTCTGACATCATTGGCCGAAAGCGTCTGCTGATCGTCGGAGCTATTGCCTTTGGAGTCACACCCTTTGCCTATCTCCTTATTAAAGACCTCCAAATACTACTGATTCTTCGGCTGTGTCACGGGCTGGCCACTGCGGTGTTCGCACCCATTGCCCTTGCGACTGTGGCGTCCATGTTTACGGAGAAACGAGGAACGGGGATGGGATGGTATACCGCATCAACGCAAGCCGGCGCGCTTCTAGGACCATTGGCGGGGGGATTTTTTCTTGACCACGCAGAATTTTCTGATGCGTTCGCCGTCGCTGGGGCGATAGGATTGCTGGGACTATTCCTGGTCCTCCAAGTTCACATTGCCGACTCCGAAACCTCACCGACAAGCCGTGCAGAGCCGAGGGACATCAAAAACACGATGAACGTGATGTTAACCAGCGTACAGTCGGTGATTCGGAATCGCCAGGTCCTGGCAGCCAGCGTTGCGGGAATGTCAAAAATGTTCAGCACCGGAGTCCTGATGGCGTTTCTTCCTCTTTATGGCTTCTCCATCGGGCTGAGCGGGACCCAAATCGGGTTCTTGTTTGGGATTCAAAGCGCGATTTCACTTGCGTCGAAACCACTGCTCGGGAGAATATCTGACACCATCGGCCGACAGCCCCTGATCCTGCTGGGACTCGCGTTGTGTGCGTTTGCGATGTCAGGCATACCCTTCAACAGCGAGTTCGAACGATTGCTCGTGCTGGCCGGGATATTCGGCTTCGGCGACGCGGCAGTCATGACGGTAAGTTCTGCGTTGGTTGGGGATAGCACGCAGCCGCAGTTCGTCGGTTCTGGAATGGGCGTGTATGGCACCCTGTCGGATATCGGTCATGCCAGCGGTCCCATTATGGGTGGGATTCTCATTTCCAGTGCAGGATATCCCGTAGCATTCCTCACTGCTGCTGGAATCATGGTCGTCGCGATTGCATACGTGGCAATCACGATGACGAGGCAAGTGCCGGCCACGAAATCGTGATATAGACACTAAGATCACTTCACGATAGAATGCAGAGTTCGAGTAAAATTCGACCTTTTTCCTGAGAACGAAATGTGGACATGACGAAATCATGCGGCTCGTGCGGTCGCCAGATCGAAGATAATGCGCGCTTTTGTAGCGGCTGTGGCCAACGTCTCCCGGAAGAGCCGATAGAAACACCTACCACTTCAGCTTCTTCTAGCCCCGCTTCTTCTAGCCCCGCTTCTTCTGAGCAGCAGGACTGGGTCAAGTTTCTCGGTCCAGCATCCGAATATTACTTGCAGCAATTTGAAAAGTTTCGGCATGAGGGAGGCGACCGGTTCGCTCTAACGTGGAATTGGTTTCCATTTTTGCTCGGCTGGTTATGGTTCCTCTATCGCAAAATGTACCTGTATGCCGCCGTGTTTGCTGTCGGCCCATTCCTGACTGTCGCACTACTTCGCGGAGGCATGGAGATCCTTTTCATGTGGGGACTCGCTGCTGGAGGACTCGCTAATTACTTATATTACGGCCATGTCAAGCGGGGTCTCGATGAACTTCACAGCCAGCCACGAGTACCGGGAGATACCTGGGACCATACATTGTCTGATGTCGGTGGCGTTCAGCCCTATGTGTGGTGGTTGGGAGCGGGAATCGTGGTTATGGCGGTGGTGTTGGGCATCATGAATCCCCCACCGGAACACCCACCCCCGAATCAACCCGCCCTGTTAGAAGATGTCTAAACAGACCGAGGAAATCTAGATGGCGATAGAACTGTGTTCAAAGTGTGGAAAACCAGGAGAACCGGTCGAGGAACCCCTGTATATGGGAAAGATCGAACCGTTGATCAAGGCCAATGTCTGTCTTCCCTGCTGGACGGAATGGACAAACATGCGTGTGATGGTGATCAACGAATTACGCCTCAACCTCGGCGATCCGAGCGGGAGAGAGCAACTCAAACAGCAGATGTGGACATTTCTCAATCTCCCGAAAGACGAATGAAAATTCCAGGCAAAACAACGTCGTCATTGCATGACCGTCAAGGCTATTTGTGAATTGTCACGTTGACATGCAGGCAAGGGAAATGGTACATGGACAGAGGGCTAGAAGCACCTTTGGCCCGCGGAATCCAACAAAAATTTCATGATTACCCAGATGAAAATTCGAGGGTTGATGTTTGACCCCTATAATAATTCGTATATCGTGTTGCTGCGATGCGAAGAAACCCAGGACATGCTCCCGATTTGGGTTGGAAAGCCGGAAGCCAGCGCAATTAGTTTTGCACTCGAAGGCCTCTCCACCCCGCGCCCGATGACTCATGACCTCATGAAACTTCTTATCGATTCGGTTGATGCAAAGGTATTGAGTGCCAACATTACCGACTTGAAAGACAACACGTATTATGCCAAGGTCCATATTGCTTTTGGGGACTCGTTTTTCTCGATCGATGCCAGGCCCAGCGATGCCATTGCCTTTGCGATCCGGACAGAAGCGCCTATCTTTGCTTCAGATGATGTGATCCAGAAGCACGATGCCGAAGAGGTCGATCGGTGGCTCGAGAACCTCAAGCCAGAGGATTTTGGGAAATATGAGGTGTAACGAGGCACGATGGTACGTCTCAAAGTGCACGGAGTCCTTGCTGATCCGAACACAGACACCAAAATCGTCGTCCTCCGTGAAGAGGATGGATCAGAGATTCTTCCAATCTGGGTTGGAAGCACAGAAGGGCACGCGATCCGATTGGCAATGGATGGCGTTGTCCCCCCACGCCCCACGAGCCATGATCTGCTCAAGGGCATTTCACAACATCTCGGACTCGTCGTCACTCAAGTTGTAGTAACCGATATCAGCGACAATACGTATTACGCGTCCATATATGTCAAATCGAATGGTTCTGAACACACCATTGACGCGCGCCCAAGTGACGCCATCGCATTTGCCTTACGGGTACCTTGTCCCATCTATGCGACAGATGACGTTATGAAGCGTCGTGCCGGAGAAAATCTCGACACGTGGTTGGAGAAACTTGATCCGCAAAATTTTGGAAAATACGAGGCCTAATTGCGATGAGAACCCGTCCCGCTCAACCAGAACACATGATTCCCACCTGGCATGTTATTGATGCTCAAGGACAGATCCTTGGGCGCCTCGCGGCGAGAGTCGCTGGCGTGCTTCGCGGCAAGCATAAACCAGCATTTACACCGCACCTTGACCTCGGAGACCATGTGATTATCGTCAATGCGGAGAAGATTCACCTGACAGGGTCGAAACTGAAGAAGAAAGTTTACCACCATCATAGCGGCTTCCCAGGCGGGCTTAAATCGATCGCCGCAGAAGAATTACTTAAAAAGAAACCCACGGATCTCCTGTCGAAAGCAATTCACGGGATGCTTCCGAAAAACCGCCTTCGAAAACAACTGGCTGGGAAATTACGCGTTTACGCTGGCCCAGAACATCCCCACGGCGCACAGAAACCTCAGCCGTTGACCCTGTAAGTCATTGTTCAGCATCGCGTAAATTCATAGAAAAGGAAATGGATATGGATGCAACAACATCATACGCTACCGGAAAACGAAAAAATGCGATCGCACGAACGTGGCTGACCCCGGGGACCGGACAAGTCGTCATCAATCGCCGCTCGGTCGATGAATACTTCCAACGCGCGTCTCACAGATTGATGATGCATCCACCACTTGAGATTACAGGCTTATTGGGAAAATATGATATCTTCGCCACCGTTTGCGGCGGAGGGCAGACAGGACAAGTTCTCGCCCTCAGACACGCAGTCGCAAAAGCGATTGTTGAACTCAACCCGGCCCACAGAGAAACCCTCAAGAAAGAAGGCTTTCTCACGAGGGACCCAAGGAAAAAAGAACGGCGCAAGTACGGGCAAAAAGGCGCCAGAGCGAAGTTCCAGTTTTCCAAGCGCTGAGATCAGCGCATCAGCCCCAATCAAATATGGGCCCCTCTCATGCCGCTTGTGCTTGGCGGAATGACCTCGTAGTCTAATCCCATGTTGCGTGTTGGCGTTATCGGTGCGAGTGGGTATGTCGGCGCGGAACTCCTTCGAATTCTTGCCGGGCATCCGACTGTTACCATTACAGCAGTTACCTCTGAACACAACGCGGGGAAACCCCTCCAACAGGTATTTCCGCACCTCGCAGGCCGATTTTCGCTCACCCTCGAGATATTCGACGCCACACAGCTTGCCAGCAAGACTGACCTGGTCTTTCTAGCGCTCCCACATATGACGTCAATGCCCGCAGTGGATGCCTGTCTCAAAGCCGGACTGCGGGTCATTGATCTCAGTGCAGACTTTCGGCTCAACGATCCTGCGGACTACCAAACCTGGTACGGAGCTGCACACCTCTTCCCAGAATTGCTGTCAGAAGCCGTGTACGGGATGCCGGAATTCAATCGCGAACGGATCCGCGAGGCGCGCCTTGTGGCGGCACCGGGTTGCTACCCAACAGCCGCAATTCTACAGTTAGCTCCATTATTCCAGAAACAATTGATTCACAATGATCTCGTTGTAATCGACGCGAAATCAGGAATTTCGGGAGCTGGGAGAAAAACCTCCCTCGCGTCCCACTTTCCAGAAGCACATGACGGGGTTGAAGCGTACAACCTTGGAAAGCATCGCCATACACCAGAAATCGAGCAAGGATTACGCGAGATTGTGAGTCGCAGCACACAAAACGCATCCCCATCTGAACCAGAGATCCGGGTAACTTTTACGCCGACGCGTGTCCCCATGAATCGTGGAATCCTCAGCACGGCGTTCGTGCGGCTCCGTACTCAGATGTCGACTGAGGAACTGCGAGCCATATACCAGGAGTATTACCGCGACGAACCGTTTGTGTGTGTCACCGAGAAAGATCAATTACCGAATCCACACGATGTACGTGGATCTAACCGGTGTGATCTCGCGGTATATGTTGACCAACGGACCGGCTGGACGACACTATTGGCCGCGCTCGACAATTTGGTCAAAGGCGCCGGCGGGCAAGCTGTCCAAGCCATGAATCTCATGGTTGGGAATGCGGAATCCACCGGTCTGGACGTCGTAGGCATCTTTCCTTGAGCGCCAAGACAAGGGGGCTGTCAAGCGTACCGGGCATCCTCACCACAGGCATTCACTCCGGGATTAAACGCGCGCCTGAACTCGATCTCGCCCTGATATTCTCCACGCACGAGACCACTGCAGCCGGAGTATTCACTACCAATCGATGTACCGCAGCACCGGTAGACATCACCAGACGCCATATTCGCGCGGGAAAGGTTCGTGCGATTATCTGCAACAGTGGCAACGCGAATGCCTGCACCGGACAACGTGGGTTATCAGATGCGCTTGCCATGGCACATGCCACCGCAGAGGCGCTCGACCTCAAACCGAACCAAGTCTGCGTGGGTTCTACGGGAATTATTGGAAAACCTCTTCCCATCCAACTCATTCAAAAGGCCGTTCCAGAGCTGGTCAGCCTATTAAAGCCCTCAGGCGGGCGCAATGCAGCACGTGCAATCCTCACCACGGACGCTCATATCAAAGAGGCTAGCACGACGGCAACTATTTCAGGAAAACGCGTGACTATTGGAGGAATCGCGAAGGGTGCAGGCATGATTCACCCCAATATGGCCACGATGTTGGGTTATCTTGCGACAGACGCGGAGATTGAGCGTACGGCACTAGAGTCTGCGTTGAAGTTCGCGGTTGGGGAGTCGTTTAACGCAGTGTCGATAGATGGGGAGACAAGTACGAACGATATGGTCCTTTGTCTGGCCAACGGTCTCGCAAACAATTCCAGAATTCGTTTAGGAACGGCGGCAATGCGCGCATTTCAACGACTGCTCACAGAGGTGTGTCTCAATTTGGCCAAACAAATCTGCCATGACGGCGAGGGGACGACAAAAGTCATCCAAGTGGTCGTCAACCGTGCACGAACGCGGCGCGACGCAAAGAAGATGGCAATGGTGGTGGGCACCTCAACTCTTTTCAAAACAGCGATGTTCGGACAAGATCCCAACTGGGGACGTATCATGGCTGCGATAGGGAGATCAAATATTGCAATCAAGCCTGACCGAATTTCGCTTGCCTTTGATACAGTCACGGTCGTCAAAAAGGGTATTGGCACAGGCATTGCTTCAGATCGCGCAGCAAAAAAAGTCTTAAGACAAAAAGAATTTACCCTCACTATCGACCTTGGACTTGGTCGAGCGCATGATCGAATTTGGACTACCGATCTGAGTCCCGCCTACGTTGCACTCAACGCACACTATTCGACCTAGCATCATAGACGCTCACTAATAATGGGCTGTAAAACATTATCGTGCAGTTGTGGGCACAGCGAATTCTTCACTTTCTTTTCCCGTCCGCGTGCGAAACATGTAAGGCATTATTATCTGAAAGGGACCTTCCGCTGTTTTGCCGCCCATGCTGGGAGACGATTTGTCCGATCAAAGGCCCAACGTGTACCGTCTGCGGAATACCCAATGTCTTAGCCGTAGGGGCCGCCGATGATGCCAAGAACGAGTGCCAGTCCTGTCTGGAATCCCCGCCGAATTACGATACAGCGACCGCAATGTTTCGCTATCAAGGCGTGTTGGCCACCGCAGTACAACGCATGAAATATCGCTCACGCACCAGCCTCATTGGCCCTCTCACCGATCTCATGCACGAGCATCTTGATAAAATCAACGCGGTTGACGCAGTGCTTGCGGTGCCCCTTCACATTAGCCGATTGCGCAAGCGCGAGTTCAACCAGTCACTTTCCCGTGCAAACCCCGTTGCACAGCACCTCGATGTCCCATTGCTCATTGACAGTCTCGTCCGGATCAAACAGACCCCTCCGCAAACGACCTTGGAATGGAAAGATCGCCGCAGCAACGTTCGCAATGCGTTTTCAGTTCGGAGACCGCAAGATGTGGAGAATAAGGAACTTCTTTTGGTAGATGATGTGCTAACAACAGGGTCAACAGTCAACGAGTGTGCACGAATGCTTCGCAATGCAGGAGCGAAATCAATTCACGTATTGGCCTTAGCCAGAACAGCCTAAAATTCAAATATTGCCATGTTTCATGGCCGATCCACCCCTCGACCTCTTTGCATCACCCTGGATCGCAAAATAGCATTGGACATCTTGAGGTATGAGCTGTTCTGATTTTCCCGTACGGCTTCTTTTAAGGTGGATATCTGTCCGCGAATATCACCACTGTCACCTAACGCCACAGCACGAAACAGAAGGTTTCCTGCGTGTGGCGAGATCGATCTCGGTTCAAGTCCGTCGGAGTTTTGAAGTTGAACGGCCATTCCCTCCTGCCTTCCCAGTTGATCATAAAAATCCGCAAGGGCTAGCCCATCAAATATGCGTCCATGACTTTCGCTGATGGGCGCGTCGAATTCGATGATCGGCCAATCCTCGGTATTGACTGGAAACCGCTCCAGCCACGGTCCCACTGACGAAAGATCTCCGGCATACATCAGCGAAACGTCTGCCACGTCCCGAAGCAAGAGATCTCTTGGCGCGAGCTTCTGCTGCAGAGCGTCAAGACGCGATTGCAAGGCCGTCGAATCGATGATGATAGGCTCATTAGAGCCTACGAGCCCTAAAATAGGTGCCTTCGCGGAAAAATCCGATCTCCATACCGACACATGTGGAAACACCGTAGCAAAGGTAGTGGCAATGATTCCAACTTCTCGCTCCGACAACTGATAGAGCGGAAGCCACTGGCAATAGATGCCCTGTGCACTCAATCGTTGTCGACTGGCTTCGTAATGTTCACGCGTATACAGACTGCCGTTTCCGGCATGCCATGGGATGAACAGATCAGCCACAATCACATCAAACCTGCGATCGGTACTCCGAAGGTATATTCGCCCATCGTCAAGAATCGCGGTCACGTTGTCATGTGCAAGCAGGTTGCGATTGTGGGCTGAGAAATATGGTAGCGCGTGTAACACTCCAGGAAGAATCTCGACGCCAATCAGCTCAGCAAGATCGTGATCAATCCCAGCGCTGACGCTGATCCCTGTCGCAACACCAATGAAGACGGCGTTCTTCGGTGAAGGATGAAGCAGGAGGGGAAGATGCCCTAATCGTTTTTCGCCACGAATCGCGGTTGTCGCTCCAAGGCGGTAGGTGTTGTTACTTTTGAGCCATCTGATCTGCTTCGCATCTTCGACGACGGAAATGGCGGCCTCTTTGCCTTCATCCAAATATAGTAGGCGTTCCCCAGGAAGAAGCTTTTGCGATGAATACTGTGTCGGGTTGGCAAGCAACAACACGACAAAACATGCGGGGGCCAGGGCCATGCCAAATCTTCTCGCCCAGCCCGGTCTGGCGTAGAAAACGGCGAGTTGAGAGAGCACCAAAAACAGTATCGCCACGGCCACAATAGCGTTCCATAAACCAAGCATGGGGATGAGAAGATAGGCCGCGGCAATCCCTCCGCTCAAGGCTCCCAGGAGATTCCACAGATTGACTGTGCCAAGCGTTGACCCCACCGGACGTTGAAACTGCTCGTAGAGCTTCCACAACAACGGCAGGGTAAATCCCGCGAGAATCACTGGAAGAAGGATGATTGCGGCAACCAGCCCAATGACTTTGAACAAGTACCACGGCCACCCGACGCCACTGGCGAACAGGGCCAGACCGGTCGTTTCAGAAAAGAGTATCGGGGTCAACAACACGCAGAATGCCGTCAGCCCTAAACTCACACCAAGAAGACCAATGCCATACCGAAGGAATTTCTGAGACGCCGCAATGAGCAAGGCCCCCATGGCCAGGCCAATGAGAAAAATCAGGACAATGGCAGAAAAGCTATAGACTGAATTTTGGAATACCAGTGCAAACATCCTCGTCCACAGCACCTCAAGCGCTATGGTGCCCAGGCCAGACCCACACGCGATCGCAAAAAGCACATGTTTTGGCAGAAAAGGGGTATCAGAGGCCTCGAGAATAGGATCATCTGGTATCCCACGATCATCGACAACCGCCTGGTTAGGCTGATTATCTGCCGCTCTGGCTCTGTTTCTCTGCCATGCCAGCACCATTGCGCCGAGGGCACAGTTAGTAAGAAGTGCCAACACATAGGTCAGCGTGTTGCCGAGGAGCACCGGCAACAAAAACCCGCTCAGCGCCACTCCACACACCGCTCCTAGCGTATTGATTCCGTAGAGTCGCCCGGCATCTCTTCCAAGGCATGACCGCTTGGCAACAATCACGGTACCCAGCAGTGGGAAGGTTGCGCCAATCAAGATACTCGCTGGCAGCATGAAACCGAGTACCAAGAGAAGCTTTAGCAGATCAGTCGCCCACGGGACGGCGGCAAACGCCGATAGAATGATCGGAGACAGGTGGAGATAAAATGGAGTGAGCAGGAGAACTGGCGCTGCGGCAACCGCTATCCCGAACTCAACGAACGCATAGATGGCGAGCGGGTTATGAACGCGTGCCGAAAGACGCCCACCCCATGCGTTCCCCAATGCCATGCCGAGAAAGAAGGCGAGCAGAACCGTCGCCGTGGATTGCGCGGTATTTCCAAAGAGAATCTGGACCTCTCGCATCCAGAGAATTTGATAGATGATTCCCGCGATGCCGGAGAGGAAAAAAATGCCGAATATAAATAGGCGTGATGGGATCATTGTCTGCAACATGCTGTGCATATCACGTCTTACGCGTTGCATAAGGTATCATAATGCAGGCGGCCTCGAATAATTCCACACACTCTGATGAGCATCAATGGACACAAAACCAACAATATATTGTGGTAGCATTTAACTTGTCCACAATTAATCGACAAAAACTTGACAACAATTTTAAACCGGCCTAGCATTATTCATCTTCATGTGTTACATGAACCTAGGAGTCTGAAATGTTTGCTGGCGAGCACATCTGTAAGCTTGACGAGAAGGGGCGATTTATTCTTCCGCAACCCATGCGGGAAATCCTGGAGAACCAAGGGAAACGCCTCGTCTACCTGAAGGGTCCAGAGTCCTGCCTGTGGGCCTATACCTATCCCGAGTGGACACAAATCCTCGAAAAGAGCCGTGCCGGCCTTGATGAAGAGGAAAGCCGTCTGTTTATGCACCACATCGTATCGGAAATGACGATGTCAGACGTCGACAAGGGGGGACGCGTACTGATTCCTGGAAAAATGCGGAAACACCTGAACCTCGACGTCGATCAAGAGGTTGTTCTTCTTGGCCTGTATCAAAAGCTCGAGGTGTGGAGTCCTACCGCATGGCGACACTACCTGAAGGTAAACGAAGAGAAGCTTGAAAGCGCGCAAACGCGCTTTATGGAACTCCTGTAGCTGGCCTGGAACCACAGCCAACGTCCGCATGTCCCGTGTCCAATCAGGCCCCCGATGCATGTTCGCATGACCGGCTCCAATTAACACTTCCCATCCCTCCCAGCATCAATCACCAATATGCGACGGTGAAGGGCCGACGCATCCTTTCCGCAGAGGGTCGCTCATATAAACAGTTGGTTGGGCAGCATATCCTAATGGCGCTCGCCAAGGACCCAGAGAGAGATCGTCTGCGTGCCCTGTTTAAATCTCACGACTTGGTACTCTTCATGTGGTTCTACCTGCGTACGGCATTGCGTCGGGATTTGGATAGTGGGCTCAAAATTACACAAGATGGCATTTGCGAGGCTCTCGAGTTGAACGACAACCGTGTTGTCGAGATTCATCTGTACAAACGAATTGACCGCAAAGAACCCCACCTTGACGTGATACTGGCCCCATGTTGGGATGACACCGAATGACAAACAGTGTATCCTACCACGGATGTGCTGAGAGGCTTTAAAGTGGGAGATCGGCCATCATCTGTGGAATTATATTAGTTGAATAGCTGTCGGATATCTCGAGTGTTTCGGTACTAGCTACACACTTTGAGATCGGTTTCTCGCCTGTAATCCAATGAACGGTTGATGTGCTCGCAGGGTTTAACCCGGGCATACCTGTCAGTGAGGGAAAAATGATTCGAGATAAACAAAGAAAATTTGGAAGCGTCGTGTTTATCGCCGCAACACTCTGCTCACTTCTTCTCCTACCCCTCCTTAAACCCGTATATGCAGGTGAGGCCGATTCAAGCCTCTCCACAGAAGTGACAAGCAACGACGGCACCCCGATGGTCCTTGTCCCAGCAGGCGAGTTCATCATGGGGTCTGTTGCCGCACCGAGGGTACGTCAGAACGAGGAACCTCAACATACCGTCTACCTTGATGCCTTTTATATCGATAAGTATGAGGTGACCAACGCTCTCTACAACACATACGTCGATGCCAATGGTGGGGGCACCGTGGAGCCGGCCTATATTCCGTCGAACCAACGACTGGTCGACATGTCTATTCATGGCGACGTCCCGGTGTCAGCCATTCTGTGGAAATCAGCCAAAGGGTACTGTGAATGGGTTGGGAAACGTCTTCCGACCGAGGCCGAATGGGAAAAGGCTGCGCGGGGAACGGATGGGAGAATATATCCTTGGGGAAACGACCTCCCGACCGATGAGCTTGCGGTGTTCGGAGTACGCCCTCAACATTGGGGAGGACCACGTTCATTCTCGCGTGTCGATAGCCATGCCAAAGGGGCCTCGCCATACGGGGCACATCATATGGCGGGCAACGTGTTCGAATGGGTCAACGATATCTACATGGACCAATACTACGAAGAGACGCCATTACGAAACCCACAAGGCCCGCCGAGAGGCACCATGAACAGGCACGGAAAGAAGCTGGATAGCTATATCGTTCGCGGCGGATCGGCGAAGTCGAATCCCATTGTACTCAAAGCGGCATTTCGCGCAGGCTGGTCACACATTTACACCCCTCCACACGGCGGCTTTCGTTGCGCCAAAAATGTGGGCGATGACGGCACAACCGACAGCTATGCGGGAGGCGTGGAATGAGTCACGATATCCGTCTCTGGACGTATACTATTGCTGCAAGCATTGGTCTCGTCTTCGGCACGGCGATCGTATCCGCCGCGCAACCCACACCAGGTCTCGCTGGATCCAAAACCCTCCTCGATACCATTAACCTTTCCGCATGGAATCCGCGCTCCCTCGTCGTCAGCCCGAATATTCGAAGCATCGCCTATATTCAACGCGCTTCGAATAAGAAGATTCAGGTCGTTCGCAATGGGCAACCAGGGGCCCTGTTTGACTCAATCAAACGGGACAGTCTGGTATTCAGCATGGATGGCCAACGCTTGGCCTACCAGGCGACACAAGGGAAACATCAGGTTATGGTTGTCGGCGAAGTGGTCAGTGCCGGCTATAACAAGATCTTGGACGGGAGTTTTATCTTCAGCCCTGACGGGAAACGCTATGCTTATGCCGCGCGGAAGAAGCAGAAATGGTTTGCGGTCGTCGACGGCGAGCAATCCCCGCCTTATCGTCGCATTGTCCCCTACAGCCTCCAATTCAGTCCGGACAGCAACAGCGTTGCCTACATCGCAAACGCTGATTCAAAGCAGGTTATGGTCATGGACGGGCAGGTCAGTCCTCGCTATGACAATATTTGGATCGGACCATCCCTATTCAGTTCGTCAGGCACACGATCCGCCTATGTCGCACAAACCGGCAATGGATGGTCGGTCACGATAGATGGGAAGGAGGGGCCATCCTTTGACTTCGTCGTGATGAGTTCTCTCCAGTTCAGTACGAACGGGCAACACATCAGCTATCTCGCACAGTCTGGAGGGAAATCGGTTGCCGTGCGTGATGGCATTCCTGGTACGCCATTTGAACAGATCCGAGCCCAAAGCCTGACCTTTAGCCCAAACGGCAATCATCTCGCGTACGCAGCCGAAATCGATGGCGACTGGATGCCAATCGTAGACGGCAAGACGGTCGGTCAACCCTTCGACGACATTGACGGCATCCAGCCCAAATTCAGTCCGGATGGGTCACAATTAGCCTTTGGTGTACGCCTAGGAAAACAATGGGGCGTCGTGGTGGATGGAACCCTCGGCATTCCGCACACCAACATCGGGCACGACACCTTTCGATTCTCCCCGGACAACCAGCATTTTGCGTACGTCGCGAACCTGGAGGGCAATTGGTTCATGATGCTGGATGGAAAACCAGATGTCTACACATACGGACGACGAACTGTCGAGAATCTCTCCTATACCAGATTAGGGATCAAAGGCCCGGTGTTCAGCCCTGACGGGAAGCGCTTTGCCTACTCGGTTCTCCAAGGCATCGACAAACTCGGGGTCGTGGTTGATGGGCAACTCGGGCGCCCGCATTGGAGTCTGATTGAAGAGAGCCTGATTTTCAGTCCTGACGGAAGTAAGCTCGCCTACGTGGCAGGCAGCGCCGATGGGAAATGGCGTGTATTGGTTGAACGAAAAGTCTCCGGGCACTCCTACGATGGCATCGGAATGGGTGGGGTGCTCTTTAGTTCAGACAGCGGGCATGCGCTGTTCATTGCGCAGCGAAATCACAAGTGGATGGCCGTGATCGATGGACAGGAAAGCGAGTTGTTCGACCACCTTCTGGTGGGAAAAAACGGACCGCTGCACCTGAGCACCTCGAATGAATTACGCTATATTGGAAGACAGGGCAATAAGATCTATCTGCTGGAAACCAAGGTAGGTGCAGTGTAAATGAAAATTACAGTGAACGGCAAACAAGAAGAGCTCCCTGAAGGAACGGTTCTTGATCTCCTGAAGCACAAAGACTGGGAGCCACAGATGGTCGCCGTCGAGTTAAACTCGGACTTGCTCGAACGTGACGCGTTGGCGACAACGACGCTCAAGGACGGCGATCGCGTGGAATGTATTTTTTACATGGGGGGAGGACAGAACGCCGTGGATGTGACCACATTGATCGGAAAGACGCCACTGGTTCAACTCAATCGACTTCCTGAAGAAGGCTCCGCAGATATCTATGTCAAGCTCGAACACCTCAATCCCGGTGGGAGCGTCAAAGATCGCATCTGCTTAAACATGATTGAAGAGGCGGAACGAGCAGGCAAACTGAAACCCGGTTCGACGATGGTCGAGCCCACCAGCGGCAATACCGGCATTGGTCTTGCCCTGATTTCGGCGGTGCGAGGATATAAACTTATTCTGGTCATGCCTGAAAGCATGAGCATGGAACGCGCCAGCCTACTCTCCTCCTATGGCGCGCAATTAGTGCTGACCCCAGCATGGGAAGGCATGCGCGGGTCGATCAAAGAAGCTGAAAACATCGTAGCTCAGAACCCTGAATACATTATGCCGGATCAATTTTCGAACCCCGCTAATCCGGCCATGCATCGACGCACGACGGGGCCGGAAATCAGGGATGCGCTGGATGGAAACATCGATGCGTTCGTGGCTGCCGTCGGAACCGGAGGCACCATCACTGGCGTCGGGGAAGTGCTCAAGGAAAAGAATCCCAAGGTACAGATTATCGCAGTCGAACCGGTGGGATCTCCGGTGCTATCAGGCGGAGAGCCGGGACCGCATAAGATCCAGGGCATCGGAGCAGGATTTGTGCCGAAAGTACTCAACCGATCCATTCTCGATCGAATCATCACCGTGAGCGATGACGATGCCTACCGCACCACTAAACAATTGGCGCGCACTGAAGGGCTGCTCACCGGCATATCCTCCGGAGCCAATGTGTTCGCCGCTCAGCAGGTTGCGAAAGAGTTGGGACCTGGAAAAACCGTCGTGACGGTATTGTGTGACACCGGCGAGCGATACCTTACGGTAGAGAAATATTTTAATATTTAGACGATGAACTTTAGCGACGAACAGATTACACGCTATAGCCGGCACATTCTGCTTCCCGAAGTCGGAGGGAAAGGGCAGAAGAAACTCGCGCAAGCGCGCGTGCTGGTTGTCGGGGTGGGCGGGCTCGGTTCTCCAGCCATTCTCTACCTTGCCGCTGCCGGAATCGGCACCATTGGAATCATTGACAACGATACCGTCGATCTGACGAATTTGCAGCGACAAGTCATCCATCACACCGAAGACATTGGGAAATCCAAGGTCCTCTCCGCGCAAAACAAGGTAAACGCGCTCAATCCTGACGTCACTGTCGTTCCACTTGAGAAGCGTCTCGATGCGAACAATGCCATCGACATTATCAAAGACTACGACATCGTCGTCGATGGCGCCGATAATTTTCCGACAAAATTTCTCATTAATGATGCCTGCTATTTCGCAAAACGTCCACTCGTCCACGGAGCCATCCTGCGATTTGAAGGCCGGGTATTTACCATTCTTCCACGCGAAACCGCGTGCTATCGCTGTGTATTCAAAGCACCACCCCCGGCTGGCGTGGTTCCCAGCTGCCAGGAAGCCGGCGTCATCGGCGTGCTTGCCGGTGTGATCGGAACCATCCAAGCCACTGAGGTGCTCAAGCTGGTCATTGGAATTGGAACCCCCATCACCAATCGACTTCTAGATTACGATGCCAAGACCAGCCGTTTTCGTCAGATCAAGGTATCGAAACGCCCTGAGTGTCCGCTGTGCGGAGAGCACCAGGCGATATCTGAACTGACCGAATCAGAACAGCCGGCCTGTGCGATAAGTACGTGACGATGACGGGAAAAATTAAAGGGCTGAAATGCCGCGAGTGTGGACGAGCGTACCCGGCAGATCCGATTCACGTCTGCGAGATGTGTTTCGGGCCCTTAGAAGTCGATTACAATTACGATGTCATTAAGCAGACCCTGACTCGTGAGTCGATTGAAAAAGGCCCACCAAGCCTCTGGCGATATATCGATCTTCTTCCTGTCGAGGGCCGTGCAACCGTCGGCCTGGATGCTGGATATACCCCGCTTGTGCATGCCAAAAATCTTGGCGCGCAGCTCGGGCTTGACGAGTTATATATCAAAAACGATACCGTCAATCACCCCACCCTTTCGTTTAAAGACCGTGTGGTCGCGGTTGCCCTCACACGTGCGCGGGAAATGGGATTTGAAACAGTGGCCTGCGCATCAACGGGGAATCTGGCCAATGCTGTCGCCGCACAAGCCGCACAAGCCGGCATGCGCTGCTTCGTCTTTATTCCGGCGAACCTTGAAGCAGGTAAGGTCTTGGGCAATCTCGTGTACCGCCCAACCGTCGTTGAAGTCGAGGGCAACTATGACGACGTCAACAGGCTGTGCAGCGAAATCGCTTCGAAGTACCCGTGGGCGTTCGTCAACGTAAACATTCGACCCTACTATGCTGAAGGATCGAAGAGTCTCGCATATGAAACAGTAGAGCAACTTGGATGGAAAGCCCCTGATCAGGTCGTGATTCCGATCGCATCAGGATCACTGCTGACCAAAATCTGGAAAGGGCTGCATGAACTACATCAGCTTGGGTTTATCGATCCAGTGACGACCAAGCTCCATGGCGCCCAGGCGGAGGGATGTTCTCCAGTCGCAACCGCATTCAAACGCGGCGTCGATTTCTTTAAGCCGGTCAAGCCTAATACGATTGCAAAATCGCTGGCCATTGGAAACCCTGCAGACGGCTATTATGCCATTAAGGCGACGAATGAAAGTGCCGGGAGCATGGACTTCGTATCGGACGATGAAATCGTCGACGGCATCAAGACCCTGGCTCAGACTGAGGGCATCTTCGCGGAAACTGCGGGGGGCGTCACCATTGGCGTGCTAAAGAAACTCGTCAAAAACGGTTTAATCAAGAAAGGGGACGTGACGGTTGCCTACGTGACCGGAAATGGTCTCAAAACACAAGAAGCAATCGCGGAATTCGTCGGACGGCCAGTTCGTATCCTCCCCAAGTTACAAAGTTTTGAAGAAGGAGTCCCGCATGCCAATTAACGTTCGGATTCCACCGCCCCTGCTGCCCGTGACTGGGGGGAAGAGTGAAGTTGAGGCAACCAGCTCAAACATCGCAAGCCTGCTTGAGGAATTGGAAACGAATTACCCCGGCATGAAGGAACGTCTCTGCGACGAGCAGGGAGAGCTGCGGCGTTTTGTGAATATTTACGTGAACGAAGAGGACATTCGATTCCTTGACGGAAAAGAGACTAAACTCAATGAGGGAGATGAGGTATCAATCATCCCAGCAATTGCTGGCGGGAGCTGAGGAATCACGATGCCAAGCTTAAAATATCACCTGCGATTTCCTGAAGAGAAAGTTCCAAGTCCCATCGTCTACGAGATTGGGAAAGAATACCCCGTCGTCACGAATATTCGTGGAGCCAATGTCACTGAAACCACCGGGTGGTTGAACCTCGAACTCACCGGAGAAATTGCCGACATTGAGCGGGCCGTTGAAGGCTTGAAACAAAAGGGCATACAGGTTGATCCCATCGAACTCGATGTGATCGAGTAGCTGATTCCTGAACGTTTGTCGCATGGAATTCACCGACACCCAGATCGAACGCTACAGTCGCCATTTTATTCTTCCTGAAGTGGGAGGGAAAGGGCAGAAAAAGATTGCTGAAGCGAAGGTCCTCATTATCGGGGCTGGAGGCTTAGGGTCCCCTGCTGCCTTGTATCTCGCCGCATCAGGTGTCGGGACCCTGGGCATCGTCGATCACGACGTCGTTGACCTTTCCAATCTACAGCGACAAATCTTACATACGACGCACACCATCGATCAGCCCAAAGTACAATCGGCCATCGAACGTCTCACATCGGTCAATCCCGACGTCACCGTCGTGCCATACCAACATTCAATTGATAACTCAAATATCGAAGAGATATTTGGTGGATTTGATATTATCGTGGATGGATCGGATAACTTTGCAACCCGCTATCTGATCAACGACGCGAGCTTCTTTGCTAAGAAAACGCTAGTTTCAGCCAGCATGTTCCGGTTTGAAGGTCAACTGACGACGTTAAAGCCACACCAGGCATCACCCTGCTACCGCTGCCTGTACCCGGAACCGCCACCCGATGGCCTGGTACCTAATTGCCAGGAGGCGGGGGTATTGGGGGCGCTCGCCGGAACCATGGGTTCGTTGCAGGCATCGGAAGTCATCAAAGAGATCTTAGGCATCGGAACATCCCTCGCCGGCCGCCTCATGCTCTACGACGCCCTCAGCATGACATTTCGCGAAGTAAAAATTCCCAAAGACCCGAAATGCACGTTGTGCGGACCCAATCCCGCTATTACTAAGCTTCTAGACTACTCATTTAGCTGCACGGTTGCGCAGTAGTAGTTTCCCCCGCATGCTCCACATTCCCCAATCAATCATCGATGAGATGACGGCACATGCACGGAGTCTTGACCCTGTCGAGTGCTGCGGCATCATGGCTGGGACGACTTCCGGAGAGAATGCCCACGTGAGCCATATCTATCAGATTAAAAACGGAGATAATTCCCCAGTCTCGTACTTTATGGATCCCAAGGAATTGCTGTGGGTCCATAAAAACATGCGATCAAACCAACTCGATCTGCTCGTCATCTACCATTCACACACCCATACCCAGGCCTATCCGTCCGCCACTGACGTTCGGCTCGCCTTCTATCCCGAAGCGCACTACGTGATCATTTCACTCGAGATGAAGGACCAGCCAAACATCAAGGCATTTCGAATCGTGGACGGAAAAATCGATTCAGCAGAGCTTTTGGTGGTGAATCCCGCCAGCAAATAAAACCGTTTCAGAACTCCGGGAACTCTCCCCACAGTGCGCCCGGGAAATTTACCACACCCTTTTTCCCTTTCAACGCGCCATCGGCATGATAATCGAGCAGAAACATAACGCCTGGACGCTTCTCCAGGTACACCACCGCATGCGCATTCCCGGTATCATCAGCAATCACGCCGTGCTTGCCATACCCGGTGGGACCCAAAGGCTCGTCGCTGAATTCTGGTTTCAGAATCAGTACGTTCCACATCGTATACACGCCATTGGGAATGAGGCCGGAAAAATCGAATTCCAGCTTCGTCCGTTTTTTGTCCAACAGGGTAATCACCACCGAACCGTGAGCGGCCGTGAATGATTGCCTCGTCATGCCGGGAGGAAACCCTCCCATGCGATAGGCTTCCGGCGCTGGGAACAGCTCCACTGTAAATTGGTTTTCGGGACCATCGTCACCATTTGCTGAGACGCCAGTGGCCATGAACAGAGCACATACCCCCATAACCACGCAGTACATGAGAACCGCTCTTATCATGATCGTCTCTTATTTCCCAAAGAGGCGGTCAAAGAACCCCTCAGATTTCTCTTCGGCTTTAGCTTCGGTTTTGGCCTCGGCTTCAGTATCAGGTGTATTTTCTAAGTGATACTTCCGCTTATTTTTTCCAACTTTATGCACAAAGCCTTGCAGCGATTTGTACTCTCCGTCTTTTTCTACCACCATGAAATCGAGATCATAGTACGTCCCGTTGCTGGAGGTAAAATCCGCACAGCTCACGTAGTAATCAGATTTTTTGACGATCCCGTCGTGAAGGTCGTCGAGCTTTAGTTTGAGGACTTTGTCGTCAATGGGATCGTAGAGGATATAACGACCATCCACCGAGTTGTTCTTAATGTGCTCTGTCATTGCTGCCTGGATGCCCGTTCGCTTTTCCCCTTTGATGCTGGGATCGTCTGCCCCGAATGCGTTGGCCGCAATACCCATCATCATGAGAATAAGGACTATTCGTATCATAGTATTTGCCTCCGGTTGTTGTGTGTGAACAGTTGATATGGCGAAAAGCACTTAGCCTTTCGCATCCTTAGTACAGCGGATCCCGATATCATAGATTCGGTTCAGTGGATCATACCCCACTCGTGACGCCGAATGAATGACTGCTGGGATATTAATCCATGATCCGCCACGAACGGTTTTGTTTCGACCGCGCTTTGGACCCGTTGGATTTTTCTTCGGACTCTCTTTGTAGTAGTGCTCGGCATACCAATCGTTTGTCCATTGCCAGACGTTCCCTGACATGTCGTGAATCCCGTATGGACTCTTTGATCGTTCAAAATGCCCGACCGGGGTCAATGTTTTGTCTCCACTCCACGGCCGACCATAATTTGCATGTGATGGCGTAGGTGCCTCATTGCCCCACGGATACCTCAGACCGTCCGGTCCGCGAGCGGCTTTCTCCCACTCGGCTTCGGTAGGCAGTCGGCCTCCGGCCCAGCGACAATAGGCCCTCGCGTCATACCATGACACGTTGATCACCGGCTGGTGCATGATGGCTTCCGGAACGGAATCACCCTTCCAGAGCGTGTACTTCGCCCTGGACTCGTTTCGAGGAGCGCGACGATCCTTCGCGAGAATAAACTCACGATACTGGGCGTTGCTCACGAGAAACGTATTAATAGAGTAGGCGTTGAGGTAGACACGATGCACGGGAGTTTCATTGCCGAACATTTCAGGTTTACACTGTCCCCGACAGAGGCGCAACGCTTCGACATCCCCCATAAGATCTCCCGTTTTAGTCGTACAGTCGGTTTCGCACAACAGAGTCACGAGATCGACATCCTGAGGGCTGCTTCCCATAACAAACTCGCCGGCGGGGATGAGAACCCATGAGTTGGTGGGTTGCTCGCCCGCAACTGGCATTGCCGCCGCAGCCAGCAGCATTGTAAGGAACACTACCGCTTTCATATTTCTGAATAAAGGGACGAAGGAGGTGCCTGCACGCGAGGTTCTTGCGGTGGAGCTAGACGTCCTGGACTTCGCCCTCTTCATCTTTCATATCCATGGGATGCTGGAGTGGCGTATCGGTTAGTTCGTTGGAATATTCGGCCAACTCCGGCTGTCGTTGCCCGAGCTGCTCAAGGTCTCTATCGAGCGCCGAAAGATGGTCGGAATGTTCT
>JYMV01009822.1_pt1 | contig 25638 bp, 27 predicted proteins | sample 338911 | NCBI WGS metagenome assembly JYMV01 (sample SAMN03354496, study PRJNA234377) | hydrothermal vent metagenome | biome: Deep sea; feature: Hydrothermal plumes at the Eastern Lau Spreading Center, Western Pacific Ocean; material: Seawater | place: Tonga | collected 2009 | depth 2000 m m
AGGCAAGATACCGTGCAGCACGCCGAAGTGGCGGAACGGCAGACGCACTAGATTCAGGGTCTAGCGAGGGCAACCTCGTGGGGGTTCAAATCCCCCCTTCGGCACCATTATCTCTCCGATTGATATTTCCCGCCAAGCCAGGGCCCTCGAAGCTCGGTACGTCGTGACCCATATTTCAGTATAGGGGATAGCACTCGCGGTGTGAGTAATGACAAGTGAAGAGATCATAGCCGGCACTGAACGGTATCTTATGCATACCTATGCGCGGCAACCCCTTGCGCTCACTCGCGGGGCGGGCTGTCGTGTCTATGATCCCGAAGAACGCGAGTATATTGATTTTGTTTCTGGCGTTGCCGTAGACGCACTCGGGCACTGTGCTGAAGAGGTCACCTCAGCGCTCAATGCCCAGGCTGCCACCCTGATGCACGTGTCCAATCTGTATCACACTGAACCGCAGGTTCAGTTGGCCAAGTTGCTTGTCGAACATTCCTTTGCCGACAAGGTGTTTTTCTGTAATAGCGGCGCGGAAGCTAATGAAACCGCGATCAAGCTAACTCGGCAGTATGCTGCCCAAACACATGGCCTTGAATGCTATGAGATTATTGCGATGGAGAATAGTTTTCATGGCCGTACCATGGCGACGATTGCCGCGACCGGCCAACCGCGATTTCACGCCGGCATTGGCCCGCTGCTTCCTGGCATTCTTCATATTCCGTTCAATGACATTGGTGCCGCCAAACGTGCCATTACTGCGAGCACCGCAGGTGTCCTGGTTGAACCGATTCAAGGGGAAGGTGGCGTTGTGGCTGCGGATCGGCAATTTCTGCAGGAACTCCGAGACCTGTGCGACCGTTTTGGTAGTCTGTTGATCTTCGACGAAGTGCAAACGGGTGTAGGACGAACTGGGCAGCTCTTTGCGTACGAGCATGATGGCGTGATCCCCGATATCATGACCTTGGCCAAAGGGTTAGGTGGGGGCGTTCCCATCGGCGCGTGTTTGGCCGTCGACCGGGTTGCGCAAGCATTCAGTCCCGGAATGCATGGGTGTACCCTGGGAGGCAATCCGTTGGTGTGTGCCACTGCGCGCGCCGTCATGCAGCGGTTGCTGGAACGGGATGGCTTGCTCGATCATTGTCGAGTGACCGGCCAGTATTTCGTGGAAAAACTGCATGTACTAAAGGAGATGTTTGGGTGTATTCAGGACGTACGTGGTCGGGGTTTGTTGCTCGGGTTGGCGCTAAGCATTGAGGGAAAGCACATTGTCGACACCTGTCGTGAGCAGGGATTCTTGATCAACTGTACCAGCGGCCGAGTGTTGCGATTTATCCCCCCTCTCACTATCAGCCGAGAGGACATCGGTCGATTGTGTGACGTGCTTACCACCGCGTTCCAGAAAACCATGGAAGAGACGGCATCATGAAACCGACACATCTCATGCGGATTGCAGGTTTCAGTGCGGCCGACATCAACGCATTGCTCCGCAGCGCGAGCGCATTGAAGGCAAATCCAGCAGATTACATCGGATCACGACCTCTCGCAGGAAAGACCATCGGCCTTGTGTTTGAAAAGGCGTCAACACGCACGCGTATTTCCTTTGAGGTTGCGATGACGCAATTGGGCGGGCACTCGCTGGTGCTTGGATCGGAAGGCAGTCAGATGACCCGAGGGGAATCTGTGGCAGACACGGCCAAGGTCCTTTCCCGCTATCTCGATGGTCTTGTGATCCGAACGTTCGGACAGGATATCCTTGACGAGTGGGCATCACACGCGACGATTCCCGTCATTAACGGGCTCACGGATCTTCATCATCCCTGTCAGGCTCTGGCGGACCTCCTGACAATTCAAGAGTGTACTGGGCAACTCCAAGGCGTAAAAGTTGCCTATATTGGTGATGGCAACAATGTTGCACATTCGTTGATCGAAGCAGCGGTATGTATGGGTATGTCGATATCTCTTGCGTGTCCGTTAGGTTATGCGCCGCAGCAGGCAATTGTGGATGCAGCTCGCGGTGGGGTAGGTGCAGGTACGGTAGAATGTGTGACTGACCCTATGATCGCCGTAAAAGATGCGGACTTCATCTATACTGATGTCTGGACGAGTATGGGATTTGAAGGGGAGCAAGAAACGCGAACAACAGTGTTTTCAGGATATCAGGTGAATGCAGCGTTGGTGGCCGCCGCAAAACCCACAGCGCTGGTGATGCATTGTTTGCCGGCGCATCGGGGGGAAGAAATTGCGGCTGATGTTGTTGACGGTCCACAATCGATTGTGCTTGATCAAGCCGAAAACCGATTGCACGTTCAGAAAGCTATTCTTGTACATCTACTTGGGGACTCTTGACAACGATGAACGCTGAAAACAAGAAAGTTGTCCTTGCCTATTCCGGTGGCCTCGACACGTCGGTCATTCTGAAATGGCTTATTGAAGAATCCGGATATGACGTGGTCGCGTTTTGTGCTGACCTTGGCCAAGGCGAAGACTTTGATGCCGTGCGTGAGAAAGCGCGGGCTGTCGGCGCATGTAGTGTCTGGATCGAGGACCTGCGTGATGTCTTTACGATCGAGTTCGTGTTTCCGATGCTTCGCGCCAATGCGGTCTATGAAGGGTGCTATTTGTTGGGAACAGCGATTGCGCGGCCTTTGATTGCGCAACGGCAGGTTGAAATTGCACGGAAGGAAGGTGCTGAGGCCATTGCGCATGGAGCCACGGGCAAAGGAAACGATCAGGTACGGTTTGAACTTGCTGCGCGGGCTCTGGATCCGGACATCTCCATTATCGCACCCTGGCGGACATGGTCCTTTCGGTCACGACATGATTTGCTTGAATATGCGAAACAGCATGGTATTCCCGTCTCTGTGTCCCCCGCCAAACCGTACAGTGTCGACCAGAATCTGTTTCACGTCAGTTCGGAAGGGGGCGTTCTCGAAGATCCATGGAAGGAAGCGCCGGCAGATGTGTATCAGATCACGGGTGCACCTGAATCAAGCCCGGACACGCCCCAGTACCTTGAAATCCAATATGACGCCGGCAATCCTGTTGCCGTCGATGGCCAGCAACTGTCACCCGCTGATCTGCTGGCTCACGTAAACACAATCGGCGGGACCCATGGCATTGGACGACTCGATCTTGTTGAGAATCGCTACGTCGGCATGAAATCGAGAGGCATCTATGAAACGCCCGGTGGGACCATTCTGCACGTGGCGCATCGAGGCATTGAATCTATCACTATGGATCGCGAGGTGGTCCACCTGCGCGATGCATTGATTCCTCAATATGCCAAGATTGTCTATGAAGGCTATTGGTTTTCTCCAGAGCGTGAGATGCTGCAGTGTGCGATTGATGAGGCCCAACGGCATGTCACTGGGACGGTCAGAGTGAAATTGTACAAGGGCTCATGCACCGTCGTCGGACGACGATCGGATGTTTCATTGTATCGTGAAGATCTGGCGACATTTGAAGAGGATAGTGTCTATAAACAACAAGATGCCGAAGGGTTCATCCGGCTGAACGGGCTTCGATTGGCAATTCAGGCATCTCGTCGACGTGGGCCATCATGATATCCAAGAAGGACACCACAGAAAAACTCTGGGCAGGTCGTTTTCGCGTGCCACTCGATCCGGAAGTCGAACGGTTCAGTAGCTCGCTGCCCATCGACCGGCGTCTTTACCGCTACGATATACGTGGGAGTATTGCGCACAGTCAGACCCTCGCAAAGGCCGGGCTATTGACGCTTCGGGAATCGTCGCGGATGGTGAAGGGGTTGAAGCAGATCGAACGAGAAATCGACGCCGGGGCGTTTGTATTCACGAATGAAGATGAAGACATTCACATGGCCATCGAGCGTCGATTAACCAGTCTGGTGGGCAAGGTTGGTGGCAAACTTCATACCGGACGAAGTCGCAATGACCAAGTTGCAGTCGATGTCCGCATGTATGTCAAAGATCGAGTCAACGATCTGATTCGAGGGGTCATCCGCTTTCAGCAGGCGCTGGTCAACTGTGCCGGACATCATCGGGATGTCGTGATGCCGGGATATACGCATCTTCAGCGTGCACAGCCAGTGTTGTTTGCGCATCACCTATTAGCCTACGTCGAGATGTTGGAGCGTGATAAGCAGCGATTGCGAGACGCGCTGAAGCGTATCGATGTGATGCCGCTGGGATCGGGGGCGCTTGCGGGACCAAATTTTCCGCTTGATCGCAAGTACACCGCACACATTCTCGGGTTTCGGGCAGTGACGGAGAATAGTCTCGACGCCGTGTCGGATCGAGACTTCATTTTGGAAACCCTCGGAATTTTATCGATCCTCATGACACACCTTTCACGTCTCAGCGAAGAGTTGATTTTGTGGTCGTCCAAGGAATTTCAGTTTGTCGAACTTGATGATGCGGTGTGTACGGGAAGTAGCATGATGCCGCAAAAGAAGAATCCTGATGTGCCGGAACTCGTTCGCGGGAAAACTGGCCGTGTATATGGCCATCTCATCGGGTTACTGACCGTGATGAAAGGTCTCCCCCTCAGCTATAATCGCGATTTGCAGGAAGATAAGGTTCCCTTGTTTGATGCCGTTGAGACCGTCAGTGCCTGTGTGAATTTGTATCCAAAGCTGTTTCAGAGCATCACGGTCAATCGTGAGGTGTTGGCTGCGGCAGTCCAGGATGAATGGTTGTTTGCGACTGATCTTGCCGATTATCTTGTAACGCGAGGGGTTCCGTTCCGGGAGGCGCATCATATCGTTGGTCGGATGGTGCGGTTTTGTTCAGATCACCATCGGAAGTTTACCGACTTTACCCTGAAAGAACTCCAAACCTTCGCATCCCAGTTTGATAAAGGTGCGATTGAAGTATTGACGGTTGAGGGGTCGCTCAAGCGAAAATCGGCAATCGGTGGGACTGCCAGGAAGCGGGTCGAAAAACGGCTTGCCGTCCTTGAGAAGGCGTTGCAGCGTGAAGCCAATTGATGAGGCGAGATACTGGTGTCTAGGTTGGCTATTCAGTGTGACCCTGCTGTTATCGGGAGGTTGCGGAGTCAAGGGCCCTCCGGTCGCGCCGGAAGATCTTCTTTCTGATACAAACGCGACGTCGATTGAGGACGATGAACAAGAGGATGATAGTTACTAATGGTGCTTTCGCGTTAAGATAGTGGATACAGAGATTTATCATGCATGATTTTCAATTTGTTGATGGAGAGTTGTTCTGTGAAGGTGTTTCTATCGCGGCTGTCGCGGCGAAGGTAGGGACCCCTTTCTATCTGTATAGCCACGCCACCCTCTGCCGCCACCTGCAGGTCTTTGATTCTGCCTTTTCGGATATTCCCCACCTGACCGCATTTGCGGTGAAATCCAATTCAAACCTGGCAATTCTGAAACTGGTTGCGAATCATGGGCTGGGTGCGGATATCGTGTCGGGGGGAGAACTCTATCGCGCACTCCAAGCAGGGATCGAGCCAACTAAGATCGTCTTTGCCGGGGTCGGGAAGAACGCTGAAGAGATTGAGTATGCGCTTAAGACCGGGATCCGCATGTTCAATGTAGAATCAGCGGCAGAGCTTGGTGCAATCAATGACGTTGCGGCGCGGATGGGAACGAAAGCTCCCGTCGCGTTGCGCGTCAATCCAGATGTCGACCCCATGACGCACCCGTATATTGCCACCGGATTGAAGAAGAGCAAGTTCGGTATCGGTTCTCAATTCGCGCTCGAGAGCTTTGAGGCTGCGATGCAATGTTCTGCCATTGATGTGGTTGGTGTGCATATGCATATCGGGTCGCAGCTGACCACGGTGAGTCCATTTGTTGATGCAGTGAAAAAACTCTTAGGACTGATAGAGCAACTACAGCAACGTGGGATCGATCTGCACTGCATCAATGTTGGCGGTGGTCTCGGAATCTCGTACGAGGATGAAACACCGCCGCATCCAAGCGATTTAGCTGAAGCACTGATGCCGCTTCTGCGTGACCTGAAGGTGCACCTGATTCTTGAACCGGGACGGGTCATCGTTGGCAATGCCGGAATTCTCGTGACCAAGGTGCTGTATATCAAGAACGGAGATGGGAAGAACTTTGTCATTGTCGATGCGGCGATGAACGATCTACTTCGTCCGAGTTTATATGATGCGTATCATAAGATCGTGCCGGTCCGACAGGACAAGCGCGATTCGATGGTCGTTGATGTGGTTGGGCCAATCTGTGAATCCGGGGACTTTCTTGCCAAAGATCGCAAACTTCCTGAGGTCAAACCGGAAGAGCTACTTGCCGTGATGAGTGCCGGCGCCTATGCATTTACGATGGCGTCGAACTATAATGCGCGTCCCCGCGTTCCGGAAGTGATGGTTCGAGATCGGGACATCCATGTGATTCGCGAACGCGAAAGCTATGTGGATTTGGTGAAGGGTGAAGTGATTCCTAATTTTCTTCAATAACACCTCGACATGATCTCAATATGATTCCTTTCATGAAACTCGCGGGCAGTGGCAATGATTTTATCCTCATTGATAATCGACGTGGGGCGCTCGCGCCGACGCGGTTGAAACGGCTCGCGATTCAGTTGTGCCGTCGTCGATGGTCAGTTGGAGCTGACGGTTTAATTGTGATTGAGCCGTCCTCGCGGGCTGACTTTAAGTGGAAATTCTTCAACGCCGATGGAAGCCGGGCTGGATTTTGCGGAAACGGAGCACGCTGTGCTGCGCGTTTTGCACATATCAAGAAGATCGCGCGGCGGCATATGGTGTTTGAGACCCGTGTCGGTCTGATTGCTGCCGAGGTGGTGAGCCCACGTGGTGAGCGAGTGAAAGTGCGTATGCCTGATCCGAAAGGTCTTCGGTTGGATGTGAAGATTCCAATTGATGGCCAAGAATACATCGCGCACCTGGTTGATGCTGGTGTGCCACACTGTGTGTATATGGTTGACGATCTCGATAATGCGGATGTAGAGGGATTAGGTCGCACCACGCGCAATCACCGTCTATTCCGTCCGGTGGGGACTAATGTCAACTTCATTAACGTCGTCGATAGCCATCGCATTGGGATTCGAACCTATGAACGGGGTGTCGAGGGAGAGACATTAGCGTGTGGGACGGGATCGATTGCCGCAGCAGTGATCGCGAATAAACTCGCGGGAGCGACCTCTCCCGTTACCGTCATGCCCGCCAGCGGCCTTCCACTGATTGTGTCATTCACGGTTAAGGATGGGATGTATCGAGAAGTATTTATGGAAGGCGATGCGCGCGTGATCTACGACGGTTACATCAAACCAGACGCCTTGGACTAACGGGATATCTGATCATGGGTACTCCACACACGCCATATCGAGGATCGATGGTCGCGATCGTCACGCCTTTCAAAGAAGGCGCGTTCGATGCTACAGCGTTCGAGCATCTTATCGATTTTCAGCTCAGCAACGGCACTGCGGGTATTGTTCCCTGTGGAACGACCGGAGAATCGGCGACCCTGAGTCACGAGGAGCATCGGCGTGTGGTCGAAGTGGCGGTCAAGGCGGTTGGTGGTCGAGTTCCCGTGGTTGCTGGCACGGGGTCCAATAGTACTGATGAAGCCATCGATCTGACCCGTCATGCTAAGCAGGTTGGCGCTAATGCGGCACTTCTCATTACACCCTATTACAACAAGCCGACTCAAGAAGGCCTCTTTCTTCATTATCAACGGGTCGCCGAATCCGTAGACTTACCCCTGATTCTGTACAATATTCCTAGTCGGACGGCGGTGAATATGTTGCCCGAGACCGTCGAACGGTTGTGTACGGTTCCCAACGTTGTTGCGATCAAGGAAGGGTCTGGTTCTCTTCAACAGATGAGCGATATTGTGCGCCGCTGTGGCGAGCGGATGCCCGTACTCTCAGGAGATGACGGACTCACGCTCCCCATCCTGGCAATAGGTGGAACCGGCGTGATAACGGTATCCGCGAATATTATCCCCAAAGATGTCTCGACCATGATTTCGGCATTTGAAGCCGGGAATATCGATCAGGCCAGGCAGGGTCATCTGAAAATGGACCCGCTGGTGTCCGCACTATTTTTCGAAACCAACCCCATCCCCGTCAAACAAGCCCTTGCCTTTATGGGGAAAATGTCGCCTGAAGTGCGTCTTCCTCTTTGCCGCATGGCTGAGGGAAATCAGCAACGCCTTCGGCAGGTCATGACCACATACGGGCTACTCTGATGCGCCTGATCATGTCCGGAGCAGCTGGCCGAATGGGCCAGTGCATCATTGGCTTGATTCAGCGGGCTGAGGATTGCGAACTCACTGGCGCCGTTGAAATCCACGGCCATCCGGCCGTTGGCAAGGATGCTGGAACTCTTGCTGGATGTGGCACGCTTGGCATCAACGTGAGCGATACGCTCGAGAACGTGATTGATCAGGCCGATGCCGTGATTGACTTCTCCTTGCCTGCAGGCACGATGTCGAATGCGAAAATCTGTGCCGAACATGCCACCCCCTTGGTGATCGGAACGACAGGACTGTCATCAACTCAGACAGATGAATTGCGGCAATGTGTTCGCAGCTTTCCCTGTGTTCTGGCACCAAATATGAGTATTGGCATCAACGTCTTGTTGAATGTGCTTGCGGAAATGGCGGTCGTGCTTGAAAAGGACTACGACATCGAAGTGGTTGAAGCCCACCATCGATTTAAACAAGATGCGCCAAGTGGAACTGCCCTTGCCATGGCAAAGACGATTGCGAAGGCACAAGGGAAAGATTTTGACGAGGTAGGGATCTATGGCCGTCAAGGGGATCGAAAACCTGGCGAGATTGGAATGCAATCCATTCGTGCCGGGGATATCGTTGGTGATCATACCGTCTATTTTGGAGGAGTAGGGGAGCGCATTGAGATTACCCATCGTGCTCAAAGCCGGGAAACCTTTGCCTACGGAGCCATACAAGCGGCTCGCTGGGTGTCAACGCAATCATCGGGACTCTATGATATGCAAGATGTTCTGGAACTGAAGAAGGGCTGATCAACGCATGAACATTGAATTCAGCGACCGCATCAAGAATCTTCCTCCGTACCTCTTTGCAGCCATCGATGCCGCCAAGCAGGCGGCAAAAAGTAGAGGCATGGACATTATTGATCTCGGTGTGGGCGATCCGGACCTTCCTACTCCTGTGCTGATCATCGATAGCCTTGCGGCCGCGGCAAAAGATCCTAAGAACCACCAGTACCCGTCCTATATCGGAATGTTGTCTTTTCGTGAGGCGGTAGCGAAGTGGTACCAACGGCGATTCTCCATTTCGATCGACCCGGCACGTGAGGCTCTCACGTTAATCGGTTCCAAGGAGGGTATCGGACATATTCCGCTGGCGTTCATCAATCCAGGGGACGTTGTGCTCGTTCCCGATCCAGGATATCCGGTGTATTCCGTTGCGACGACCTTTGCCGGAGGTGTCGTACACACCATGCCGCTCACACGGGCAAATGGATTTCTTCCCGACCTCGACGGGATCCCGGCTGATGTGTGTACGCGAGCCAAGCTGATGTTCTTGAATTACCCAAATAATCCAACGACCGCCATTGCCACGCGAGAATTTTTTGCTCGCGTGATCGAATTTGCGTCTCGGCATAACATCATCGTATGTCACGACAATGCCTATTCCGAGATCTATTTCGATGATTGTCGTCCGATAAGCTTCATGGAAGTTGACGGGGCTCGAGAGGTGGGTGTCGAGTTTCATTCGCTGTCGAAAACCTTCAATATGACCGGGTGGAGAATCGGCTCTGTGGTCGGAAACGAATCGGTCGTTGCAGGATTAGGGAAGGTCAAGACGAATATCGATTCCGGAGTTTTTCAGGCAGTCCAAGAAGCGGGTATCACCGCTTTGGGAGCTGACGATCAGATTGTTGCGGATGCGAGAGCGATTTACCAGGAACGTCGGAATGTGTTGGTGCCAGGGCTGAAAGCTCTTGGCATCGATGTCTATCCAACCGATGCAACCTTCTATGTTTGGATGGACGTGCCGTCGTCGTTCACCTCGGCAAGCCTCGCAAGCCATCTGATCGAAAAAATTGGCATTGTTGCAACGCCGGGGAATGGCTTTGGAGACGCTGGCGAGGGATACCTCCGAATGACATTGTGTGCGCCAAAAGAGCGACTCGCCGAGGCGGTTGATCGGATGAAGACCATTGGCATCTAGGCGTGCACGCCTATCTTGGTATTGGCTCGAACGCAGGCGATCGACGATCGTGGTGCGCAAATGCCATCGTGCGTTTGACCAGCCATCCTGATATTTCAAGCCTCACACAGTCCGCGCTGTATGAAACAGAACCGGTAGACGCTCCTAATCAGGAATGGTTTCTGAACTGTGCGGTCGGTCTTGAAACAGCACTAACCGCTCAAGCCCTCTTCTCGTTGTGCACGCGAATCGAACGTGATCTTGGGCGTGTACGATCTGAGCGCAACGAACCGCGAACCATCGACCTTGATTTGCTCTTCTATGGAACCGAATTAGTGAACACATCCGATCTTATCGTGCCCCATCCTCGCCTTGAGACACGGAGATTCGTACTCGTCCCACTCGCAGAGATCGCACCCGATGTGAGACACCCCGTATTGCACCTTACTGTACGAGAGTTGCTTGATCGGCTTGGAAACACACCGACCGTACGCAAGCTCGATGAAATGCAGCAATGTGATGAGTAATCGATGAAGGTCATCAAGACCATTTCTGCAATGCAAAAATATTCAACGCATTGCCGAAAAATCAGCCGCTCCATTGGGTTCGTTCCGACAATGGGTGCACTTCATGATGGGCATCGTGCACTCATCAAGGCCGATCGTCACACCAATAGAATTGTCGTGGTCAGCCTGTTCGTCAATCCGCTACAGTTTGGGCCGCGCGAAGATTTCCAACAGTATCCGAGGACACTCACACAAGACCGACTATTTTGTGAGAAAGCGGGAGCAGATATTCTGTTTGTGCCAAACGGGCATGCAATGTATCCCGATGGGTTTCAAACAACCGTGTTGGTAGGCAAGGTCACGCAAGGGTATGAAGGACAGTCACGTCCGGCGCATTTCGACGGTGTGACCACGGTGGTGACCAAGCTTTGTCATATTGTCGCACCAGATCGAGTGTACTTCGGCCAGAAGGATTACCAGCAGGCGATTGCGGTGAAGCAGATGCTGCTAGATCTTAACATGCCGATCAAAATGGTGATGCGGCCGACAGTGCGGGAATCCGATGGCCTCGCGATGAGTTCTAGAAATACGCACCTCAAACCCAACGAGCGTGGGGCTGCAACCGTGATCTATCATGCATTGAAGGAAGGGGGAAGGCAGATTCGTTTAGGTGAGCGGTCTGGAGCAAGAATCCGAGGAGCCATCGAGAGGGTCTTGAACACTGAAGCTGTGGTTAATGTTGACTACGTCGGAATAATGCATCCAGACACGTTAGAAGAGATGAAAAAACTTACGGGTCGTGTGGTGTTGGCCATTGCCGTCTATATTGGAAAAACGCGGTTGATCGATAACGTCATCGTGCGGGTACCAACTTTATGAGAAGGATGTCGCCTCTTCATGTCAGTTTCGGATACGTCGATTGCCGCAATGCTTCCAATTGGGTTTTTGACTCAATCCATTGGGACATATATTGCGTACTTTTCATGGTGTGGTGACGTAACATCGCACCGGTGAAATTACGCTGCCGGTGCGAGTCCAGATCCATTCGCAGCTGATTGATTCGCGTAATCAGTTTCGCCCCGATCATCTCCTGATCGAATGCCGTTTCGAGTATGGGTTGAATTCGATCTTGAGCCTGCTGCCAGTGTTTATGATTCTGGTAGAGGTCAACGGACGCGCTGACAAATTCCTCAACCGTATGGGTGATGCTTCCGGGCCAGGATAAATCGCCACACATACCCTCTGCCCCAATGGGAGTCGTGACTGAGGGAGTGCCTGCGACCATCGCATCCAATAACTTTCCTTTAAGACCGGCTCCAAAACGGAGGGGGGCCAAACAAACTCGTGCATTCTCCATCACGTCTACGGCATTATCTGCCCAGCCTTTAACACAAAATCCATCCTTGGGTTGATGGAGCCGCATGGCTTTAGAGGGTGGGTACGCGCCGTAAATATGTAACTCAGCGTCTTGAATCTGTGTGCGAATGTGTGGCCAGAGTGTATGCAAATAGAGGACAGAATCCCAATTTGGAACGTGGCGGAAGTTGCCGATAGTGAGAAAATGTTTCCGGACCTCAAACGGCGTGCGCTGAGATGAGAGCGAGGGTAAATCCAGCATAAAGGGCACGTGTTGAAGGAGTGAGTGTGGTACGTTAAAAGGGTGTGCTAATAACTCCATTTCGTAATCAGAGATAATGAGGGACAGGTCTGACCGATAAATCGAGGCAATTTCGCGTTTCGCAATATCTGAACACCAGTCTGCCTGGGTTAAATCCCTGTCCTGTCTGTAGGCTTCCTGGCGGGCCCCCCGCAGACATTGCAGATCTCCAGTGTCCAAAATTCTTAACGCCTGGGGGCAGTTCTTTTCCACCCTCCAGCCGTATTGCTCTTCCATGATGAAGCAGTCATACATCACAAGATCGGGCTGTTGTTGTGCAATAAACTGATCGAAACTCGAATCATTGAGTGTGATTGAGTGAACCTCAATGTCTTCAGTGCGCAGATCGATCATGTGCTCGGTTGCTTGCGCAGCACTGGCAAAGGTGACGCTCCAGCCTTCCGACCTGAACACACGTAAAATAGACAGCATGTGACTGCCGGCCGCAGAAGACGAAGGCTCGGGCCACACCCAGCCAATAATAAGGATAGAGGTCATAAGTACTGGATCGCTGATGTCTGGGGAGGATCAGTACGAAAAAAGTAAGTGGTCGGGGCGAGAGGATTTGAACCTCCGACATCCAGCTCCCAAAGCTGGCGCGCTACCGAACTGCGCCACGCCCCGCCAATTCTTGTTATAAATTCACGATCAATCCCTTTTGGATATTGACCAGCGCTTCAATGGATTTTTTGCCCATGTCCAAAAATCCCGCCAGTTCTTCTGATGTAAACGTCATGTGTTCTGCCGTTCCCTGGATCTCGACAAATCGGCCCGCGCCGGTCATCACCAAGTTCATGTCCACTTGTGCCATTGAATCCTCTTCATAACACAGATCCGTCATCAGCATATTGCCGACTTTTCCGACGCTAATGGCGGCGAGGTAATCGGTGAGGACTTGTTTCTTGATGAGGCCCTTCTCTTTCCCAAACGCGATCGCATCGTGGAGCGCAAGAAAACTTCCCGTAATCGAAGCGGTCCTGGTTCCACCATCAGCCTGGATCACATCACAATCGATCCACACTGTCCGTTCTCCAAGTGCCTCAAGATCGGCAACCGAACGCAGTGACCGGCCAATGAGACGCTGGATTTCATGGGTCCGTCCGCCAACTTTTCCGCGTGATGATTCTCGTGGACTTCGTTGGTGTGTGGAACGCGGAAGCATTGAATACTCCGCAGTAATCCACCCTGTCCCTTTGTCTCGTAAGAAGGGGGGCACCTTCTCTTCTAACGACGCCGTACAGATGACCTTTGTTTCACCCATTTCGATCAGGACAGATCCCTCTGCGGACTTGATGAAATTTCGAGTAATCGTCACCGGGCGATGGGCGTCACATGCGCGACCATCTTTACGGACCATTGATGCTACGGTCATGGTTGTTGGTCTTGATTGATGGCCGCTTTAGCCTGGCGTTTGATTCGTCTGGCGATGTAGAATCGAAGCATCAGGAGCCCCACGATGAAAACACTCACTCCACCGATAAAAATGTCAGATTGCCCGATAACGTACGGCATAGTAACCGAAATTGTGCCGTTTTGACAGGGGAAATTCAAGTGTGTTACGGTGCAATCCGCTATGAAAATTGGCCCAAAAACAGTCGTCGAAATGGATTATGCGGTGCTCCTGGATACTGGGGAAGTCGGGGAGTCGACCTTTGGGCGTGGTCCCATCGAGTTCATTTACGGTGATGACACGGTGGTTCCGGGTCTCTATAAAGCTATATCGGGGCTCGGCAAAGGAGATCGGCGCTCCTTCAAGATTGATCCGACTGAAGGCTACGGCGTCTATGAGGCATCGGAGGTTCGAAAAGTTCCCAGGGCTGGTCTCCCACCTGAGGTGACGCCGGAGCCGGATATGAACCTCCAGGTGCAAGATCCCACAGGTCGATATCGCTTAGTGACGATTAAGGAAGTCGAGGAAGAAACGCTGACGGTGGATTTCAATCACCCGTACGCCGGAAAGACCCTGACATTTGACGTGTTGATCCGGAATGTCCGTGAGGTTACGGACGAAGAATTGGAGCAAGGTCTTACACCGCAAATGGTTGAGGGGCAGGATGAGCCGTCTGCATTTTCTAATGCAGGGCAAAGGCAGCCATCTGGTCTTGGGCAGAACATCATGGGCGATGAAGAGCCACCCGACTACCCCGAAGCGTTCAACTGAACGCTTCGCTCTTGCGGACTTCGAGGAAGATGTGGTCGTCGATGTTTTGCTCTCTGACGTGCTGCTCTCGGTCGACGGTGTTGACGTGCTGCTTGAGGAAGCGGATGAATCGCTTTTTGTAGAGTCACCCGCAGTTTTATCCATTTTTGGTGTGTCTCCAGATTTCTTATCCCCGCTTTCTTTTTCCGTATCAGCGGGTTCCTTTGAATCAGGTGGTTTCGATTTATTGGAATAGTCAGTGATATACCACCCACTCCCCTTGAATGAGAGTCCGGGGGCTGAGATCAGCTTCGTGACCTTGCCGGAACATTGTTCACATTTCTTGATCGGCTTGTCAGAGAACTTCTGGATCACTTCAAAGCGATGCCCGCACGCAGAACAGGAATATTCATACAATGGCATTAAGACGCCTCCCTTTTGGACAACGATACATATGTAGATCTCATGACGTCACCGTCTGAAGTTTCTGCACCGCGAGGCGTATGCGGTCGAGTCCGGTTTTGATCTTCTCGCGACTCGTTGCATAGGAAATGCGAATATGCGTAGGAGCTCCAAACGGATCGCCCGGAACGATGGCCACGTGAGCTTCGTGGAGTAAGTACGTCGCGATCTGTGATGACGACGTCATAGACTGATCAGAAAAACGGGCACCTATGAGCGCTGACACGTTGGCAAAGCCGTAAAACGCGCCATCCGGCTTGAGGCAACTGATTCCCGGGATGGTGGTCAATTGTGTGTGCATGATGCCGCGTCGCTCGGTAAATTCTTTGACCAGTGGAGCGTAGAAATCACGGCCCTCACGCAAGGCTCCAATCGCCGCCTTCTGTGCGATGGAACTCGGATTGGACGTGCTTTGGCTTTGGATCATCCCCATCGCCGAGATAAGCGGTTTGGGTCCTGCGGCGTATCCGATTCTCCAGCCGGTCATGGCAAAGGCTTTGGAGACACCGTTGATCACCATCGTCCGTGCTTTGATCTCTTCTCCGAGTGAGGCAATGCTGCAATGTGCTCGGCCGTCGTACACGAAGTGTTCGTAGATTTCGTCAGAGATCACCACAAGGTTGTGCCGAACCGCAAGTTCAGCAATGGCTTCTAGTGTCGCCTGGTCATAGACAGCTCCGGTTGGATTGGATGGGCTGTTGATCACGAGCGCTTTGGTCCGAGGCGTGAGAAATTGCGTGAGTTGGGCAGCCGTCGTCTTAAATCCCGTCTGTTCGTCTGTGGGGATGAATACTGGAACGCCACCGTGAAGGCGGACCTGGTCTGGATAGGTGAGCCAATAGGGTGAAGGAATCAGGACTTCATCCCCAGGATTCACCAACACCTGCATGAGGTTGAAGAGGGAATGCTTAGCGCCACACGACACGATAATCTCATCGTTGGCATACTCCAGATGATTGTCATGAATCAATTTTTCTGCGATAGCTGTTTTAAGCGGGGCAATGCCGGATGTGGCGGTATATCTGGTAAAGCCTTCCTCGATTGCTTGGATAGCGTCATGTTTGGATTGAGACGGGCTTTCGAAATCAGGTTCCCCTGCGGCGAGACCAATGACGTCAATTCCTGATGCCCGCATTTCATTGGCATAGGCGGTGATCTCTAATGTGGCGGAGGGGGCAATTCCCTGTAGTCGATCGGCAAGTTTCATCACGGCATCTTCTTGTATCGTTTCAACAAACGATCGGCAACGTCGGCGGGAACAAACCGCTCCACGTCGGCGCCGAAAACGGCCAGCTCCTTAATCGCACTGGATGTGAGATAGGAATATTCCTCGTTGGGAATGAGAAACAGTGTTTCGATGTTGGGATGCAGCTTACGGTTAATCATGGCCATTTGGAGTTCATATTCAAAGTCAGTGGAAGTTCGAAGGCCGCGGATGATCGCGGGTGCTCCCTTCCGTTCCACATACGAAACCACCAAACCGTCAAACGATTCGATAGTGATATTGGAGAACGTCGTTGTGGCCAGGCGAGCCATTTCAACGCGCTCTTCAATCGGAAACACCGGTTGTTTTCGAGAACTTTCGGCGATGGCGACATAGAGATGATCGCAGAGGTGGAGGCTTCGCGTAATGATATCGAGATGTCCATTCGTGATGGGGTCGAATGTCCCTGGAAACACAAGCGTTTTCACAGTTCTGAGACCGTTGATGGAGTAGATGTGGGTTCATAAACCGACAAGGCCGAGTCGCCATACCGATAGGTTGCGGTTTTTGAAAAGCTCCCACAGGTATCATCCGTGGGGTGTTTGAAGCGATGCTCGACCACAAGGAGCCCGTCGGGTTGAAGCCAATTACCTCGGGTGACGCGGTCCATGAACGTATGTGAAACCGGAGCGTCGTAGGGCGGATCGGAAAAAATGATGTCGACCGGTGTCGTACGGTGCCGGGTGTTGCTGAGATAGGCCTCGACGTCGAGGATGTGGATGCGGAGCGTCGACGGTTGTTCCGGGGGCATCGATGTACAGTATCGTGCCACATTTCGGTGCAGGAGTGCTGCTGTCTTCCGATTCTGTTCGACGAAGATCACTGTCGAGGCTCCACGGCTGTGGGCTTCAAGGCCGATACTTCCGGTGCCGGCGTACAGGTCGAGAAATGTGCATCCATCGATTCGGGCGCTGAGGATATCAAACAGCGCTTCCTTCACTCGGCCCAACGTGGGCCGAATCTTTAATGCTTTTGGAAGGGGGAGTGACAACCCCTTGCGTGCTCCAGCGCCGATTCTCACCGATCGTGCCTTGATGGGTCTGAAAACGAGTGGACGTGACGAGTTGATTATTCAGATGGTGCGTGATTAGGTGATAGTTCGTTGCGCTTGAAATCAAACCGCGGGGTCGGTTCGGATTCGGCAGCGGTCTCAAAGTTATCATCCAAAATATTAATATAATCAATCAGCCAGCCCCCATCGACCTTCAGTAAATCGTATATCTCGTATTGGACAACGGGGCCGCGAATAGAGTCCACAGTACTCTTCAGAGTGACCTGGGCCTTGTGGCCTTCTTCCTCTGCGCTGATGAGTTCACCGCCAAGATGCTTGTACTTTACGTACTCAAGGAACGATGTGTATGTGTCAACCCACTCGGCTTCAGACATGCCGCCGCGGTGTCGTGTGGTCATCATCGTGGCCGCACGCGCGTGGTCAATCCCATAGGTCGTGATCCATTTCTGAACGAACGCATAGGCGGAACCCGTATTGTCTTTCGCGACCGCGATCGTCGGAACGATGGGAAGGAGTGAGATGAGCACAAGCGCGATCCAGGATTGAGAGGGTACTAAAACGCGCATGGGAGAAGTCGTCATTGAGATAGAGAGTGGATCGTATTATCCGCCGAGGGTGTCCAACATTTCCTTCGAGCTGCGTGCGACGCAGGTAAAGATCGGAACATCTCGGCGTGTGAAACGGCTGGCCTCAACCCCACGGAGTTGATGGACGAGATCGAGAAAATCTTCTGGTTTATCGGTTTCAAACGCGAGCATAAACTCCTGATCGTCGATACCAAAGGAGTACGTCGTATTCAGTCGCACCGAAGGAAACTTGTGCCCCACCTCGATGTGCTCATCCATCATGCCTTGCCGTGCAGATTTGCTCATCAGATACCAGTCGCGCGTTTTCTCAAACGGATACACAAAGTTATACTTCGCTTTTCCAGGGACAACGGCGAGCCGTTTGCCTTCTTGTCCTTCGTGCACGTGTTGGTCGATATAGATAGATCGCTTGGTCATAGAAAGATAGGAATAGGGGGTGTGAAGATATTGGCCCAGACCGGTGGCGAGCAGCGCCGCTCCCATGTCCTGGAACGTTTCAAGTTCGTAGGAGATCCGCCATAGCATCATGTCGCAATCTCCGCGAATGCCGACGGTCGAGTAGCAGACCGTGATCAATTTCCCGCGATAATCTTCGATGACTTGTTCGAATTCCTTCTTTCCTTTGGCTCGTTCGTCTGGTGGCAAGCGCCTCCACGCAGGGTCAACCTTATAGAAGAGAAAGTTGACAAATTGCCGTTTCGCTTCAGTCTTCTCGCCAGCCATACAGCGGTCCTCCTTTAGTCAAAAAAACCCGCAACACAAGGGCGTATTACCTCGTGCCGAAGGTAGATTTTCTAGCACTTACAGGTCCGAATTGTCAACAAAAGCCTGGCCTGTAAGGGAGGTGCGGATCAGTGTTTTTGTGTCAGAGTGAGGGAACGGTGTTGCGGAGTTGCTCGATGTCTTCGGCGATGACGGTGATTTTGCTTGTGACGGCAGACTTGAGGTCAGCCACGTCATCTTGCACATCGAGCAGTCGCGTACGGAGATTGTCGATCTGTATTTCGACTTGTTCGTGGGTATCCGGCATGGCACGGGCCTCAGTCAACAGGATGATGACCTTATCAACCTCGTCCTGTGCTTTGCCGAAGTTTTTCTGTTGGATCGTGTCCTTTACTTCAAGCAACATGGCCTTTGCCTTGTTGAGATTGTGGCGCAGGGTCAGATCGCGTTTAAGTTCGGACGATTTTTCAACCACGCTGGCAGTCATAGTCTGGACTTGAGTCTTTAACGAATCGACCGGGTCTTTTCCCAGACTGCCGACGCCGGTGTAGTAGCCTAATCCGAAGATTCCCGATATCAACGCGAGCATCACGATCAGACGCAGGAATCTCCGTGTGAGTGTCGGTTTGGCCGGTTTGTCATCGAACATGGTATTCGCTAGCTCATTCGCCAATTGATCATCTCACTGTCCGAATGAGGGCGTTCCCCTCATCGAGTCCATCGATTGTAGCACCAAAGTCCGTCAATCGACATATGTATTCGATGGTTTCCGAGGTAATGACTTCTCCGGGAACCAGCAAGGCGATGCCTGGTGGATAAATCGTCACGACCTCGGCGCATGTTTTTCCGGCTGACTCACGAAGTGGGAGGGGGCGATGATCGGCGAGAAACGCTTCACGGGGTATGAGGACACGGTGGCCTGGCACGGGCGGAAGTCCGGGATTGGTGACCGGGTGATCCGATGTATGCTGAGTGGAATCTTCCGCGATGCGTTTGAGCGCGTCTACTAAGCGATCAAGATCCTGCTTTCGATCTCCAATACTAATGATGACCAGCACATGAAAAGGGTCCGCCATTTCAGCCTGCACGAGATATTCTGTGTTGAGCTTTTGCGAGACTTGAAAGCCGGAGAGTCCCAGGTCGCGTACACGAATGGTGAGTTTGGTGACATCAAGATGGTGATGATCCTGGCGCCCAAAACATTGCAGACCTGGAATGTGGTTAATACGCTCTCGTGCGTCTTCGGCCAAGCGAATGGCGGTCCCCAGTAACTTTTTGCCTTCGGTGGCCATCTGCATTCTGGCAAGATCAAGGGAGGCCATCAAAATGTATGACGGGCTTGTCGTTTGTAAGAACCGTAGGTTTTGCGCGAGTCGGTCGAGATCGATGCGATCGGCGTTCGCGTGTAACATGGAGGCTTGGGTCATCCCGCCGATAATTTTGTGGGTGCTCTGAACAACAAGATCTGCTCCGGCATCCAATCCTGATTCCGGCAACCGATGGTGAAATCGCAAGTGGGGACCGTGAGCTTCATCCAACAATACGGTCATATTCTGTTCGTGTGCGTATTCAACAATCGGTCCAAGATCAGCACACAATCCGTAATAATTCGGGCTGGTGAGGAATAGTGTGCGTGCCTCGGGTGTCTCGGCGATGGCCGCTTTGACGTCCTCAAGCGACACGTTCACCGCCAGTTGGAGACTGGGATCGAACGCGGGAGAGAAATAGACTGGAGATGCACCGCTCAAAATCAGGCCGGTCACGACAGACTTATGCGCATTGCGCGCGACCAGCACGGTGTCACCGGGACGACAGGCGGTAGCCAGCATCGCGTGGACCCCGCCGCTGGTGCCATTGATCAAAAAGTATGAGCGGTCGGCGCCGTAGGCTAACGCTGCAAGGCGTTGCGCCTCTTTGATGACCCCCTTGGGTTTTTGCAGGGAATCGACTTCGTCGAGCGTCGTCAGGTCAATTGAAAAAATCTTTGGCCCGACGAATTTTCGAAATCGCGTGCTGATGCCCTTGCCGCTTTTATGACCGGGCGTATGAAAGGAGACTTTCCGACTCTCGGCCAACGCAACCATGGCGTCGAAGAGGGGAGTTTTATATTGCTCGTCGGTGGAGAAGGGAGGGAGGGGCATAATGCCCGGCTATACGGGGAAGGCGTACAATGGATGGTTGTCTTCGATAATGCGATCAACCTTCTCGATGTGCTCCGCAATATGCTTTGGAAGCACGAATTGGGCTCGACACAGCTCGCCGGTGAGATATTTCATCCCTCCGGTCACGCGCTGTGCGATGCGGGCTTCGAAGTCGTCGGCAGAAATGTCGCATGGGTCGATGGCTTTGGACGCGAAACTGAATCCCCACGGCCACCCATAGGCGGGAACAAACGCTTGATAGGGCCGAACCACTGGAAACTTCGTCTTGAGGGTTTGGTAGATTGCGCCGTAATTCAACAGACTGTTCATGCTTGTCGCGCCGGCTTGAACCGCGATAATGCCTTGCTCAGTCAGGCGTTCGTTCACCAGGTGATAGAACTCGCGGGTGAAGAGCAGATAGGCTGGGCCTTCCTCGATGGGATCTGAAAGATCGATGATGATCACATCGAATGGTTCTTTGGCGTCTTCGAGGTATTTGCGTGCGTCTGCATGAAGAATCTGCGCTCGCGGGTCGTCGAATGCACCTCGATGCCAACTCGGCAGATGTTCCCGACAGCTCACCACCACGTCCTCGTCGATATCCACCATGACGGCTTCCTTCACAGATGGATAACGCAGCGCTTCGCGCAAGGTCGCGCCCTCGCCTCCGCCGACAATCATCACTCGGCGAGGTTCGGGATGCGTGAGCATGGCTGCATGAACCAGAGCTTCGTGGTAGATAAACTCATCCGACTCGGTGGATTGCAGTTTACCGTCCAAGACCAGGCAGAGGCCGTACCCCTCCGTGTCAAGGATGTCGATTTGCTGGAATGGTGAGGTTTTCGAGTAGAGGGTCGATTTCACGCCGTGCATGTGGACTTCATGCGGCGCGAGTTCTTCATGGAACCATTTGCAGTTCTTGGGGCTGGCCATAGGAATACACACTCGTAAGCGGGACGCAGCCGCGCTTCACTTCGTAGAGGGTCGGTTGTTGGCACTCGAAGGCTTCAATGAGTTGCTGTGCGGCTTGTTTCAGTTTCAGCGTGTCGCCGCAGGTGAAAATATCGACGGCGGCATATTCAAATTCCGGCCAGGTATGGATAGCGAGATGGGATTCGGTGATCACGACCATGCCGCTCACACCGATGGGATTGAATTGGTGGAAATGTGTATCAACAATCGTCGCTCCGGCCGTGTTTGCTGCGGCTATCATGAGTTGTTCGACTTTTGTGACGTCATTAAGAAGTGTTGAATTGCATTTATGCAATTCAACCAAAAGGGGCGTTCCTAGTGCTTGCACTCTTCCTTCCCCCCCCTCAATAATAAGCCGGCTTCTTGGAAAGAAGAAGGCCGTGGCCCTTTCCACCTCCCCGGGATTAGAAAATTAACAGCTCGAAAAAGTTCGGCGTCACTATAGCGAACTACGTTGATTTGTCAAGAGAAAATCATAAGTTGTCGGGGTCGCTTGGCTTGTGGATAAGTTGCCGTTACAGGTTTTCTATCTTGACGGGTTTAGCTGTGGATCCATATAATTCCGCCTCAATCTTCCTCAAGTTTCCTGCACGTGAACGAAATGCCCTCTCAAAACACGATGATTGACGTCTGCGACGTGACCAAACGCTACGGACCGATCACGGCCGTCAATGGGATAAGCTTTTCCGTCGCCCAAGGCGAAGTCCTTGCGTTTCTCGGGCCCAACGGCGCGGGGAAAACCACCACCATGCGGATTTTGACCTGTTTTTTGCCGGCGACGTCAGGGCAAGCCAGTGTGGCTGGGTTTGATTGTTTTGAGCAGCCGATTGAGGTCAAACGTACCATCGGGTATTTGCCGGAAGTGCCTCCACTGTATCCTGAAATGACGGTGACGGAATATCTGACGTTTGCGGCGCGGCTGAAAGGCGTGGCCAGTTTCAGCGTCGACTCCGCCGTGGACCGTGTGGTAGGGCGTGTCTCGCTGGGTGATGTTCGCGGTCGCCTGATCGCTAATCTTTCGCGTGGATATCGTCAGCGAGTGGGGTTAGCTCAAGCACTGGTTCATGAGCCGTTGGTGCTGATTCTTGATGAGCCAACAACCGGTCTTGACCCGCGTCAGATCATAGAAATTCGTGAACTGATCACAAGCCTGGCCGAAACGCACACCGTGATCCTCAGCACGCACATTCTGCCTGAAGCAACCGCGGTGTGTCGTCGGGTCGTCATTATCAACGACGGTCGAATTATGGCGCAGGATTCCCAGGAACGCTTGTCGGCCAAGCTCCGGCAATCAGCCAAGGTCAGCATGGTCTTGCGTTCACCGACGGCACAAACCACGCAGGAGCTTCAGGCCGTTCAGGGTGTGTTGAACGTCTTTCATGAGAACACGTCGCCTCACCCGACATATTTAGTCGAGTCCTCAGCGAATCAGGATCTTCGGGAAGATCTCGCGCGGCTTGCGGTGAATCGAGGTTGGGGGCTTGTCGAACTCACGTCCGTGACCATGACGCTTGAGGACGTATTTTTGAAGCTCACCCGAGAAGATCCTACCCAATCCTGAGCCTGTCGTACGTGATCCGAAGCACAGCGACGGATCTCCCGCTGGTTCGGGGACGGGTACGATGGGGACAGACGGCGCGGTGACCTTTGCCGTGAAGAACGCCTCCTCAGGCTGCTATACAACAGAGGTGACAGGCGTAACTGCCGACGGGTTAACGTGGATTGTCTGTACTCCTACAAATAGCTTTGGAAAAAATAGCACCTGTTCCCCGTAGCGAGGAATCTCAAACCGGGGCAGGGTGTGTGACAACGCACCCTGCCCCTTCCTGAACTCATACCCTCCCATCCTGCCCTCTTTAACATTCGGTAATGATATTTTGCTCGCGGGGGTCTTTGCGTGCATTCCCGAGTTAGACCGTTACGCCCCATCCTTCTCCAGTAATGGGAATGGAACACTCGGCTGCATACACGGATTTGGTGTGCTGATTACTGTGAGGCTTTGGATTCGTTGTTCAGCTGCTTGGTCAGTTGCTGACAGCGTTTGGTCCACTCTTTGCAGGTGGCGTGTGTTTGCTGGATGGCTGCTCCAATATATCGCTGCGGATTCTCAAAAAGCTCGCGTTGTTTGGCGGAGAGGTTTTTAAGATAGGGTGCAAGTGTGTCGTCTGCCCACATCAGTTTGGAAATGGGTTCTCCTGTGGTGCGTGCCTGATCGACGACCTTTCGCGCGCCACCATACCCGTCGGGGTGTCCTTGTGCGGTTAGCAAGATGTACAGGGGTTCCGCCAGGATGGCTTCAAACTCCGTCCCCGTCAGTTGCGCTGACATCGCCATGTCATCGACCTCCAGCCGTTTTAGTGCGTCCGTCAATCGATGGATGGCGTAGATAAAGGCGGTAAACAACTCGGTAATAAAACGGGCGGAGGCCGAATTAGTCAGGTCGCGTTGATGCTCCGAGATTTGATCCATGTAGAGGGTCATCATCCGCGGCATCATGGCTTTCCACATGCTTTTCACAAATTCAAAGTTAGATGGGTTGCGTTTGTGCGGCATGGTGGAGGAACCCACGCGCTCGGCATCGTACCGTTCGTGAACCTCGCTAATTTCGCTGCGATGCAGTTGCCGGATGTCATCGGCGATGTTCGCAAGCACGGAGAATGCCGACGTCACGGCATGCACCAGGTCGGTCACATATTCCGGGTGAATCACCTGAGTTGATACTTGGGTATCGACCGGACGCAATCCAAGTTTGGTTAAGACATCGCGTTCGAACCCGACGGTATTGTCCGGGACGAGAAGAGAAAGCGCGTTGTATGCTCCGACCGCACCGGACAGCTGCCCGCGTAAATTTACCCGCGCGGTTTCGATCTGTTCGATACGATTTCCCACCCGCGCCACGTAGTTCGCCATCGCATACCCGAATGTAATCGGGATCGCATGTTGCCCATGAGTCCGTCCCATTTGAATGGTTTCGGCGTGATCGCTTGCGAGTCCGAGCAGGACATTCTCAAGCTGGATAAGGTCGGGGAGGAGAATATCTCGTGTCAGTTCTTTCAGACGAAGAGCCATGGCGGTGTCAGTGATATCGTTGGATGTCGCGCAGAGGTGGATAAAGGGTTGGGCGCGTTCACTGACGTGTTTCTTCAAACAGTTTACCAGCGCCCGAATGTTATGGCCGATCCGTCGTTCTTCGGCGTACACATCTTCGACGCTGATTGTCTGCGCGGCTTTTTCGAGTTCTTCTGCGAGCGTCGGTGGCGCAATCTTGCGTTCGACAAGGACCTGCGCGAGCGCGACTTCGACTTTGGCTTGATACCGGACATACCCTTCTTCAGACACATATGGTTTCAATCGCTTGAGGAACTCAGGATTGGTGCCGTAATATCGGGAGTCAATGGGGCAGGCCATGTCTTGCGGCAAATAGGTCATGGGCTTTTTCTCCTTTAACGACGTGAACCCTAGCATGGTGATTTCGACGGGTCAAACGTAGAGAATGGGAGTGAGATCGTCGTGAAACTTCGACTCTTTATCGCGATAGACTTGCCAGATTCGCTTCGACGAACACTCAGTGATACGCAGGAACATCTGCGTCGTGAATTGAAAGACATTGCGATCGGATGGTCTCGCATCGAAGGCATTCATCTCACCCTCAAGTTTCTCGGAGATGTTGAAGAATCCCGCGTGAGTGAAATTGGTGAGCGCATGACGAAGATTGCCGAAACCTGGAATCCGATGCAGCTAGAACTACGAGCCATCGGGGTGTTTCCAAGTATCACACGTCCGAGAGTCCTGTGGTGCGGGATCGATGGCGAACTGGAACGAGTGTCTCAGCTTCAGGCCGAACTAGAGGGGGGGCTCGAAGCGATTGGCTTTCCACCGGAATCCAGGCCATTTACGCCGCATCTCACGCTCGGGCGTTTCCGTGACCGCGTAGGCAAAGGCGCTCAATCCGTCGCAACCCTTAAAAACATCGTGAACGAACGTGCCGACTGGCGTGTGGAATGCTTCACCGCTTCTTCTACGAGTCTCATCAAAAGTGAACTCCACCCCCGGG
>JYMV01030982.1_pt1 | contig 25636 bp, 23 predicted proteins | sample 338911 | NCBI WGS metagenome assembly JYMV01 (sample SAMN03354496, study PRJNA234377) | hydrothermal vent metagenome | biome: Deep sea; feature: Hydrothermal plumes at the Eastern Lau Spreading Center, Western Pacific Ocean; material: Seawater | place: Tonga | collected 2009 | depth 2000 m m
GCATCTATGATGGGTGAGGAAGAATGGCCAGAGTCAGATTATAATCTTCATATCCTGAATGCCGAAGAAGATAATGAAATACGCTATGAAAAAATTCCTATAAACCAAGTTGGTGATGATATTGAATACAAATTGGTTCCCATGCATAAACAGAGGGACGGCTCAGGTGGTGGACTCATTATTTTAGGTGCGCTTGTTTTAGTGGGAGACATATTTTACGATTGGCTCCACGGCTGGAAAATGATTGTGAATAAGCGGGATGCAGTCCGGTATAAATATGGTCAGCAAATCCAGGTTTCAGTTAGGCCAGAGGTTAACCTCAATACACAATCTGCAGGTATAAACTTTAGATTGTTTTTCTAATTTTTTATTTTTTTACCCGGAATGATGAAATGTTTCCTTTTAACACTCATGCTCAATTTGGGTTGCTCTCAAAATACAGACAGTTATGAGATCAAACGGAAATTTATGGTAGAAGACCAGATCGAAAGACGGGGTGTGAAGGACGAAGGTGTTTTAATGGCAGTCCGAAAAGTAAAACGGGAAAAATTCGTTCCCAAAAAATATCTGGACTTGGCCTATTCCGATGGGCCATTACCTATTGGTCATAAACAAACGATCAGCCAGCCTTATATTGTCGCTTACATGACAGAGCATCTCCAGATTTCAAAATCTCAAAATGTATTGGAAATAGGAACAGGCTCAGGATACCAAGCCGCAATCTTGGCGGAAATGGCTCATCATGTTTTTACAATTGAAATTATACCCGAGTTGGCTGAAAGCGCTGAAAAAGTACTGATGGAATTAGGATATGAAAATATTACAGTGAGAACCGGTGACGGTTACAAAGGCTGGCCCGAGGAAGCACCTTTTGATCGCATCATGGTGACGGCGGCGCCAAATGAAATTCCAGAAAAACTGGTTGAACAATTGGCGCCAAACGGTCGCATGATCCTACCTGTAGGTGGGAGTATTTTTGCGCAATATTTATGGCTGGTTCAAAAGGACAAAGAGGGAATCGTCACAAAAGAAAAAATCCTTGCGGTACGCTTCGTGCCCATGGTGAAAGAATAATTTTAACATAATATTGATTATGTTGTCAGACCCTTTATGAAAAAAATCTTAATTATCCTTTTACCCCTTTTTTGTTTCTCAAAAAATCTTACTTTAGAAAACAGATTCAATCCGCCCGCTCGCGAACTCATGGATGTTGAGATTATTGGCGAAATTATGATCATTCCCGGGAACCTTGACGGCTATGATTTTTACGATATTTCTAATCCCGCCCAACCTGTTCATTTGTCCAACATCGAAGTACCTATGGGAAACCGAGCCCAGCCCGGACATTGGGTATCAGCCACAGATAGCGTTGCTTATTTTTCCAGCCGGACCCGGGGTGGCGGTTCAGCTATTGTTGATTTTAGTGATCCTTCCAATCCAAGCCATGTGGGATCTTTGTCATTTACCGGATCAGGTGTAAACAGTCCATCTCTGGAAGGATCGGATATTTTTGGCGATAGGCTGGCTGTTGCCTGCCATGAAGACGGTGTCATTCTATTTGATATCGAAGATCCGTTAAATCCTGAACTAAATTACATTCGGACATGTGAAAATGCCTGGACGGTTGCTTTTATTGATTCATATCATATTGCTATTGGCAATGGAGAATATGGTGTAATCCTGGAAGAAATAAGCTGTTTATTGGATTCGTGTGATGGTTCATCCTTTATGACGAATGGTGCGGTGAAGGATATTGCAATACAGGACAGTTTGCTTTTTATCGCGGAAGGATCAGCCGGTGTTTCCGTTTATAATATTTCCGATATTAATAATCCTATATTTCTTGATTCGTATGATACTCCCGGACTCGCCAATAAAATTGCGTTGTTTGATAGTAATAAAGTCGCCGTGGCTGATTGGTTGGATGTGAAGATCCTGAAATGGACGGGAGAAGAACTTCAGTTAGTTGGCTATAAAGCAACGGGAAAACGAACCATGGCCATCAGCGCTAGGGACTACGTGATCTTTTCCGCTGAATGGCAGCATTTACAGACATTCTCTTTTGGCGAGATCCAAGATGCGGACCTGGATATCAGTTCATGGGATATTTCTTTTCCTGCCTTAGAAATTGGTGAAAGTGATACATTTGATCTTTTGGTAGAAAACAACGGACAATTTCCGCTCGGATCAACATACCCAACATTTACCCATTCTGATTTTCAGGTTTATAATTTTCCGGAATATCTTGATGTAGATGATTCAACAATTTCTCAAATTGTTTACACACGATCAAACCAAAATGCATCCGGCGTGATGCAGATTACATCTAATGACCCGGATGAACCATCAATTCAAGTCCAATTGATTGGAAACTATGATGGTGGTATAGTCGGTATAGAAGCCCCAGACTTTACCCTTCCAATCGTTGCCAATGGTACCGGAAATTTCACATTGAGTGATCATTTAGGGCAAATTGTTGTCCTTGCTTTTTTCGCACCGGGATGACCCGTTTGCAGTCCGGAGTTGTCGGACTTTGAAACAGCCATTTGGCAAACATTTCCCCAAGATAGTGTATTGGTTCTTGGGATCACATCTGTTAACCAAAATCAGATCGCCCAATTTGTATCAGAAACAGGCATCACCTATCCTATTATCCAGGATGAATCCACCGGTGGCGGACCCGGTGGTTTTGGCGGCGTGACTTATGATGAATATTACATCCCCAACCAAGGCTCACCTTATCCCCGGGATTTCATTGTGGATCAAAACGGGATCCTGGTGTATGCCAATAACGAAATTGACACAGAATACATGATCTATATTCTCGAGGTATTGTTGGCAGGAGAAGAACTGGTGGTAGATAATCCTGTAGCGGTTCCATTTCAATTTGAATTATTTCCCGCTTACCCAAATCCATTCAACCCAAGCACCACGATCCGGTTTAATTTTGGTGTAGGGGACGCAATAATGCGTCCCCTAACGTTAACCGTTTACGATATAACCGGCCGTGTGGTGGATGAATTGGTGAGTGGTGAATTGGGAACTGGGGAGCATGAACTTGTTTGGGGTGCGGCAGGGCAATCTAGTGGGATTTATTTCGCAAGGCTCCAATCCGGATCCAAGGTGCAATCCCAGAAACTGATCCTCATAAAATAAACGGGTCATTCAGATGAGTCTGTTGAATAGCAGGCGAAGAAGAATCTTCATTTATTGGATTCTGTTCAAAGAAAATTCTTCACTCATCGCTTAATAGCTAATCCATCTGGATAATATTTTATATTATATTAGCATAAGAGAATAAGGAGTTTTTACCATAAATAAGTTCATTCCCATTAATTCATTATTTGTACTTCTCACTCTACCGGGGCTTAGCGCTCAAGAGCTTGCTTCACTGGAACATGACACGTATTCCGGGCTCTATAACTCTACTGTCCAGGTGGACTCTGACACCTACGCTATTGCGCACCAAGGGCAAGGTCAGGATGGGTGGATCGAAACCTTTACCGTTTCAGCCGATGGGACTTCCATTACAGAAGTTGCTAGACTGGAGTATGATGAGAATAAATCAAAATGGAGTTCATTAGTTCAGGTGGATTCTGATACCTACGCTCTTGCGTATGGAAATAATAACGGTGCACAGATATGTGCGCTTACCATCTCAGCTGATGGGAGTACTATTACATTAGCTCAAACACTGTTGCATGATAGTGGCGCGTCTCAAGAAGTTAAAAACTCTATTGTTAAAGTAGACTCTGATACGTATGCACTTGCTTTTAGAGGAACTAATTCCGATGGGTTTATCACAACCTTTACCATCTCAGCCGATGGATCTACCATTACAGAAGTCGCTTCACTGGAGCATGATACTCAGGATGGGGATTGGAACTCTTTTGTTCAGGTGGATTCTGATACCTACGCCCTCGCTTATTCAGGATCTGGTAACGATGGGTATATCACAACCTTTACCATCTCAGCCGATGGATCTACCATTACAGAAGTCGCTTCACTGGAGCATGATACGGATACCGGAAAATATAACTCTCTCATTCAGGTGGATTCTGATACTTACGCCCTCGCTTATTCAGGATCTGGTGACGATGGGTATATCACAACCTTTACCATCTCTTCAGATGGGGCTACCATTACAGAAGTCGCTTCACTGGAGCATGATACGGATAACGGCACATGGAACTCTCTCGTTCAGGTGGATTCTGATACCTACGCCCTCACTTATGCAGGTACTGATAACGATGGGTATATCACAACCTTTACCATCTCCGCGGATGGATCTACCATTACAGAAGTGGCTTCATTTGAACATGATGCGGGTAATGGAGAAGGTAACTCTATTGTTCAGTTGGATGCTGATACCTACGTTCTCGGGTATGAGGGACCTGGTTCCGATGGGTATATCAAAACGTTCACCATACAATCGGATGGGTCGATGGGCTCAACAGTTATTTCCGGCAATGCCGGTTTCAGGATGATGAGCAGTCCTTTAGCGGGTCAGATCTACAGTGATCTGTTAGATGAACTTTGGACCCAGGGAATGACCGGTGCTGATGTAACCGATGGGACTGCCAATGTCTGGACCCTAAGTACATCTGGAAGTCAAAGCTCATCAAGCTGGACCGCCTTGAGTGATATATCAGGTAGTGGTGCAAGTTTGACTGCAGGAGCAGGCTTTCTGGTATACGTATTTTCCGATACGGATTTTGATGGTGACGATGATCTGCCGGTTACCTTGAGCATATCGGGTACCTATAACAGTTCCAGTGCTACTTACGGCAGTGTTCCAGATGGCAATTATGCGCTTGCAGGGAATCCTTTTCCATTTACGATTGACTGGGACAACGTCACTAAATCGAGTGTAACTACTGCATACGTCTGGGATGATGCCAGCAGTGCTTATAAATCCTGGAATGGTGGTTCGGGAAGTTTAACGGATGGATTGATCGCTCCTCTTCAGGGGTTTTTATTCTTGGCAAGTGGCGGCACAGGTTCCATTACCATTGATGTCGCGGATAAATCCAGTTCATCAGGAACCTTTTACAGAATATTAGATGAAGGCAGTATTGGAAGTATAACCTTTAATATTGTATCCGGAGATTACATGGATCAGACCTTTGTTTCTTTTATGAATAATGGTGAGTCCGGATTAGATATTGCAGATGGCTATAAGCTCATGCCCCTGTCTGCCAGTGCAAGAGTGGTTGGGTTGAGTTATGCAGAAGATACAGGCCTGGATATCCATAATCTTCCCTTTGAGTATGATGGAATTATTTCACTGCCATTGGATGTACTGCTTCTTGCCATGGATGGATACAATTGTATGACGGAAGCAGGAGACGCAACCCTGTCTTGGGATCTGGATCAATTACCCAACCATATTGAACTTTCTCTCACAGATCTTATTACGGGAATTGAGATTGATCTTTCCGCTCAAGATGAATACAGTTTTACCACAGAACCGAAAGGCAGTTTTAGTGCGGTCCCTGATGGTCCCATTGGCCCTTACCCGCTTGTAGGTGTTCCCCGGTTTACACTGCATGTGACTTATGATGCATTGGGGAATAATCAACAAGGAACACTACCGATAGACTTTGCATTGCATCCTATTTATCCTAATCCGTTTAATCCTAGCACGACCATAAGATTTGATATTCCAAATTCGTTAGAAATCATGCAGCCAACATCTTTATTGGTTTACGACGTAAGCGGACGCTATCTCCTGACTCTCTTGGATCAACCCATGAAACCGGGATATCATGAGATTACCTGGAACCCGAATGGTTTCTCATCAGGTGTATATCTGGTTAAACTGAAGACAGGCACTCAAACTTCCACCCAGAAAGTCACATACGTCAAGTAGGGGGAAGAAATGAAAACAAGATTAAACACTTTACTGATTACACTCATTTCAATCACCTCATGGCTAGTAGCACAAGGGATTGGTTTTCCGGATCCACCTTCCCAAGCGCCCATTGGAGGGCTTGAACTCTTGATCGGAGCTGGGGGCGCAATGGCTTGGAAGAAGCTAAGAGGTCGGAAAAAATAATCCATGAAAAAATGGATGACTATCCTTGTCTTGTTATTTTCAGGTCTCTATGCAAAGGACACTTGGTATGAAGGTAACCTGAAGGGGATTGAAGAACTGAATCTTGAATTCAATCTTAAAGGGTTAGAAGATGCTGTCTGGGAAAATCGTGTCGTAAGCTTCATCGAACTTCGGTTTCTGGAATATGATATCCGGATGGTGGAAGACCAAATGCCGAAATTAGTTGTGGATATCCATCTTATTGATTCCCGGGTAGAGGAGGTTTCTTCCTTTCTCGTTTTATATTCTGTTTATAATTATTCCATATCCGAGCCTATGTATTACAAGTCTTTGGCTGATACACTTATCACAAAACAATTCATGACCAGTAAGATCTTCTCTCATGAGATCATGGGACAAACCACCAGCCAAAACCTTTATCGGGATGTTGAAAAAGCAATCAATCAATTGATCTCATTTTTCATCGATCAGTGGTATACAGACAATCCCATGAAACAATTTTAACCTTTTCCGTTATTAACCGCACCCTTTGACAATTTACAAGAGTGATGTAAGTTTTCGGGAAGAGCGGAAAACAAACCTTCACTTTCAATGATGTCCATAATCCGAGGTATAATCATAATTCATCTTGTGAGTCTCTGTCTTGCTGCGGAGATTACAAAATCCGTTTCTCTTAAAACAGGAAATCAACTTGCTGTTCTTGAGTTTGAAGGATGGGCTGTATCCGAGCCGCTTACAGAATTTATTACAGAGGAAGTTCGTGAAACAGTCCGTGATTTGAAAATATTCCAGGTCCAGGATCGTGGCATCACCAATCAATTAAAAATTTTCAAACCTAGGAAAAAGGATTATTGGGCCTGTTGGAGCGAAGAATGTGCCATTGACCTTGGCAGGCACTTAGGCGTGAATTACGTGATTGCAGGCAATATCCAGAAAAAGGGGGATGATGAATTTCTCATCAAGGGTCGATTATTTTCCGTAGATATGGAAACCCTGCTCAATGAATTTGCTATGAGTAGTTCCGGGATCACGGACAGCCTTTTGCTGGAAATGAAAAAAATGGCATATAATGTGAGCGGACTTCCCGTCCCGGACACGTTGTCCGTGGGTACCGATATGTCTCAAGTTGCCACAACGGAAGATATAAAACGAAAACGGCAATGGATCCAACTCCCGCCCATTCCCAGCAAGATTAAAGCACTCATGATGTCCACAGCACTCCCGGGAAGTGGCCAAATTTGGGCAGAAAGAAAATATCCCGGTTACGGTTTCATGGGCACAGAAGCCACCTTAGGTATAGCTGCTTTTATCGCTTACTACCAATATGACAAGGCCTGGGGTGGTTTTCAGGAGACCTATATTGCCTATCAAAGTGAGACTGATCCCCACGAATTGATGGAATTGCGTCCCCAGATAATCCAATATGCTGCAGATAGCAGGAAATATAATGCGTTGATAAAAAATATCCGCAGTGTGGGACTTTCTATCTGGGCGGTGAATATGGTTCATGCCTATCTTGTGGCGCCCAATGATGATTTTTTTGACGGGGAATATTTTTTCGATCTAGAGTACAAACCCGATGTTAACCAGGTTCAATTCAATATTAATTTTTAAAATCGTTAGATCTTGCGTACCGTTCCTGATCATTGGACCCGTTATATTTTTTTCCTGTGAAGAAGCCAAATATGAATTGGATAATCCTAACGACCCGGAAAATATGGATCTGGACCCCCCGGCCCTTTTTTTTCATCCCCCAGAGATCAATACCACCATGGATTCATCCTTTTCGGTGGAACTTTATGGATTAAAATTAAAACCAGCTGCCGCTGCCCATTTGGATGTCCGGTATGATTGGGGCAGCGTTCAAATTGATTCCGTTGTTGCTGATACTTTTTTTCAGAGTGAGAATGATCCTGTTCAAATTGTAATTGACGAGCAAGGCATACTTGACATTTTTATTTATTTATTGCCAGATACAGAATCAGACGAGAATGAAGGCGGAACGTGGCCCCTGGCAACAATTTACATGCATCCCGTTTCCACGGGTGAATCGGAACTCCTGTTTGGTGAAAATACCAGACTTCGGGATGCCAATAATGATTCAGTCAGAATAAAAAGTTTTGGATCGGGATTTATCAATGTGGAATAATTTATCTCCATCTTCCCGATTCCGTGTCCTTACCATAATCCTAATCCTTATTCCCGGGTGGGCATTCTCTCAAGAAAATAACAGTTATTTCTTTATCCCTGATGGTGACTTTGTAGAATGCACGGTCGATCAAACAGAGGGCGCAGACCAAAACCTGGAACCCACGGCAGGGATGACACTTGAGTTTTGGGTTCAACAATCCTTTGAAGATACACCGGATAATTTTGTTGGCATCATTAACTATATGACATTGAGCGGTCCCACAAATGAAGCAGGGTTCGCTTTTATTTTTTATGATGGATTATGGCGATTTTTGTTATGTGCTAGCGGTGAAACAGACATTTGGGGCACAGGCCTGCAACTTTGGCCTGGTATAGAATTGGAATTTGACGAGTGGGTCCATGTCGCAGGCACTTATGACGGTTCGGAGGTAAAAATTTATAAAAATGGTGAATTAGAAGAAACATACAATATAGGTGGTGGGGCAATTCAGTGGGCTGATATCAATAAAAAATTGGATATCGGGAAAGGGATTAGTTACGGAGAACCTTCGAATGACTCTTATTTTAAAGGCGCCATTGATGAAGTAAGGGTTTGGAGCATAGCTCAACCCCAATCCGATATTCAAGCCAATATGAATCAGGTCATCGGTGTGGAAGAAGGATTGGAAGCTTATTGGAATTTTAATGATAATCAATCCACAACTGTTATCGATCAAACAGGAAATGGATACCCTGGATTTCTCTATGAAGATGGAGAAGGATATTGGTTTGATGATGTTTTTGCTGGCGGTGAAGCAACAGGTGCCTGCTGCGATGATGAAAACAATGATTGTGAAGTGACAACCGAAATTGCATGTGGAGATAACGGCGGAATTTACTTAGGGGACGGCACAGATTGTTCAGGGGACCCTTGTGCTTCCGGACCCTGCTATGATGTGGAAATCACCGAAGCAGATTTTCCATATAATCATTTGGCGGATCTGACCACGGAGGATGACGATTGGGATCAAAGCACATTTACTTATCCTGCTGGCGGGACACATGATAATGGTGCCAATGGCGCTGACTATACATACAAACTGACATTATCCCAACCAGCGATTATTTATGTGACAACCTGTGATGAATTAACAAATGTTGACGTCCAGATCGGCATTTATACTGAGGATTGTGATGAATCCTCATGGATTTTCTTTCAGGATGATTCAAATTCACCCATTTATTATCCGGACGGTACGACTGAACAATATGCGTTTGAATGTATCTCAGGATATGAATCAGCACCGTATTATGCCAATATGTTACCTAATATAGAATGGGACGCCGGAACCTACTATATTGTCGTGGATGATCGCGCCGGAACGCCGGGAACTGGATCGGTACGGACATGGATTGGCTATTCCCTTTTGGTGGATTCCACATCTACATCCGGTGATTTTACTGAAGTGAATTACTTTTTCAGTGAGGGTGTTTTTGGCGGTGATTACCAGGATGTTTACAATGGAAATGGTATCGGATTGGAAACAAGTGATTATAGTGTGGAAATCAATCCAAACGGTGGCAATGCTGATCAAGCCAATTTAACATCTTTAGAATCTGTTACCGGAGGTGCATTAGCCGGTGGCGAAGAAACCGTTATTCTAAATCTGGAGTATCCAAACACACCCAGTGGTGGAGAAATATTGACGGTTGGACCAGCTTCTGTATCCTCAATTTTTAATAGCGTTGGTGTGCCCTTATTGGATATTGATGGCATATCAATTTCATTGATTGATGTATTGGCGCCAACCATCGAGTTCACAGACCCGGAAAATGGTGCTACTGATATTGCAACTGTTTCAAACATTACTGTGCAATTCACGGAAGAGATCATGAATTCTGTCGATGGTGCAAATATCACCAATGCCAATGCCACGGATTGTTTTTTGTTGGCAGAAGCGGTTTCCGGCGATGATCTGACATTTTCCATCACGTCATCTGACCAAATTGAGTTTGTCATAAATCCGGATGGGCAATTACCGGAGTACACGGCCATTAAATTGTCAATTCTGGCAACGATTGAAGATCAAAATGGGAACGGTTTTGCATTTGATACACTTCGCTTCTTGACGGCAGATGAGTCGCCGCCGCAGATTCAATCCAGCTCAATTTCATCTATCAATGATTATGTCGCCATCACCTTTAATGAAGGTGTGTATTCAACAAGTGGCGGCAGTGGTGCACTTGATCCTTCAGACTTGACTTACACTTTCAATGCTAATGGTGGAAACTGTGACAATATTTCCGTCTCCAGTTTGACAAGTAATGCCGGTTCTCCCTTATCTGGTGGTGAAACAACAATTCATGCCATGATCTCATTAAGTGCAGCTCCCAGTGGCGTGGAAACAATTACATTTTCACCGGCTGACAATTCTTCCATCTTTGATGCTGCGGGCAATTCAATGAGTGCCGGAGAAATATCTGATGAAGTCACTCTATTGGCCTCCGCTTTATTGATATCCACCCATTTAGCGGATAGCAATGAGTATGTGGATCTGGGATTCTCTGTGGGCATTTATGGAAACGCTTTCCAGACGCTTCCTGTCTATCTATCTGGTTTTGAATCCTCCATTGAAACAAATGGTGGCACAGCAACGAGCGTGACTTTAACCAGTATTACAGATCTTGAGAATAATGCCTTGGTGGGAGGAGAAGATTCGATTCGAATTTATATGAGTTTTGACCAACTTCCGTCCGGTGTGGAAACCATTACGCTATCACCGGCAACAGGATTCAGCATTTATAGCTTATCCGGTGTTCCTGTCCCGGAAGGTGAATTATATGGTCCGATCCTTTTAAATGACCAGGCTCCTCCCGTTGGAACTGATGATATTGAAGATGGTGCGACGAATATGAACGAAGATGTTGCCATTTCCATTTCCTTTAATGAAAATATTTACATTCCGGAAACTGGCAACCAGGCAACGATTGCAGATCTTGCACCTTACATCACCCTCTCCCTTGATGACAGCGGTGGCGAACCCATTCCCTTCATTCTTGAAATAGAGGATGAACCGCCCACAATTACCCTTAGACCCGTGGAAGATTACCCCAGTGATGCCACCATCTATTATGCTTTCAGTGCTGTTTTGCAAGATGAAAATGGTAATTCAATTGAATACGATTTTGAAGCAACATTCACCATCCGTGATTACCTGCCACCCGAAATACAATCATCTTCAATGTCTCCGGTTAATTCCTATGTTGCACTCCAATTTAATGAACCGGTTTATGCCAATGATAATGGATCAGGTGGGTTGGATATTTCCGATCTCACTTATGTGTATTCTGTCAATGGCGGGAATTGTGAGTCTGCATCTGTTACCGCATTAACAAAAGAGAATGGAACCGCAGTGGAGGGGGGCGAATCAACTGTGCGTGCACTGTTGGAATTGAGTGGATCCGCCAGTGGAGTTGAAACACTTGTATTCTCTCCTGCAAATAATTTGTCTATTTTTGATGCATCCGGTAATGCTATGCTTTCTAGCGTTGAATCGGATCCAGTCACACTTTTTGCATCAGCTTATATCGAATCTCATTCACTGGCAGATAGTAATGAATTTGTAGATTTATACTTTTCCGTTGGTGTGTATGGAAATTCAATTCAAACACAATCCCTTTATTTATCCGCATTGACCGTAACGCTTTTTTCCAATGGTGGTTCGGCAACAAGTGTAACGCCTACAAGTTTGACTGATAGTGAAAATAATCCCCTTTCCGGGGGAGAAGATACGATTCGACTGATCATGAGTTTTAATAATTTACCCTCCGGAGAAGAAAAGATCATTATTGCCCCTACAACAGCTTATAGTATTTACAGTTATTCAGGAATTCCAGTGCCAACCTCGGAAGTTTCAGACTCCATTCAGCTTAATGACCAGCAGCCGCCCATGGGGGATGATAGTATCGTAGATGGGGCAACGGATGTAAGCCAAGGTGATTCCCTGACCCTCATTTTTTCAGAAGACCTTTACATTCCCCAAACAGGTGAAATAGCAACTGTTTCAGACTTGGCTGGCTTTATTACCCTGAAAATTGATGATAGTACGGGTGCCGATATACCATTCACCCTAACCCTGGATGGCAGTCCGCCAACCCTGACAATTAATCCGGTAGAAGACTATCCCAGTGAATCTGTCATTTATTATTCTTTTGAAGCAACATTAGCAGACGTGAATGGAAATGCAGTCGAAATCAATTTTGAAGCCTCGTTCACCATTCAAGATTATTTAGCACCGACGGTTGACTCTTCCGCGTTGGCACTTGATAATTCCTATTTGGATCTGATCTTTGATGAAGAGATATACGGAACGGACCAGGAATCTGGTGCGATCAGTGAAAATGTCATTCAATTAGAATTTTTTAGTCATGGAAGTGTGACGGATACGGTGATGATCACGAGTTTGACTCGCACAGACAGTAACTTTCTCATTGGCGGCGAAACAAATATTCGGATAAACCTTGAGTATAATTCTACACCCAGTGGAGATGAAACCATGGTCATAACTGTGGAAAATGGTGTAGCGATCTATGATGATTCAGGGAACCAAATGTCAGGTCAGGCGATTACCGATACCATCCAGCTTTATGATATTTTACCGCCCAGTATTGAGACTATTTCTGTACCGATTGATTCTTTTATTATTCTGATGGAAAACACACCCATAACCTTTTCATTTAACGAAAAAGTGGATTCTTTGGAATTCACAGTCACAGCAGTGGTGGCAGATTCGGTGAATTTTGATTCAACAAAATCCGACACCGCAATTGAAATTACTTTACAGCCTCCCTTCACCAGTTTTGATTCCATCACGGTTTATTTTTCCTATATGGAAGATGAAGCAGGCCTTTCAACCGTGGATATTGCCTACACCTATGTGACACCACTGTTGGGCGATTATAATTTAGATTCAAGCCTATCGTTTGTTGATCTGGATACTTTGGTTAAGAAATGGAAAGAAAAGGACTATAATTTTGAACTCGCACCTGTGACTGGTGAGGCCCCTCATTTTGTGTCTACACCGGACAGTAAATTTGATATCGAAGACGGTATGGCATTTGTGCGTATGTGGTCCTGGTACCAAAAAACCTATGGAGAAATAACAAAAGATACAGCAGCGGTGGGACGTCCATTGGAAATGATCCAGAATGATAATGACCTTTGGATCATTCTTGATAAACACATTCACGCCGGACAGATCCAGTTTTCCTATGAGATTGGAGAAAGTCCCATTCAGTTTGACCATCGACAAAATAAAAGTGGTGAACTATTTATCACCAACCAAAATCCGGAAAAAGGATTTTCAATTTTAGAATTTGCCCGAACCGGCGAAGTGGTCGAAGATACATTTTCATTGAAATTGGAAAATGGAATCCAGGATATTGGCATTTATTACAAACTGATAGATGGGACGAAAAAAATTGTTCAAAAGGGGACCATTAATGTGAATGGTTCCATTTTACCCACAAAAGTTGCCCTGTATCCGGCTTATCCGAATCCCTTCAACCCCATCACCACGATCCGGTTTGATATCCCGGAAGTAGAAATGCGATTAATTGCAACTCTCCATATTTATGATATCCGTGGCCGCTTAGTGGAAACTCTGGTAAATGGACGTTTACTCCCGGGGACATACTCCGTTAAATGGCAAGCGGATCGATTTGCCTCAGGCATGTATTTCGCCCGACTCGGGTATGGAAAAGAAACAGAAACCCAAAAAATTTTACTCCTGAAATAGACCTTTTTGCTTCGTTGCTTCGCATAAGTAACTGAAGGTACATTCCGATTGGTATGAGAAATCTTCCGACGACAAAGCAACTCCGTAATAAGTACGGTCCCGATGCCATTCTGGATGCCATCGAAAAATCCTACAGGGAAAACTTGGATAAATTACGGGCATCCTTGAATCACCCGGACAGCCCTCTTTTAAAATATGATCGGGATCTGCAAATATCTCTTTTGGAGTACAACGAAAAGAAAAATGAAGACTTATTAATTGATGATATAGCTGCTGCTTTGAAGGATACCGTTTATTTTATGACCTTATCCAAAAAAGACAGAACAGCCGTTACACAAAATATGCGATTTTATCACACTGACCTGGTGAAAAATCAATTAGCACGGATTAAGTTATTGTTAGATGATTCAGAAATTGGGTCACCAAAACACGGGCACGATCCAACGCCAAAACATAAAGGCATGACTCAGGTTTTCCACATTCTCGGTATGGTGAAAAGGGATCTGGAATTGGAAAATGATCATTGGGGGCATTTGTCACGCTCTGGTTATCTCACCGGGTTTCAAATCTCCATGGGTGATTTTTTCATAATGTTAAAAGGAATAGGCATGATCCAAAAAGACCAGATCACACTGGTTCAACGGTTATTCGATGATTTTGAAGTGGATTGGGATGAGGGAGACCGGGAGAATATTAAAGTGTCGCTCCAGCAACCTGCGCTGGAAAATTATGAAACAACCCAGCGGGATATGAGACAACTATCCAGCACATTCTTTTCAAAATCATTGTCTGAAGACCTGATTGATGATCTGGTTGAGCATGCTCGGATCATGAAAAAAAGATTACGGCGATTTTGACAACCAAATTGAATTGAATATATCCAAGAAAGCATGAGACAAACATTTCATTACACAAGTGGTGAGATCGTTAAGACCGGGGTGACCTTTGGGTCAGCCATGGCTATGGCTATTTCATTTAACATAAACCAATCTGTGTTCTGGGCTTTTATCCATGGACTTTTATCCTGGATCTATGTGGTCTGGTACATTTTGATTTACTAGGAGAACCAGATCATGAAAAGACTTTATAGAAATCCAGAAGAAGCCCCGTACCCAAATTCAACCAAAACCGCATAGACACAAAAACAAAATTCGTAATGTCTCAGTTACGGGCAGGATTTTAGCAAGACTTGAGTTAGCAATGGAGCGAAGCGGAAGAGCTGACATAAGAATTGCAAGAAATGCCCATTTTACGGGTTTCAGGCTTCAGCCTTTTAAAAAGATCTGCCCATCAGTAAGACAAAAATAAAAAAAGAGAAAATAAATCCTTCTGATACAAGAAGGTTGAATCATTCGCTCATTTGGGTCTACACTTCCTACCCAAGAAATATTAAATGGAACATCATTTTATTATTGAACCCTTGTCTGCCCTGTGGTGGAAAGGCATTTTTTGGGCGAGTATTATTTCAGTTGGAATCATCCAACTCGCTATTCGGATTCCACCGGACAAGCGGCGAATGCTTATGATCTTAATGGGTGTACTGCAGTTATCCCGTGAGGTTTGGCGCCAATGGTATCTGTCAGAAATTGGAATGTGGGATACCTCGAATTCATTACCCCTTCATCTGTGTGGAATCGCTTCAATTCTATCCGGAATTATGATGTTACGTGCAAGCCAGGACGGGTTTGAATTTCTGATTATGTTGGGCATCCCAGGAGCACTCCACAGTTTTCTCACACCGGAACTGGTCAATGGCGGAGATACTTACCAGATCATGGAATATTACCTGAGTCACGGCGGAATTATTCTGATTGCTTTTTATCTCGCCATTGTTGAAGGCTACCGAATCCGGGAAAAATCCTGGCTGACTGTGGTCATTTTAGGGCAATTTATCCTGATATTTATTGCAATGATGAATCAAATTTTGGATGCCAATTATATGTATCTTTGCCAGCGGCCAATTGCAGCAAATCCTTTGATTTTGGGTGATTGGCCTTGGTATATCCTGGGATTTGAAATAGTGGGGATAATTCATGTTCTCATATTTTATGCAGGATTCCGAAAAATGAAGCCGCTTCCGTTTTGATATGCTGAAATATTGTCTAACCCCAATTATTCTCCTTGGCCTTTTGGTCTGTGATTGGCTTGACCCATCTGCCGTGTGGATTTTCTTTTTAGGGTTTTCTGCATTTGTGATCATTGGCGACACACTTTTTGGAAATGATCGTGTCCAATACCAAAACGCTGAAAATAAATTGAATCCAATTCTTTATCTTATTTTGCCCTTACTTTTAATAAAACTTTTCAATATCACTCTTTTGGGGATGAGTGATACCCAAGCAATCATTTTCAAAATATTATCCGCAGATTCATTTTTTTCCGGTTGGCAGCGATCCTATTCCAATCTGGATTATTTTGGCATTGTTCTTTCTTCAGGGCTTTTCATGGGTGGGTTCGGGACCGTCGTAGGGCACGAATTAGTCCACCGAAAAAAGAATTCAGTAGGATTCAAGGTTAGCAACTGGCTTTTGGCTCTGACATGGGATCCCGCTTTTGGAATCGAGCATGTTCACGGGCATCATAAATATGTGGCGACCTACAACGACCCGGAATCAGCCAGACGCGGCGAAGGTGTTTACTCATTTATTTTTCGGTCCACAATTGGAACCCTGAAAAATGCCTGGAAATGGGAATCGGGAAGACTGGCTCAAAAAGGATTAACCGCTGTTTCATTTCAAAATCAAATGATTCAGGTTTATTTCCGTTCCGCCATCCTGACTGCACTCATATCCCTCGGTGGCTCCACCAGTCTAATTGTTTATTTTGCTTCGGTCATTTGGGCAAAGATCCTATTGGAGACGGTAAATTATTTGGAGCATTATGGATTGGTACGTCTTTCCGGCACACCCATCGAACCCAAACATTCCTGGAATTCCAATCATAAAGTGAGCAGTTATTTGTTGTTCAATCTCACCCGCCATTCAGCCCATCACGAGAAGGGAACGCTCCCATTCTGGGAATTGAATCCCAATGTGAATGCACCCATGCTGCCTTACGGATACCTGTCCATGGTTTATTTTATTTTACTCCTGCCGTGGCAATACCGAAAGATCATGGAAAATAAATTAGCCCATTGGGATGCCAATTATGCATCCCCGGAAGAACTGAATCTCATCGGATAATACCCTTCATGAATGGAATGAAAGACTGGTTCCTATTGGATCCGGACATGACATTTTTGAATCACGGTTCATTTGGTGCCTGCTCAAAACCGGTTTTTGAAAATTATCAGGAATGGCAGCGAATATTGGAGAATCAACCGGTTCAATTCATGACCGATCATGTGTATTCAGCGTTAAATGATTCCAGGATTGCCTTGTGTGATTTCGTGGGGTGTGACGAAGATGAACTCATATTTTTCCCGAATTCCACCACAGCCGTAACCAATGTTCTTTATAATTTGGATCTGAAGTCAGGGGATGAAGTACTCATGTCCAACCATGAATATGGTGCTTTAGTTCGTGCCTGGACAATGTATGGAAAAAAGACGAATGTGAAAATCATACAGCAGGAAATTCCGATCCCTCTCACAACGGAAGAAAAATTCATTGCAGATTTTTGGAAAGGTGTAACCCTCCAAACAAAAGTCATTTTTCTCTCCCAGATCACTAGTTCAACCGCATTAATCTTTCCCATAGAAAAAATTATAAAAATGGCAAAAAAACGCCATATCTTGACCATTATTGATGGTGCCCATGTCCCGGCACATATACCCTTAAATATTCATGAATTAGGATGTGATTTTTTTACAGGCGCCTGCCATAAATGGTTATGTGGCCCCAAAGGGTCTTCTTTTCTTTTTGTGAAAAAGGAGCACCAGGGTTGGATCAAACCCCTGGTGGTAAGTTGGGGAAAGAATGGCGATGATCCGACACCATCTGAATTCCTTCAAGATTTTAATTGGCAGGGGACACGAGACATGTCTGCCTTTTTAACCATGCCTACTGCCATTGACTTTTATCAAAAACAGATCAGGTCTAATCAGGGAACTTGCCGAAAGATCATCCAGGATGCTCATTCAGAATTTCAAGCTGTTTTAAACACAGAACCGATCTCTACAGGTGGGACTTGGTTGGGCCAAATGGCGGCGCAGCCACTTCCGGACCAAACGCCGCCCGACTTAAAGGAAAAACTCTGGAATGATTATCAAATTGAAATTCCCCTTTTTGAATGGAATAACCAGCGTTATATCAGAATTTCAATCCAAGTGTATAATACTCAAAAGGACGTTGATCTTTTGATGAGCGCATTGCGCTCTCTTATTTAAATTCTACTGTCAATTCTAATGAATTTTAAATCGATACATATCATTGCGCTGGTGCTCATTCTTTCCGTTGGATTTCCACAGCGAATCATGCTGTTTACCAAAACGAATGATATATTCACATCATCGAATAACTTCACCATTAAAAAGAAAAAATTAATATTTTGGCAGGACAAGGTTGTGCTCATGACCGTGCCAATAAAAAGTCTGGTGGAAGTTCGATATGCTGAAAAATCATATTATTCCCTGGGGAAGCCCTGTACCTTTGTTGGTTCACTGGTCATGGCCTCAGCCGCAGGTGCATCCGCTGCAGGTCAAATGACCGACGAGTACATGGTCATTGGTGTCGGAGGGGGTTTTGCCATTTATTTGTTGGGTAAAACATTGAACCTGATCGGTGCCAGATTTGGACGGGATATCGTTTACCAGGATTTTGATCGTATTGACTATTCAATCCAAAAACTTGTGCTTGAATCCATAAACTTGGATATGGAAAAACGAGGCAGAGAAAGCCAATTTATGTATGGCCCGGAGGGGCGGAGAACGCGGTTTTTGTTTTTCACATGGGAAGGCAAAAAACCATGGAAGAAAAAATATAAACCGAAAAAGAAGATTGTTCGATTCTCCTTCTTTTGATTTTTTAGCATGCAATGTATCCTCACTGCCTTAAAAGCAGAATCCCAGCCCCTGATCGATCAATTCAATCTTAATCGCGATACTTCATTTCAATTTCCTGTATTTAAGAATAATGACCTTTATCTTGTTGGCATTGGTGTTGGGAAGAAAAATATAAAAAACAGGATTGAAACATTTCTGAATCAAAATAACCCTGATTTAATTCAATTTATTAATATTGGAATTGCAGGAGGGAATCCAAAATCCACCAAAATTGGGTATTGCTATTTGATCCATAAAATTGAAGATGAGTCGTCTAAACAATCCTATTATCCTGATATTTTGATTAAACATAATTTTGAAGAAAAATCTCTTGTTACCGTCCAAAAAGGAATTTCAAATGGAGGAAACAAATTTTCAGGATTGGTGGATATGGAAGCATTAGAAATTTTCAAAATTTGTTCATCTCATATTCCGGTTCACCGAATGGCTTTTTTAAAAATTGTGTCTGACCCTATGGATCTGGATGTCGTGGAGTTTACCTTCCATAAAGTTTCCAGCTTGGTTTCATCCAAATTAAAAGAGATTGAAAATTTTATAACTGAGTTTAAAAAATTTGCTGTCGACAGAAAAACCGATTTTGAATAAATCAGACTTTGAATGGATCCATTCAATTTCCAATCACTATTCCATAACCGAAACCCAGCAGCAACAACTTATTCATCGATCAAAAGGTTTTAGACTACGAAATCAAATCGTACCGTTTCCTGAAATCAATCAGGAAAAACCAAAATCAAAAACAGACCGAAATCAAATCTTCAAAAATATCTGTGCAGAACTTTCAGCCTAATTTTTCCCATATATACCTTGAAAAGGATGCCGCCGTTTATCCTTTGACCCAACTCACCCTGTCGAAATTTCCAAAAGCTGAAATTTTGGAGATCGATCACTACAAGGATGTGTTCAATCGTCCACGACAGGATTTCCAGCTCCAGAAAGCATCCATGAAATTGATCCTGGCGAAAAAAACAGAGCCCTTTTTATATCCTGCATCGGACATGGTCCAGGAATACGGAACACCCAATGTGTTTTACAATACGCCAATTTTGAATTGTCTGTACAATTGCGATTATTGTTTTTTACAAGGCATGTATCCATCGGGGAATCTGGTCGTTTTTGTGAATGAAGAAGATTTTTTCAATTCCATAAAAAATAAATTAAATGATTTGGATGATTCTGCAAAATCCATGGTCGTTTCCATCTCCTACAATACGGATCTCATGGCCATGGAAAATATAATTCCCATGGCCTCACGGTGGATAGAATTTGCCCGGAACCAAGAAAATCTGAAAATTGAGATTCGAACCAAAAGCGCTCTTTTTTCTTCATTGAGAAACATTCAACCAACCGATAAAGTGATCTTGAGTTGGACGCTGTCGCCCGATACTATTTGTGAAAAATATGAAGCCACAGCGCCGCCACTTCATCGTAGGTTAAAATCCCTGAAAAATGCCTTGAAAACAGGATGGCCCGTGAGATTATGTTTTGATCCGGTTTTATTTGTGAATGGGTGGGAAGAGACCTATAGCCGTTTTATAGAAACGGTTTTTCAAGAAATTAAAGCTGATCAACTATTGGATGTGACGGTGGGTGTTTTTCGGATGAATAAGGATTATTTCAAGCGTATTAAAAAACGTGAGACACGATCAGATTTATATTATTCTGATTACATTATTGAATCCAATACAGTCACTGTTCCGATTCACCAAAGACAGCCGGCTTTAGCATTATTGAAAAATCGAATTGCGGAATATGTCCCAAAAGATCGAATTCAGGTTTGGGGATAACAAATATAAACTTCTTAAATTTTAAATGAGACTTATGAGAAAAATTTTACTCATTCTGATTTTTAGCACCGTTTCTACACTGAAAGCGGATGCAATCACATCCTATTTTTACAACGATGCTTTGGGGTACGACATGTATTACGAAATCGTCCTGCCACCAAGTTATGAATCCAATCCGGATTCAACCTATCAATCGATTCGTTTTTACATGGATTGCGGTGATGCGGATGATTATCTCTTTTATAATCATTCCGACTCTTTCAGTGAGTTTTTGAATGAAGAGAATATTAATCATGCGTATCAAGTGTATCCCGGGGATCATATCACTGAAGTGTTAAACGGCGACCGCTTTCCCTATTCCTTGGCCTTTATCGAAAATGCTTTTCATCTTGCCGGAATATTTGATTCGCTTGGGGAATTGGATGGTAATGGAAGTGTAACCATGGCCGATTTTATTTTATTACTGCAATTTGTCCTTCAAATTGGAGAGCCGACTGAAATACAGCAAACTGCAGGCGATCTTAATTTTAATGGAACCAAGGATATTTTTGACCTTTTGCTATTGGCGGATCAACTGTAAGCATGAATCATAAAAATTTAGTCCTTTTGACCTGTTCAGATTAATTGCTGGATGTCTGCTCCATCGTTTCATATTCTTGTTGCCATGGTATTGTCCCCCTTATTTTTTAGGATGGTTTTTTACCTTATTTCTTTAAAAATTCAGGGATGAAAAAGGAAGCAGTATTTTGACCTTAAAAATGATTCTTTTTATTATTGCAGTGGTATTTATCACAGGCTCGCTCGGTTTCGCCTTGTGGTATCGCATGGATGAAAATTCGAAAGAAGAATGAAAAAAGGGAATTCATTTTTAACCCTCAATTTCCTGGGTATTTTTTTTCTCGTTTCTGTGTTAATAGCACAGGGAGATTTTAATCTGGAAGACCTAAATCCCAATTCTAGTACTTATGGTCAAGTCATTGGCCCGGATGATTATCTCGGTGATATTTGTATTGTTTTTTTTGGGCATGAATATTGAGCAACCTGCAGAAGCCGGTTCGGCTTTTTAAATACGATTCATTTGGATCTCCAATCCATGGGTGTTGATGACGTTGGAATAATCGGTGTAGGAAAAGATGCCTACAACGAACATCTTCCCGGAATGGTGAATGACCGTATCCTTTCCTGGGTGGAAGATGTGCAGGCAGATGGCTATCCGGTGTGGACCGATTATGGTGCAGAGCAGCGCAAAACTTATTTTTTAAACCGGGAAGGTGAACTTATTTATCAATTCAATATCACAACATTAGATCCTACCGAGCCGGAAGATTACGAGTATTTAATAAATATGATTTTGGATTTCCGCTCTGAAAATGGTCCGTCAGTTTTTAGAATTCCGGAAGATACAACCTCAATACAGGGAGCCATAGAGTGGTCGGAAAATGGTGATATTATTTTGATCAGTCCCGGGACGTACCAGGAACGAATCGACTTTTTAGATAAGAATATTACTGTCGCTTCGCTTCTATATTCTGGATTTGACCAATCCCTCGTATCTGAAACAATCCTTGATGGGAATTTGGAGGGCACAGTAGTCACCATGAATGGCGGGCAGGGTCAATCCGCGATTTTGTTGGGACTCATCATCGAAAATGGTTATGAGAGTCAAACCGGCGGCGGCATCCTGATCGAAAATTCCAGTCCAACCATAGATCGCAATATTATTCGAAATAATAATGCCGGGAGTTGTGGGGGCGAAGGGGCTGGTATTGCTATAATTGGCGAATCGTTACCGTTCATCATAGGAAATGAGATCCATGACAATATTGTGTCCGGTGTATGTGACTGCATTTGTTATTTTGGTGGCGGGATCTATGTGGATGAGACAGCCTTTCCCGAGATTGGTGGCTCCATTACATTAGGAAATTCATTTTATGACAATTATGCTGATTATGGATATGACCTTTTCAGGAATCCGCCATTAGATACCACCGATTGGACACCCATTTTTGCCCACCACAATGTATTTGAAGATTGTCCACCAAATTCTCCAATTCTTGTATATCCTGAAAATGGCTGGGATCTGGAAAATTGCCATACATTATTGGCTATTGACGAGGATCAGAATGTGATTACGAATGGTTTTCATTTATTCCCGAATTATCCAAATCCATTTAATCCAACCACCACAATCGGGTTTAATATTGACGGAGAAACATTGCAAGCAACGTCTCTACGTATTTACGATATTTTGGGACGCTTGATGGAAACATTGGTAGATGAACAATTGGGGCAGGGCATTCATGAAATTCAATGGAATGCAGCCAATCAGCCCAGCGGTATTTATTTTATTCAATTGCGTTCAAGAGATTTCATCCAAACCCAAAAGGCGATTCTTGTTAAATAAGTTTATACTTTTTGGGCTCGCCTTATCATTCATTTATGGATCTGATAATGCAGAAAAGGATAGCTTACCAAAAGCAATCACATTTGCAGGCGCAAATTTTAGTCTTGTAGAAAATGGTAATTCAGCGGTCCATTACATTTGGCTCCACGGAGATGAAAAAACAGCAAAAAATGGCATTGGATCATCATATAAGTCATTTCCCGGGAAAGGCATTTTTCATCCAAAATGATGATCGCGAGGTTCCCTATCTCCAAACGCGAGTCGATCCCAACCGGATTTTCTCACGGCGTGGGTCTTACTATGCGTTAAAAAAATTCAAACCTTATTGGCCGCCGGGAACCTTAAAAAAAGCATTAGATGAAATTGACAAAGATCGGATCCAATTTCTGGAAATAATTATGCCAAATAAGGATGGCGTTTTGATTTCTGTACATAACAATTTTCGCGGCTACAATGTGAAATATGAGTTGAAATACAGTCGCAAGACATCTATCAAAAAACAACAAAACCCCAGAGATTTTATTTTATGCACCCGTGAAAAAGATTTTGAAAAACTGGCGAACGGACCCTACAACGTGGTACTCCAGGATACGGTATCGGAAAGGGATGACGGAAGTTTGTCCTGGGAATCATTGCGACAAAATGTGCGCTATGTGAATATTGAAGCGCGTCTCGGATACCTGACCAAACAAAAAAAAATGTTAGCATTTGTGAGTGAAACTTTGAACTGAATCCATGGGAAAGATTATCCAAAAACTGATCCGTTGGATGCCCGTCGTTCTCTTCGTATTACTCTTAATGGTAGATCGGGATAATCCTGTTCATGTAGTGGGTTTTATAAGCCTGCTTTTGATCTATACTACTATTCTGATCATGAGAATCCTTTATGCGAAAGAACGATGGCACAAAGAGTACGATGACAGTGAATTGGGAAGTAATCCATCCATCCAAAAGATGAGTGACTTAAAAGAAAAATTGGAAGAACAGGATGGAACCGGTCAGGAGGGCTAAAGGATTCCTGTTTGACCTGGATGGTGTTTTTTATCAATCCGGGAAACCCCTTCCAGGGGCAATTGAAACGTTAATTTATTTGAGAAAAAATAAAATTCCATTTCGGTTCCTGACAAATACAACCATTAAGAATCGGTTCTCACTCCAGGAAAAATTATCGGGAATTGGATTGGTGTGTGCTGAAAATGAGATCATTTCTGCAGGATACGTGGGAATCGATTTCTTACGAAAAAAAGGATCGCCATCCTGCCGTTTTTTTATCACCGACAACCTGAAACAAGACTATTCGGAATTTGAAGAAAATCTGGATCATCCTGAAGCTATCGTGATTGGAGATTATGACGATTGGGACTTTGAAAAATTAAATGAAGCATTTCAGCATGTGATGAATGGTGCGGAAATCATTGCACTTCATAAAGGGAAATATTATAAAGTAGATAGCGGTTTACGGTTGGATGCCGGTGGATTTGTGGCCGCATTGGAATTTGCCACAGGTCAAAAGGCACATGTGGTGGGAAAACCGAATAAAGCATTTTTTCAATGTGCCTTGGATGATTTAAGCTTGACCCCGGAAGATGTGGTCATGTTTGGTGATGATCTCATCAATGATGTGCAAGGCGCACAAAATCATAGGATACCGGGTATACTAGTAAAATCCGGTAAATATCATGAAGGGATGGTTGAGTCCAGCGGAATTAATCCTGACGGATTAATTGATTCAATTGCAGACCTTCCAACCATACTGAATTCATAAGGAGTTAAAATGAAGCAAATCGATTTTAAGAGTTTTTTGATCGGTGTATTAAGCACCGCCTTATTTTTTGTACTGACGGGTTTCGAAGAAAATGGAAATCTTGGGGACATCGTTGTGAATTCCATCACCATTCAGGATGATGGCCATGGCGGATTCATTACCGCTTATAATCAGGATCAAAAACGAACCTTGTATCTGGGAACTGGGAAAGATGAGAATGGATATGTCCAGACCTATAATAAATATGAACAGCCTACGGCCTATATTGGCTCTAACCGGGATATGGATGGCGTGATTGTTTTAAACGACAGGTATGGTGCATTGGGATTTAGCCAATCGGGTAAAAAATGACGATAGGAATTCTATTTGTCATTCTTTTGTTATTTGCTTTTTTGAAGGCACGGGAACGATTCCAGGATTATTCTGATTAAACAAAAGCCCCTCCGCTCTATCTAATTCGCCTGATGGCGAAAACGATAGACAAGCAGCGGAGGGGGTTTTGTGGGTTAAGGTGCGACCTCAATATCACCTGCTGAAGTTGTTTCTTGTATTGTTGTATCTAAGACAAATTGAACTGAATCTAACTCATCATCGTCTGCACGATCTGTTGTGTAGAGATTCCCTTCCCAAACAAAGGTGCGCCCCGGACCGAATGCTTCCCGTGCCTTCAAAAAAGCAAATAACAAAAGAATGAC
>JYMV01050230.1_pt1 | contig 25621 bp, 23 predicted proteins | sample 338911 | NCBI WGS metagenome assembly JYMV01 (sample SAMN03354496, study PRJNA234377) | hydrothermal vent metagenome | biome: Deep sea; feature: Hydrothermal plumes at the Eastern Lau Spreading Center, Western Pacific Ocean; material: Seawater | place: Tonga | collected 2009 | depth 2000 m m
TTCGAGTCTGGAAATGACCGAAAGCACCCTGCGAGCTATGAAGTGGGGTGGTATCTACGACCAAATTGGGGGAGGGCTTTCCCGCTATAGCACCGACTACCGATGGCTGGTGCCACATTTTGAAAAGATGCTTTACGACAATTCATTATTTATCACAGCGCTTATCGAAACATTTCAAATAACAGGACATCAAGAGTTTTCGGATTACGCCAATGATGTTCTTTATTACATTGATCAAGATATGACCTCTGAGGAGGGTGCTTTTTTCAGTGCTGAAGATGCTGATAGTGAAGGAGTTGAAGGGAAATTCTACGTCTGGTCAAAGGACGAGGTAGAGTCAATATTAGGTCGACAAACATCGTCTATTGTTATTCCATTTTTCAACATCACCGAAGAGGGGAACTTTGAACATAAAAATATTCTTAATCAAACTCGCACCTATCAAGAGCTAGCAAAAGAATTAGGACTAACTGAAGATACTGTTATTACCGAATTGAGTTCTGCTAGGAAAAAACTTCTGCAAGAGCGAAGCAAACGTATTCGTCCCTTATTAGACGATAAGGTGCTCACATCCTGGAACGGGCTAATGATCTCTGCTATGGCCAAAACAGGTCGTGTATTAGAAGACATGGATCGAATAGCTAAAGCGGAAAAGGCGATGAAGTTTATTCTATCCACTTTAAAAACACCCGAGGGGAAACTCCTAAGACGTTTTAGGGAAGGCGAAGCTCGCTACGACGGATACCTCTTTGATTATTCATCAATTGCTGTTGCCTGCCTAGAGCTTTATGAGGCAACTTACAATACAAGATATATACTTGAAGCACGAGATCTAATGCAGATCGTAGAAGAAAAATTTTCTTCCGATGGTGCTTATTATGAAACTGCGGTTGATGCAGAAAAACTGATCGTCAGACAAATCTCAGGATACGATGGTGTCGAGCCATCGGGCAACAGCAATGCAGCATTAGCATTCCTAAAACTAGGAGCCTATCTTGCAAACCCAGGTTTTATTAGCCACGCGGAAAAAATTTTCCTGGCTTTCCATGAAGATCTAGCAGAATACGGAATGAATTCCGCGTTCATGATGCAAGCGTTGCATCTCTATCTAGGGGGTCTCAAAGAAGTGGCTATCATCGGCAAAAAAAATGACCCATCCACTAAGAAAATGCTAAAGACCATTCGTTCCCAATTTTTTCCTAATGCCGTTTTCGCATTTTCGTATGAAGACGAAGTGGCTAAAAAGATTACTGACTTACCATTGCTGGCAGAAAAAACGATACTGGGAGGTAAGGCAACTGCTTATGTTTGCAGGTTAGGAACATGTCTAACACCCGTCAATGCGTCGGAAGATTTGATCAATCTTCTCAAATACGAAGAAAACTAAAACAAACTGTGGTAGGATCTCCTCAAAAATTATAAATACATTTTCTAAAATGCGAAAAGATCTAATCAAAGAAATGATTGATTCTGCCCTTGATGGCAAAGGGATTACTCGTCAACAAGCGCTCGAACTGGAGTTTTTTTCCCACGAGGAACTAAATTGTTTGTTCGAGGGCACTAATCGTCTACGTGATCGTTTTAAAGGGGATGATGTTAAAATTTGTTCTATCGTTAATGCGAAGGCTGGTAAATGTGAAGAAGACTGCGGTTTTTGTGCCCAATCCAGCCAATTTAAGACGGATAGCCCCGAATATGGCCTATTGGATGTAGACAAAATTGTTGAGGCTGCAAAGGAAGCGGAGGCATTTGGGTCTAACGAATTCTCTATTGTTACTTCAGGAACCGCACTAAATCGCCGCGAGGAACTGGATCAAGTCATCGAAGCAATCAAACGAATCAAAAAAGAAACAAATTTGGAAACTTGCTGTTCGCTTGGTTTGATGAAGCTGGATGACATGAGGGAGTTAAAGGCAGCCGGACTAGATAGATGTCACCACAACTTAGAAACCGCTGCAAGCCATTTTGACAAAATTGTCACTACCCATAACTATGAAGATGAGGTGCTAGCTGTAAAGAACGCTAAGGAAGCCGGGCTGCAGGTTTGCGTTGGAGGCATTTTTGGGATGGGAGAAACTTTTGCTCAACGGGTAGAGCTTGCCATAGATATCCGAGATCTCGAAACACAGTCATTTCCAATCAACTTTCTTAAGCCATTAGAGGGAACTGCACTAGAAAATATGGCCCTCATGGAACTGTATGAAGCACTTCGAACTATAGCTATGCTCAGACTAGTCCTTCCAACCATTGATCTATTTGTCTGCGGTGGACGGGAAGAGGTATTTACTAATCATCAAGAACAGATTTTTGCTGCTGGAGCTAACGGCATTCTCGGAGGGAACTACCTTACAACCAAAGGGCAGGACCCAAAAAGAGATATTGAGATGATTGAACGCCTTGGTTTGAACCCTATATATCAATCTGTCTAATCTAATTTTTCTCCTTAAAATGGAATAAAATCAGACGAGATTTTCGTCGATTATTTTTTTGATTTCAGCTTTAGATTTGACTCCTGTTACCTGCTGAACCACTTTACCACCTTTAAAAAATAATAGCGTAGGAATACCACGGATACCGTACTTGGTGGCTGTGCTTGGATTATCATCTACATTTAGTTTTCCAACTTTGACCTTATCTTCATATTCTCCCGCAATTTCTCCTACGGTAGGAGCAAGCATCTTACAGGGTTGACACCATTCAGCCCAAAAATCAAGAACGACTGGTTTTTCTGATTGAAGAACAGTAGAGTCGAACTCTGCATCGGTTACAACAACGACTTTCTCTGACGACATACTAAACTCCTCTTTAAAAATATGAGTTTTATAATATATAGGATTGTTTGAACCTGGGCCTTTGGACAGCCTGCAGAAACAAAGAAACTACTTTAAATCTATTTATCACGCTTTGTAAAAATTAAAGCAGTGCATTTGATAGAATTATATTATCATAGTGAGCTATTAGCCAGCAACGGTTTTCATTATATCTCAACAATCTAACTTTATAGTCATATTAACCAGTCTATCCTGGGGACCACGCATGTCAGAAAAAATAAGTGTTTTTACATACAACGAGCTCCTAAATGAAGACTATTTCAAAGAAAAGGGGTTTGAGTACATCGATAAGTTTACTGTCACGCTATCAGCCCAGAGGATAGTTTTCAACAGATTACCCCCTGAAGATGAAGGCATTGAAGGTCAAGGGCTCCCAAACATTGAACCTACCCCTAATAATGCCGGGATGATGGAAGGTGTACTTTATGACATGTATGATACCTTTCTTCCCAAGCTCGATGAATTTCATGGTTACCCCAAAGAATGTACTAGAAAAGTAATGAATCTCAACGCCCATGATTTCCATACTGTCAGAGGAATCGTCTACTTCGCTCAACCAGATAAAATTGGGGAAAAACTTAAACCCACTAAAGCTCTTATGAAACTCTATAGAAAATCGCGGAAAGAACACAGTATGCTCTACTTTGCTCGACTGATGAATACTCGAACCTGTGATTAACTCCGTCAATGCCCAAATCCATCGCTTTTGTTCGAAGACCAGGCCCTTCTTATAACCGAGCTATTTCCGCAAACCCGAAAGACCAACCCATAGATCTCAAACGTGCCTGCTTACAACACGAACTCTATATTTCTGCTTTAGAAGAAGCTGGAGTAAAGGTTGTCGTGCTCCCAGCTATTAATGAATATCCTGACGGACCTTTTGTGGAGGACACAACAGTTATCTTTGATCATATTGCATTGGCTTGCCCTAATAAAACAAAGTCAAGACGTGGAGAAGGTACTAGTATCCATAAAGAAATTAAAAAATATAGCACGATAAAAACACTTCCACATTTTGTTACTTTAGACGGAGGTGACGTGCTAAATACGGGGAAAAAAATATTTGTCGGAATATCAAGTCGAACAAACTTTGAAGCTGTGAACGCGCTAGCCAAATTTACAAAAAAACCTATTATTCCCATCAAAATTCTACGTGGGTTGCACTTAAAAACCTCGGTCTCGTATTTAGGAAACGATATTCTCGTACTTGACCCATCTTCGGTAGAAACTAACCCTCTTCATGAGTTTAAATGGATTGAAACAGATAGTTCAAGTCATCGCGCCGCTAACTGTCTAGCTATCGAAAATAAAGTCTTGATGTCAAAAGAATCTAATCAAATAGCAGATAGAATTCATAAGGAAGGGTTTAAAACACTAGAGCTAGACATAAGCGAGTTCGAAAAAGCGGATGGAGGACTCACTTGCCTAAGTATAATGTTAAAACAAATTTGACTCGCAGAAATAACTAACCTAAGTTCTAAAATCACTTATTGGCTAAAATATGATCCAACCTTTCAAGAAATAACTCTTTCTTACTGCCATCGAGCCCAAACACCTGATCAAACTCACTCTTTAAAACGTTAGTTAAGTTACTCCCTTTTTCAAATATTTTAACTTTCTTTGCTTGTTCGGAGAATTCAACATTGATAGAAGCATATTCATTGTATTCTTGAGATGAATTTTTTTCCTTTTGCGACTCAGGTACTGTGATCATTGGTTTACTTGTAATACTAACGGGGTTTACCATGGCTTTCTCCGGTTCAATTGAGTTTTTTCTTTATAAAACCCACAAATAAAGCAAATTCTATGCCCAACTCTCTATATAAAATAAATCCTTTATTTTACGTACTTTACGAGTTTTTATCTTATTCGTTAAGAGCTTGGTTCCCCTCAACAAGGAAATCTTTGCCTAGTTATTTATTCAGGCAAATCCTGCATAAGGGCTTTGCCGTAACCTACTAGTTCCACATATCCCTTACCTTTAATCAAGTCCCCACGAATAGTCCCTTCTACTGAAATACTCCCCTCCCAATAAGATGCTGAAATTGAACGTAAGTCATAAAGCTCTTGATCATTCAAATCAGGTGAGAGGCTTAGTTTAATCCCAAAACTTGGCACTTCTAGTTTCCACCCCGAAGGATACGTAATACCAGATCGTTTGCTCTTCCATTGAGTTAATGGTCTCACGGTAAATTCATTTCTCTTCAAATGTCGAGTCACGCCATCGGCCGAGACTAAAGTACCACTTGAAAAAGAATCGACACCCCCTGCTTTACGGCGCAACTGATACAACATCAATTCGGTCTGATTATCGAGTTTTAATGAAAACCAATCCCAACCAGCTAATTCATCATTAAGTTGATTGCTTGAGTATTCGTGATCCATCCAGCTTGTGCCAAGAACTTTATAAGCCTTCCCGTGCATGAATACCGTTCCACTGGTTTTCATCCGTGTGTAGGAAAAGTAATGGGAGGCATTTCCTGTTTTACTCCCTTTTTTACTAATTCCGTTTTGCCCATGAAACACTAATTCCTTCATTGGAACTAATTGTAATTTAATTCCCATTCCTGACTCAACCGCTTCAATCAAGTGTTTTTCATCTTTGCCCTTAAGGGACCAATCTTCATTCCAAACCACCAATCGTTCAGAGTCAGCGCCAGCATTACCAATACCCTTGCGATTAATTCGCTCAAAGTAATGAAACTTTTCACCTTCTATATCGGTTAATGTCATATGCGCAAAATAAATATGCGCTACTTTCCATTTAGATGAGTTTGGGTTGCTATCTGTGGTGTCAAGAGCCACGCGAAAAAATGTGAGCTGATAACCAAAGGGGCGAGAAGTTCCCACTTCTTCTAGATTTCCGGTGTAATACCACCATTCGATTCTAAAATCATCATGAGAATAAAAATCTCTTGGGAACTGATATACGTATCCAGATAGAGCCTGGCTAAACACCTGTGGTTCTTCGGCATTAGCAATACGAAAATCTGTTATCTTTAAGCTGATCATCAGAGTGAGGGAAAGAAAAAATATAATAGTAAATCTAACCATACCGCTTAAGCCTCTTAGAAATAATGCCGTTTAAGAAGTAATTATTAGCAAAACAACCATGACATTTTCAAACGCAGGTATTTTAGCTTCTTAATTTAAAAATACTGTATAAATATTTTAAAAGATCTATTTTTTTTAAAGTAGGACGAATCAATATCCTATAGTTTTTGGGAAAGGAAACCAATGCAAGTTGGCGTAACCGGGGCATCAGGGTTTTTAGGCTCACACCTTACAAACGCTCTTCATCAGTTAGCTGACTTTAGGGTTACCGCCCTTAAGCGTGGTTCTTCTGGGAAATTTCCGGGAATAAACAAGTTAAAGTCTTTTGTTGAAAATTTAGATCTGATTTATCATGTTGCTGGTGTGAACCGAGGAAAAAACGAAGAAATTCTCAAAGGAAATATCCAAGCCACCTTCAGCCTTCTCGAAGCAATTAGAAAATATGGAAAGTCTTCTCTTCGTATTATTTTTACATCTTCATCACAGGTTTACAAAAAAACCAAACTGCCTGAGAAATTGGTCACCGAAACTTATAAGGCCGAACCAGAAACGCTATTCGGTGTTGCAAAAAAAACTTCGGAGGACCTGATTCGACTTTCTGGTTTTGAACACGCTATAATTCGTATTGCGAATGTCTATGGGCCAGGTTGTCGCCCTGAATACAATTCCGTTATAGCCACATTCTGTCATAAATCAGTAAACGAAGAACCTCTTAGAATTGATGGTGACGGTCACCAAAAAAGAGATTTTATCTACGTAGAAGATGTGATAAACGCAATGATACTGGCGGGAACCCAAAAAAATAATTTTGTTTCAGGGGTTTATAATTTAGGTACCAACCAGACCACCTCCTTACGCCAAGTCATACGGAGTATTAAATCTTCGGGTGTAGAAGTAAAAGAATCGTATTCTCCAAATGCAAGCACCGGACAAAATTCTTTTTCACTAGACGCCACACGTTTCAGGCGACAGTTTAAATGGACACCAAAAACTACTCTTCGGGCAGGGATTAAAAAGACCTTGCACTGCTTTCAAAAAGAGGTGACTCAATGAAAGATATTCTAATAGAAAATCTTGACTGCAAATCAGACGAACGGGGTTGGTTGATAGAAGTTCTAGGTGGTAAGAGTCTCGAGGTTCCTCATGAGTTTGGTCAAATTCATGTTTCAGTCGCTTATCCTGGAAAAATTCGCGGTAACCATTATCATACCCGAAAACTAGAATGGTTTTGTGTCCCACAAGGGAAAGGTCTCTTGCTACTAAAAGACTTAAAAACCGGCGAACAGAAAGAATTGCTTATGGGTGAAGGCGCTCTGCGAACAGTAAAAATAACTCCTGGCATTATTCATGCCATAAAAAATATTGGAGACACTGACATGGTACTCATCGTTTACGCCAATGAATCTTTCAACGCTGATGACCCAGATACTTTCTACGAGAAAATTTTAGAATAATTATACGTCTATCAAAGTATTAGTGACTTACCTCGTTTATAAATTATAACGTCGCAACAAAGCCTGCAAAATATTTGAATCAATAATACAGGCATGATTAGTAGTTTAAACTTTCATATCTAAAGCAACAATGGCTCATAGTTATGTAATATTTTATTTTTCCGCCAATACGTGAAGAGAAAATCTTTGAAAAAAGTAACCGCTATTATCGTTAACTGGAATGATAAGGATGTTATCATCGAGTGTATTCAATCTCTACTCGATCAAGACAGAAACCAAATAGATATCATTGTCAGTGATAATGGGTCCGAGGACGGATCAGTCGAATCTCTTCGAAGAAGTTTTCCCTCTATTAAAATTATTGAAAATGGCAAAAACCTAGGTTTTGGTTCTGCTATCAACAGAGGATTAGCTGCCGCCAAAGGCGACTATCTACTTTTTCTCAACAGTGACCTCAAACTAAATTCCAAATGTGTCGGAGAGCTAGTGAAACTTTTAGAAAGCGATTCTAATACCGGAGGAGCTATCCCAAAAATCTTACATATCAACCGAAAAAACACAATCAACTCTCTCGGAGTATTGATCAATTATACGGGAATCGCCTACCCAAATTTGCTCGGCCAACAAGATCCAAATTGGACGGAACCTTTTGAATCTGCTTGTGGTGGAATTTTTATGCTAAGAAGAGAAGTTTATGAAACAATAGGAGGGTTTGATGAGGATCTATTCCTTTATCACGAAGATCATGACTTATCTTGGAGAATTCGATTGGCGGGATGGTCCATGAAAGTTGCTCCACAGGCTATTATGTACCACCATTATAAATTTAATAAAGGCGTTCGAAAATATTATTCTTCTGAAAAAAACCGTCTCTATCTTTTACTTAAAAATATGGAGATTAAAACCTTGGCATTGATTTTTCCTGCTTTGCTGATTGTAGAATTTTCTCAGCTGTTTCACGCTGCTATTCATAAATGGTTTTTTCTTAAAGCGAAAAGCTATATAGAACTGCTGACCCTTTTACCACGCATATTAACCAAAAGAAAAAACCAAAAATATTTACGCAAGGTATCAGATAAAGAAATCACGCGTATTTATCAAGGGACTCTCTCAGTCAGTGGTATGAACAATCCTCTCCTCACGCATTTACTTAGCCCAACACTGAACACATATTGGAAAATAATCCGTCATTTGGTTTAATTTTATCTGCTAAAGAACAAAGTTAGCATTAGTTCTTAATTATCAATAGCTTTCAAAAAAACTTCGAAATGGCATCTCTACAAATAGACAGGGAAGTTCTCCCCGACTTTAGATTTTTTAATTGTCACTTGGTTGGGATTTTCATCGATGCTCTATCAAATTTTGGTAAATTTCTATCATCACTGAGGCATTACGCTCTTGCGTAAATTTCTCGGCTAGCATACGGGCTGAATTTGCCATTAATCCCCTATTTTTTAGATCCATTAAGCAATCTATAGCTTCAGCTATAGCTTTTGAATCTGATGGCTCTTCCAAAATAATTCCTTCCTTGTTGGGTGTTATTATTTCAGCGACACCACAGTTCCGGCTTGTGATGATGGGGAGCCCCGAGGCTAAAGCTTCCAGGTTGGCATTTCCAAATGGTTCGTAAATTGAAGGGAGAATAAAGAAGTCTGCTGCTGCATACATTTTTTCAATTTTATCAATTGGTTCTAGGTGAATTATTTTCCCCTGATTCTCTTTCGAAGTAAAATCCAAATATCTTTTCCATTTACCCTTTCCTACAAGGACTAATCTCCAGTTTTTCTGTTTAATGTACTGAACAGATTTAATTAAATACTCCAATCCTTTGCGTTCAAACCCTGACCCCACAAACAAAATCATTACTTCTTCATCAGAAATTCTTAACTGCTGTCGAATTTCGTTTCGAAAATATTTTCTATTACTCGGATTAAACTTGTCTAACTGTACTCCATTGTAGACCACCTTTATCCTATCTTCTGGAAGCTGATAATGCTTTAGTATGTCTCGCTTGACCATCTCCGAAATGGCTATGATTTTTTTACATTCTCCATTTTCAAAAATTCTTTTCTCTAATCTTAAAATCAGTTGATGAAATAAATTAAAACGAAAAAAGAATCTCTTTGTAAATGGCAAATAACACGCGCGTCTTTCAAGCCATTCACGATGACATCCGTCGCCGGCTCGATATACGTCTTGACTCCATATTCGTTCATGACTTTGAACGATATCGAAAGATTCAGAACGTATTGACTGAAGGGCAAACCAAGCAAACGACAGAACTCTCAAAAAAGAATTTCTTTTAATAGCTCGAACAGAATGAATCTTTATATTAGGATGATTAGACGGTGTCCATTGATTGGCAAAAATATGTATCTCATGACCAATGTTGGCAAGATGCTTTGCATAGCCAGAAACAAATTGTTCCGCCCCTCCATAGTTAACAAATTTTTGTCTAATGACAGCAATTTTCATATATTGTCTGATAAACTCATAGTATATCTGGTTATTTTTTTGAAGAAGACACTACTTCTTCATAGATAGCTATAGTTTTATCCATCATTTTATCCACCGTTAATTCCTTGAGGCAAAATGAGTTCGCATTTTTAACTAGACGGTTCGCGATCTCAGGATTTTTGATTACTTTCAACACACCTTCGGCAAGACTCAGCGCGTTTTTAGGTTCGATCAATATCCCTCGTTCGCCGTTGCCCAAAAGTTCTGGGATCGAGGCTACCTTAGTCGCTACTACTGGTGTATTCATTGCAAACGCTTGTGGTATAACCTGAGGTGTGCCTTCTCCAGCAAATGAGGCTAATACTTGAACATCTAGTGCCACCATAATTTCTGGAATGTCCTCCCTATGCCCGAGAAGAGCGACTTTACCCTCTAAACCGGCCTTCTTGACTTTAGATCTTATTTCTTCAAAACCTGGCCCATCTCCTACAATCACAAATTTGGCATCAGGAATCTTTTCTAAAATCAAAGGGATAGCCTGAAGAAAATAGTTGTGTCCTTTCCAACCCCGAATAACACCTATTTTCCCTATAAGAATTTGATCTGGATTAACTTTTAATTCTTTACGAATTTTTTCTCCAGCAATATCTGAATTAAATCTTCTTAGGTCTACTCCTGCGGGAATAGAAACTACGTTACCCGAATCAACGTAACGAATCCGTTTTACAATATCTGAAACCATGCTACCACTAGTAAGAATTCTTCGAGGTATGTGTGAATATAGTAGATGGTTTGGAAAAAAATCTTTTACAGGTAAAGAAACATGTCGAGTGCGGACAACAGGAATCCCGGAAACCTTGCCGACTAAACCTCCTAACCAACTGTCCACAGAACTATGAGTATGAATAACATCGAGATTGTTCTCGGAAACATAACGATATAAGGCCATAAATATCCCAGGACTCAACGCACTCTTCATTGATGTTGGTACAAGGTGGAACTGGGAGTGGGAGATGGATCTAGCGCGTCCTTCTAAAGGACTGTCAGCTTGGCATACCAAGGAAACTCTATGACCACGCTCTAGAAGTAATAGAGTTTCTTGTAAAACTCTAATCTCCTGGCCACCCCAACCTGCGGCAGCTTCGGTATGAAGTATATGAAGCGATTTCAAGGTAGGAACTCAAGGCAAACTGGATAAACAATCAGTCACAAATAACAGGTAATCAATCTAACATACCGCTTCGGTCAAGTCGAACCACAAAACTGTCTTTCAGCTCTATTATATGAGTTCAAATTAATTCTTGAAAGGCTTTGTAAACCTCATCTACCGAAATAGATTCTGGAGGATCAAAAGGTTCATGTGAGACTACTGTTGCAAATGGTGATAGCGGGCCAGCACATTCAACAGGGTATCCAATATGGATAGAAAGTATTTTCACATCAAAACAAGATGCAATATGCGTTAAACCATTATCCAACCCAAGGTAAAAGTTTGCTCGATTGATCATCGCTGCAGAAGGCCCTAAAGGATAACCTTTCAGACAAATTGTCCCATCGTAATTATAAGGGTTATCTTTCGAAACTAGCGTGATAATTTTTAAGTCATGGTTTTGACGGATTTTTTGAATGAGGGATAAGAACCGGTCATAAGGCCATTCTTTCATTTTTTTCTTCGATCGAGTTTCAGGTGATAAAACTAAAAATTTTTCGCTATTGAAAATTCCTAACTCATTAAGTTTTTTTTCGGCTTCTTCAAAATCACTATCATTTAAATAGATAATAGGTCTTCGTTCTTTCAAGCTTACCTCACATTTTTCAGCATAAATGTCGAGAAGATGTTTTTTTGGTTTCCACCAATCCTGTGTTCCATTATCTAGGAGAAATACCTGGTCATGCTTTCTATATTTTTCTCGATAGGTCTTTCTGCGCGCTCGCTTTTTCCAGACGTCATAGAAAAAATTGGTTTCAAAATGGTCAATGTTCGGGTCATTTTTAATGGTATTAAAAAAAATCCCGTCTCCAACACCAAAGCTTATTTCGGCATCTGGAAACTTTATTTTTAAGGCCGCTATCGAGGGAGCAGCAGAAATCAAATCACCCACACCCCCGATCAACCCAACAAAAATTGAGTTTGGCGCTTTACATGAATGGGGAATTCCCAGCCACTTTTTTAATGCTATAGGAATCATTACTTAGGTTCGATTATCTGCAGTGGTAAAGGATAGACCCAAACCGTTTTAAGTAACTTGGCTCTGATCAACGACCATTTTTATTTTTTTCGTTCACTCGAAAGATATTGTTGCTGATCACAAGCGTTTATTAGAAAGAAGGTAGTTTTGAATATAATCTATTGTGGCCTCTTCTAAAGAAGTTATTGGCTGACAATACCCCACATCTCGAATCTTATCTATTTCCGCACAGGTACGATACTGAAATTGATCTCGTATAGAAGGGGGCATATCGATATATTCGATCGCAATATTTCTATCCATAGCTTTAAATACTGCTACTGCAAGATCATTCCAGGTTCGTGCCACTCCAGTTCCAGCGTTGAATATTCCTCCAATTTTTGGGTTGTCTAGAAAAAAAAGTGTCATCTCTACTGCATCCTTGATGTATAAAAAGTCGCGCTCTTGATCTCCATCGGCATACTCTGGGTTGTGGGATTTAAACAAACGAATCTTGCCGCTGTCCAGCACTTGTAGAAATCCTCTACGCACCATACTTTGCATTTCTTTTTTATGGTATTCTCCCGGGCCAAAAACATTGAAATACTTTAACCCAACGATTTGTTCGAAAACACCTTGTTCCTTTGCCCACAAGTCAAATTTCTGCTTGCTATGCCCGTAAAGATTAAGTGGGTTTAATATCCTAAGATCCATTTTATCGGAAAAACCATTCTCTCCGCTACCATAAGTTGCGGCACTGGAAGCGTATATGAACCGGATATCTTTATTCAAGGCATATGTTGCTAAAGATTTAGTGTAACTAAAATTGGTTTTCGTCAGAAAAGCCTCATCTCTTTCAATTGTTGAAGAACACCCTCCCATATGAATAATCGCATCTATTCGCCATGGAGCACTGAGGTTTGTAATATGCTCTAGGAACGCGTCTTTATCTTCCAATGCAAAATAATTAAGCGACGCAATATTCTTTTTTTTTTCGGGGTGATCAATCCCATCAACCAAAATAATATCGGTGATACCGCGCTTATTTAAAGCCCAAACGATAGCACTACCTATACACCCTGCTCCACCTGTCACAATAACCATATTTTTATCTACTATACAAAATCACCATACCAATAAAAAAATGAACTTATTTTAAAAAAATTATAATGCCCTTGAAATCTATTTTTTTCTTTCAAATCTTAATATTTCTTTAATCCTTAAATTATATCAAGCTAGACCTTCTTCGAATAAATACATTAATCGATCACAACTTTCTTCCCAATTAAATTCTTTTATTTTACGATACCCATCCTCAGACAATAATTTTAGTAGTTCTTCATCTTCCAGCAGGCGAATAAGATTCCGGGTCAAGCCACTAATATCTCTAGACGCTGACACTAACGCAGTTTGCTCATCGATTGCATATTCAAGACATCCCCCCGTGTCAGTTGTTACTAAAGAGCAACGACAAGCCATCGCTTCCATAGCAGTTAAACCAAGTCCTTCATACCAACTCGAACACAAAAAAATATCGCATGAGGTGTATATTTTTCTTAACCGCTCCCGCGCTGGCCGGTAATGGTATTCGAAATCGAACCCAGCAGCATCAAACAACGGCTGTGGATCTTCTAGTTTTTCCCCAAAAACCACGAGTTCTAGTTTATGTCCTTGAGCAAAAACTTCCTTTATTGCTTTAATCCCATCTTCATATCCTTTCCAGTCGTAATCATGATGGAGCATACAAACTCGACGTATCGAATTCCATTTTTTATCGTCACAATAAAATACTCTTTGGTCAACTGGAATAACCAAAACTTCAGCATCTTGTCCGTGTTTTTCAATTAGTTTGTTTTTGATCCAATTTGAGCAAACAATCTTTTGACAGGCCAGATCATAAGTCTTTAAAGCTTGTTTCTTATAACGAGTCCACAAGCTTTCGTAATGCAAAACAAAATAAAACAACATGCCTTTTTCCTTGGGAAGTTTTGCCGCAAAATCTGCTGTCTGCCAAGCCGTGGCAACAAGAATATCCGCCTCAGGAAGATATTTTGGGTGATTGATTGGAAGTATCTCTATAGGAATCGTATTGTCGATCCAGTCAATAGTTTCGGGAGACATGGTAATGACTCTTTTCATAGATGCTATTATTTTTTTATCCAATCTGTACCATTTAATTGGTTTAGAAAGAACAAACCAACGTACTTCATGACCCGCCGTCTTTAGACGATTAGCAAATTCAAAAAGTGCTCGGTTGCCTCCACTAATCCGAGCATACTGATTGACCATAAAAGAAATTTTCATTAAATTTCTAAAATTAAAGAAGTGAGTTGATCAAGGACCGGGAACCATTACATACCAAATAACTTTGGCCACCGGCGTAAAATTTTTTTGGTTTTGAGTGTCAATTTTCCTTCGACTTTCTCATCAGGGCGTAATTTAAAAATGGTGGAATGATTATCACCCTGAACTTCCTCCGGTCGGCCATTTGTGTAATAGTACAGGGCTAGACTTTTTCGGCTCATATGTTCAGGGCAACTAAGAGGTTCTGGGTGGCCGTGAAACGATGTTTCAGTTGTTGTGAAAATAACTACTCGATTGAACTTTGGTAGATAACTGCGAACACATTGATTCATCTCTCGGTTCCACAATTCAATATGTCCCCCATATTCTTCACGCCACTCCTTGTTGAGGTATAGGAGTAAATTTAGCCTTCGATCGAGCCCATACCGCTCATGTTTGTTAAAATCGGCGTGAACGCCTAACTTTCCTCCTCGATAAATATTATGAAGCCCACCCCCTCTAAAGGATGGATCGGAGATCAAGTTTGTGATTCCGGTTAACTCTTCAAGAAATTTTAAAAATAAAGACGAGTTAAGGGAATATAAGACGTGCCGGCTGAACAAACCGATATTTTGTTCATTTTCGTTAGCTAGTTTTTTCTGATGGCCATCGTAGTATTTTAGCCAATCAATATCGTTTTCACCTGGAAACTCCTTAAGAACTTTTTCTACAACATTGTCATCGAAAAAATCATCAAAATAAATATGGGGAAATGGCTCGGCTTCTGCGTAAGCTTTTTTAGCCTCTGGCAGGATCGACCTCATTTTTCCCAGCGGCAGGAGTGACTCGTCAAAATTAGCGATGGCAGGCATCTTTTTCATCATAGATAGGAACTATGTCGTCCCATTTATCATAAGCTAATAGAATAAAAAAAGTTAAAAAAATGATTATATCAACTTTTATTGCGAATTAAACAAACAAAAAGGTATTCTTTAGTTGGTGCCAACAAGAGTGGGAGCATTAAACTTGAAGTTGAAGTTGAACTTGAAAAAGATTTACCAAAGACCTATAAATAACTGTATTGCTATCTGCAAGAAAAGCTCTTGACAAAGTTTCCCTAATAAACAAATAGCTTAAAGCGAAAAAGCTCTAGATCATTTATTTTAAATTATTCTTTAATGAATACATCGACCAAAAAAAACAACATAACTGCCGTAGTTTCTTTCGAAGATTCTTTGGAAAAACTACAGTCATGCCTGCAAGCTTTAAATACTTGGATTCCACAGATAATTGTCGTGCTACCAGAGGGCAAAGAAATAGAAAAGCAAATCGTCGATAAATTCAATGTGTCTGTATGTTCTCAAAAACCTTCAACAACTAGCACTCGCTGGGAATCTGGATTAAACCAAACCGATACACCCTGGGCCTTGCTAATTCGTTCTAATGAAATTGTAACTGGGCAATTAAGAAAAGCAATTACTGAAAAACTTCAAACCAATGGTGAAAAAGCCCATAGGTATCTACTCCCTTTAACTATGGTCTTTCTAAAAAAACGATTGAAATACTTAATGGACTGGAAGGACTCCCCACCATCCCACCTTATTTACACCTTCAAAGGGATAAATACTGTTAGCCAATATGAAAATCTTGTACCGCTTAGTGGAGAACTAATCCGCTACGGTGAAGACACAATCTCTGAATGTGCGCATACAATAACTCAAAAAGCTGAGGAAAGAGCTGCTAATTTAGCTCAACACGCAACGAGCTTTTCCCCTCTATCTCTTTTTCTTCGTGGCGTTATTTCCTCCACAAAATTATTTTTTAAAACCTATATTTTTAAAAAATTTTTTAAAGAGGGCTTTGAGGGGATCACATTTGCAGTATGCGATGCACACGCAGAACTGTTGGGGTATCTTCGTTACTATGAACTTTATATTCGAGGAGGAAAATTACTTTACGACAACCTGTCATCTCTCGAAAATATTCTAATTATAAAGCTACGTGACATTGGAGACAACATACTATGCACACCCTTAATTCGTAATTTAAAATATCATCTCCCAAACACTTCTATCTCTATATTAACATGGTCCTATTCTATTCCTGTTTTCGAAAAAAACCCGCACATTGATCATCTTTTTAAACTCCCCAAAAACCCATCTTCTAAAGATATTAGCAAACTACAAAACGAACTCAATTCTATTAACTTCGATTTAGTTATGAGCACCCATAGCGGGGGGCTACCTTCTAAACTGCTCTCAAAAATAAAATCTTCAAACAAGATCAATAATTTCTATAGAGGGCGCAACAAGCTTTACACTATTCTAACTAAAGAATCGGATTATTATCGCTCGTCCATTGAGCGTGATTTAGACTGTTTACGTAGTTTAGGCCTTGAGCCGACAAATACTCATACCGAAATCTTTTTGACAAGCCATGAAACCACTTGGGCTCGTGAAACAATGAAAGCGAAAGGCTTAGACCTTACAAAAAAAATCATCCTAATTCACCCGACTGCTGCTGTCACAATCCGAGAATGGCCGCTTGAAAAATTCAAGCAACTAATAAAAAGCTTAAACAAAAAAACAAATATTCAACCTATTGCCATCTGTACCGAGCTTGAATACGCCAGAGTTAAAACATTACTGGACGATATTCCCGACCTAGTAATATTTCATAAAATTACAGTCCGTCAAATGATGGCAATCATTCACGAATGTGATCTAGTTGTTGACAACGATTCCTCACCAAGTCACGTAGCAACAGCATTTGGAATTCCCACCATTGTTTTATTTAGTCAGGCTATCAGAACGATATTTCGTCCTTATCACCAAGAAAAAGAACGGCATTTTGTTTTTTATAGTGATGTTAATTGTAGGGAATGTGAATTGACTACATGCGATGATCGTATATGCTTGGATTTTTCTTCGGATGAAGTCTATGCCCAAGCACTGAAAATGCTATCCACTGAAGAAATCTGAATTCTAACATTGACTCTTTCCCTATTTTATACTTGATGTATACTATGTCATTGATAACCCCTTAGTTTTTTAGATCTTCTGACTTTTATAACCTGAAGTAATTTTAATAATGTATTTTTTCTATGTTTAATTTGCATCACCGTATCAATCGAATTCTCATCAAGCTTAGCTACCGTTTTGGGATTTCTAAACTTTTATCCATGCCCAAAATGCTTGCCCTTGATCCGACCAACCTTTGCGATCTTAAATGTCCTTTATGCCCCACGGGACTCCGTGACAAAACAATAGAACGCGGATCAATCAAGCTAGAACAATTTAAAACGATAATTGACCGATTAGCAAAACACCTCCAATCTATCAATCTCTATAGCTGGGGAGAGCCTCTTCTACATAAATCTTTAGTGGATATGATTCGCCACACCGCAATAAGTCATAAAGTTCGAACTATAACCAGTGTTCATCTTGGCAATCTGAGCGATGAACAGGTCGAAGGACTTGCAACCTCTGGGTTAAACAAACTTATTGTTTCTGTCGATGGAGCAACCCAAGAGGTTTATGAAAAATATCGTGTGGGGGGAGATATTGAGAAGGTATTTAACAACATGAAGCGTCTCATGGAGGCAAAAAAACGACACAACTCCAAACTGAACGTTGTCTGGAATTTTCTGGTAATGAAGCAAAATGAACATCAAATGGACATGGCTCGAGAGCGTGCAAAAGAAATTGGCGTTGACATAACTTTCAGCATTATGCGAACCAATCTCAAAGATGACATTCTTGGAAAGGTCGAAGACAACATCAAAACTGATGAGAAATGGATCCCGGAAAACCCAGACTTCAATCCTTATGATTTGGAACAAAAAAAACAAAAAAATCCCATCCAATTTTGCAAGAGACCATGGATGGAAACATTCATCAACTGGAATGGCGATGTCTTTCCTTGTGGATGTGTGGCAACTGAAAGTAAATATTCGATGGGCAATGCATTTAAAACTGATTTCAAAGAAATTTGGAATGGAGAAAAATACATTGCAGCACGAAAGGAGCTTTTAGGCCAACCTAATGATCTTGAAACAATTTGTCACCTTTGCAAGGCAAATGGTTATTACACACCATAATTTCAAACTACTTCTAACCTGAGAGACAATTGTGTTTCAAAATTTCATCCGCCGTTGGAACGGGCGTCTAAGGAAATATGCCGATCGCTATGTAACCCGCGCCGATCTTATAAAAGATAAAGACTTCCAAAATATTTATTCGAAAGTTGGGACAAGGAAATCAAAGTATACCTTAACATCTATGGAGAGATGCTATTCTCTTTACAAGACAATCCAATATATTGTCAAAGGAAATGTTTTAGGTGATATCGTTGAATGTGGTGTTTGGAGGGGTGGTAGTGCTATGTTAGCTGCACTAACTCTAATAGAAAATAAACAGACACATCGAAAAATATATCTCTATGATACCTACGAAGGAATGTCAGAACCTACCGATAAGGATATTGATCTCCACGGAACGCCCTATCGCCTGATATGGGAAAAAGAAAAAGAGAGGCTAACAGTTTCTCTGGATGAAGTTAAAGAAAACATGTCTTCTACAGGCTACCCTAAAGAAAACATAATATTCGTGAAGGGAATGGTGGAAGATACGATTCCCAATACAGTTCCAAACCAAGTTGCCTTGCTACGTTTAGACACAGATCTATATGAGTCAACGTACCACGAACTAATTCATCTTTACCCAAAAGTTACTCCACACGGGGTAATTATAATTGATGATTATGGACATTTTCAAGGCGCTCAAGAAGCGACAGACAAGTATTTCAACCAAGAATCCCAAAAGGTTTTGTTCCATAGAATTGATTATTCTTGTAGAGTAGGGATAAAACCCGCTGCCCCACCGAAGATTTCATAGTCCTAAGGATTGATCTATGGCATCAAATAGATCTTCTACTTCAATCACTCGTTTACATTCAGCATCACCTTCATAACATTCAGGTTTGCGCGTATGCTTATAACAAGGACTACATTCAATATTTTTATAGATTACCTGATCATGTTTCCCCAGAGGCTTCCACACTTCTGGGTGAACAACTCCAAAAAGCGCAATAACCGGCGTACCCAATGCAGAGGCCAAGTGCATATAACCTCCATTGTGGCAAATAACAAATCTTGCTCCTTGAGTAACAGAACCTAACTCCTGAAGACCGGTTTGAATATATGCTATTTGAGGACCTTGAACTAATTTCATAATATGTTCGACTTGAAATTCCTCCCCTGGACCACAAGTAAAAAGCACTTTTGTTCCATATTTTTTAGGGATAATTTCCGCTAAGCGGGCAAATTTTTCGTATTGCCACTGGTCATAAATATTTTTAGTCCCAGGGTGGACCACGCAATATTTATCTCCACCTTGTATCCCATTTTTAGAAAGTAGGCTTTTTGCTTTCTGACTTGCATAATTAGAAATATAGATCGAAGGAGCTATGTGATCGAAAGAAACACCTATTTTTTTTATTAGCGCGACCTGATAATCAACAGGAAACCTCGGCTTAAGATCTGAAAAATCAAGTTTAGTGTTATATAGAAAAGAGCGTTTTGCATATTTATTGCCAATTATTATTGGAGCACGCGTTAGAAAACACATCCCTGCTCCACGAGTTCCTTCATGCATATCAATAGCCACATCGTAACGTGTCCGAAACAATCGAATATAAAACTGAATCTGTTTCCAAAGCGGCTTTTTGTCAAAGCACAATACCTCATCAACATATGGGTTATCGCAAACTAGATCGTATGATGGCCGTTCAACTAACACAGTTAAATGCGCGTCAGGAAAACATTTTTTAAGAGGACCGTATACGGTAGTGTTATACACCACGTCACCGATCGAGCGTAGTTTTACTAAAAGAATCTTTGCTTTTTGGGGAATATTTATCATTTTTAAATTTTTGCGGCCTGAGCACTATTCCAACTTTTATCCTTTGTTAATTTCAGGCCAAAACCTTTTCCATAAGCTTACTCAAACCAAACTCCAAGTTACTAATATCATACATCCGCTGACATCTTTCTCGCGCGGTCTGTCCTTTAGCGCGCGCCTCATCAAGGTGGTTTAAAATATATTCAATTGCCTCCGCTAACTGAGCGGGCTGATTGGGATCAACCAGATAGCCACAGCCATCTAAAACTTCCGGAATATCTGACACTCGAGTTGCAATAATTGGCTTACCCATGGACATTGCATCGAACAATCTGGCCGGTATTTGCCCTACTGAATCAGAAGTCCGTCGCTGAGGAATGGCTATAATATCAGCAGCCGACAATAATTCAGGAAGCTTAACAAAAGACATTTTTGGCAAAACCACCACACGGTGTCTGATCGATCGATCAATTCTTTCTAAAAATTCTTGATGATTATCAGCTCCAATAATTGCCAAATTTAAATCCGGATTATCAATTATCTTAAAAGCAGCCAAAAGATCACCAACTCCTTTATGCGGTCTTGGAGTTCCAAGAAACATCACGACCTTCTTATTTTTAAAACCCATTTTTTCTTTTATTTTATTCGGATTAAATTTTAGCGGATCTAAAACTGTAGTATCGCGGCAATGTGGCAACAAGACACCTCCAAATTTTTTCTGTAAGAACCGATTACTAACTGAAACCGCATCAGCATAACCAACCAAACGATCCATCCTCCAAACGTAAGGCAAACCGTTTGGGTTAGAAAAGTTTAGAAACCGACCGGCCCTTCCCCAAAACCCAGAATGATAAAAAAAACCAAGCTCCCAATCATCAATATCCACAATCAATGGCTTCCCGCTAGAGGCTTTTTTTTGAAGACCAATACCGAAGCTAGTCGGCATAAGTTTTGAAGCCAAGATAATATCACCATCAATGGCATCTAAAATATTTTTTTTAATTTTAGAAAACTTCGGATACCGATCCCACATGAATTCTTTTACAGGAATTTTGGAATGATCCATCGGAGCCCATGTACCACCTCTTCTTGAGGTCCCAATAATCTCAACATCATAAACTCCAGAAAGTGCTTGAGCCAGAAGCCATGCTCGCCCAAACGCATTACTTGAAAGATCAAAACACAAGACTGAAATTTTCACGAGCGTTTACTTTGAAAGTTAAAAAAATTACCAGAACAGTCAAACAACTTAACAAGAATATTAGCTAGAGTGCTGCTAGGCGGTAGAAAAGCAACAAACAACACATTACGAGCGTAAAATAAATTATAATTCACGATTTGAGATTTTGCACTTAGAAAATTTTTTCAAGTGTATAATATTTTCGCAAGCTAGTTCCAGTTGACATTTTAAAATTAATTCTCTCAAAATCAATTTCCTCGCTAGTTATGCAATCACAACTTTCGCCTAATAGCACTCGTATCAGAGAGTACTTGCAACTGACAATTTTTACTCTTCTCTGCTTTCTTGCGTTCACCTATAATCTCAGTGCAATCCCTCCATATCATTCCGATGAAAATTTTTATGTGACCAGCACTCGTAATATGATCGCATCTGGTGATTATGTGACACCCATTTATCATGATAAAAAACGATTCGCCAAACCGATCTTATTTTACTGGATGGTTGCCGCTTCCTACAAAATGTTTGGGGTTAATTTATTTTCAGCTCGATTGGTGTCTTCACTTTTTGCCTCACTCTGCATACCCATTGCATACATAATTGTTCGACGCCTATTTGACCCCAAAGTAGCATTTATTAGCGCTCTTCTGCTACCTGGTTGCTACCTACATTTTCAAATTGCTCGTTGGGCCATAACCGACATGGCATTTAATTTTTTTATTCTATCGACTTTCTATTTTTTTATTCGCGGATCGCAAGGTGAGTTAAATAAAGAAATCTCCTACTATTTTGCATACATTTGCATGGGCATTGGATTCATGATTAAAGGACCTATCGCCATAATTATTCCAGTACTTGTCATTGGGAGCTTTATTATGAGCTTGCGTAATTGGGGAGAATTATCTCAATTACGAGTTGGCCATGGAGTTATGATTCTCGCAGTAATTATCCTACCTTGGTTTGTTACAATGCTAACCATTCATGGTGATGAATTCAAAAATCATATCTTAGGAGCGGAGTTACACGACCGAATTGCTCACGACACTCCATTCAGCCTATATTATTTTGGAGTAATTTTTCGTTACTACCTACCATGGTCTTTCTTTTTTATAGCAGCGCTCGCTGTAAAAATTGGACCAACTTTAGCAACACCAACCTCTTTATCGTCAACTAAGAGTTGTTTTTTATTATTATCTGAGAAATTAAAAGTTTGGCATGGCTATATAACCCAGAAAGATAATCAGTCTTTTCTCTTTTCTGTTATATGGGTTATGTGGCCTCTAATACTGTTCACCTTATTTCGCATTGAGCACAGCAGATACATGTTGCCTGTATCCGCTCCGATTGCAATGATAACGGCACATTTTTTATCTCAGCTTATTGAAACCCCCAGAAACTTCCAGCGTAAAACATTTAAAGTCCCATTCTATCTGACCGTAATATTTTACATTTTGATTGTAACTTTGACCTGGACTGGAATACTTTTCTTTCTTCCTTTTTCTCAGCCACCTGTTGGGTTGCTGTTCCTCACAACCCTTAGTACCTTCGGCCTGATTTTTCTATTTCTGTTTTATAAAGCAAAAAAATATTTTTTAATGATTATCGCTTTATCTATCATCCAAATCATTACTCTAACTTCACTGAGTGGCAGCTCTCTTTCTTTTTTTAATCGATATCCAATGAAAAAATTTGCCAATCAAATTCTAGCTGACTCTCAAGTCGAAAAACGTATCGGACTTTATCAACTAGGTAACCATCGAGCCCGAATGGGGGTAATGACAGGTCTTCCATCTATTTATCTAAATAATCCTGAAGACCTGAAACTGTTTATTGAAACCCAAAACAATGTTTATATAGTTATGCGTCAATCCGATTGGCAAAGTGAGTTCCGCAATCTTCCAATAACTATAACTGCAACGGATACCGGTTGGAGGAAAAAATCTCTAGACAAAGAGGAAATCGAATTACTTCTTCAGGATGGCCTAAAACCTCACTTACAAGAATACTCTGAGAGTTATGTTTTGCTGAAAGCTAAGGGTAAAAGTTAGCCTACCTAACAATCGGAAGTTTCACATGAGAAAAGTTATAAGTAACACGTTCTTTGTTTTTTATTGACGTAAAGTAAGCAAATTTTTGATTTGCATAAATCAAATAAAGCTCTCCTGGGAATTTTTTCTCTAAGTTTTCGAATTCTAAAACTGGAGACAACCATGTTCCCTTTGGATTCTCCTTTAATTTTTGAATTAAAGTTTCCGCGTCTTTAACAGGACCTTCTAGAAGTCTTTCTGAATAAAACGCCAGCACCTGCGTTGGGTTCCAGTGCGTATATCCGTAATTGGAGATTATCTCATCAGGCTTCGTGTTTATATGAACAAAGGGGGCGATATTCCTTAGCTCAGCATTATTTTGGCTAAGTGAGACCTTAACTTGAATTGGAGTTATGTTCACCACCAAAACAGTTGTCATAATAATTCCAACCATCCACGGTAATGCCTTTTCTTTTTGAGCATCCTTCAACCAACCGGCCAAGGTGTGGGCGGTTATAATGCCAAAAGCAGGAAAGATCATAAAAAGATAACGTAGAGTCTGGTTTCTACTTGTACTCATAATCACGAATGGGATAGAAACCCATAAAAAGAGAAACATTGACCGATAATCTTTCTCCTTAAAAGAACTTTTTGCAAATAAAAATACTCCTACTACTGTCACAGGGAACCAGGGCCAGTAGTTTCTCAACATATCTTTTAAATAACCAAATATGTATAGTGTGTCAGTTGAAAAAATTTCGTTGGGAATAAGCTGCATATGCGGTTTTTTGAAATGTCCATCAATGAACAAATCTCCAAACATCAACCAATTAACCAAGTACCAACTGCAACCGACTATTATAGATAACGCCACTCCCACCAAAAATCTAAAGTCAATAACATTTTTTAACCCCCCATACCAAAACATAAACACAACCCCTATAACGATAGGGAAAAACCCGAGTACACTTTTTGTCAACACAGCACACCCAGCCATCAGTCCATAAAGCAAATAAAATTTTCTATTTTCTAAACCTTTTATCAAACAATACATTGACGCAGTAACAAAAAAAGCAAGCGTAATATCTAGCATTGCTCTGCGTGATGAATCCAAAAATAACCCGGGAAAAAGAAGTACAAAGGCAGCCAAGAAAGATGTCCAGTTATCTTTATATAGATAGTTACAAAGAGAATATGTTAAATAAACAATCAAGACACCAAAGATTGCCGAAGAAAAAACAGCTGCATATCCAGACACACCAAAAACCTTATAGACAACACCTGTCAACCAGAAAGGCAATGGAGGATTATCAAAAAACCTTGTTGTACCCATCCATGTAGCAACCCATAAACTATCTGAGGAAAAAATTTCTCTCGCCTTAATTGCATAATAGGCGCCATCAAAATTTGTAATTCCTCGATCTAATTGGCGACCCAAAAAAATAAGCAAGGAAGAGTAAACCAGAAAGAGGATTTGAAATATTTTACTGGAAAGCATACCGGGCAAAGAATTCTTCAAAGGCTAAATCCTTTCCTAAAGTTTAAAATATGCCAATGGCAGGTAATTTCTCAAAAATCATCCGGGGGAGAGGAAAAACTATCTCAATATAATTCTCTATAAATAGCTATTCAAATAATCCTTGGCCTTGTCGCTAACAACCTCTGGAGAAAAAAGGAACCCGAACGTTTCTAAGCGCCAAATTAAAACCTCGGGACCTTTTAAAAGGTAATACCAATAAAAAATAGCGCGTATAGGCGACATTTGATTTAATCCTGTCCGGCAAAAAATAAAATCAAACAGTTGCTTTTGAGAATGCCTAATAAGCTTCCAGTTTCCTCGCTCCCGAAGAACAAGAAACAACTTAATCAAGTTGGAAAATACTTGGATCATTTATTAACTTTCCAAAATTAAATTTAACTTAACGAACAACTTAACTCGAAAAATACCAGGGGATATTTTCCTTTATTTTTATAAAATCCAAAATCATACTATATGATCTAATACTTGGTGTAAAGACGAGCTCTAAACAAGCCCTTCACACCTATTGGATTAATTAGATAAAAAATACTATCGTTAACCAGCTCAAGCCTATTCCCTTTTATCCATCCTTTCCTAAAGTTTAAAATATGCCAATGGCAGGTAATTTCTGAAAAATCATCTGGAGGAGAGGAAAAACTATCCCAATATAATTCTCTATAAATAGCTATTCAAATAATCCTTGGCCTTGTCGCTAACAACCTCTGGAGAAAAAAGGAACCCGAACGTT
>JYMV01052269.1_pt1 | contig 25621 bp, 23 predicted proteins | sample 338911 | NCBI WGS metagenome assembly JYMV01 (sample SAMN03354496, study PRJNA234377) | hydrothermal vent metagenome | biome: Deep sea; feature: Hydrothermal plumes at the Eastern Lau Spreading Center, Western Pacific Ocean; material: Seawater | place: Tonga | collected 2009 | depth 2000 m m
TTTATTCTTAAAAATCAAAGTATAATGAATTGGTTGAATAATACGTGTAATGATAAGACACAAAAACAAAATACCATTGATCGTCATAGACTAACCTCAGATACCTATCAAGGGTTAGCTAATTTTAAAGAAACCGAACATGATATTTTTGTTGATATAAAGCATTTAATGGTTTTAGGCCAAAAAATATAGGATGGGTTAAATGGGATTTATTAAACGCTACAAAGAAATATCTTTATATCGTAAAGATTTTGATATTGTCACCAATATTATTCACTACCCTATTGCAAGTTTTCTTTGTGCAGTTATTTCTCCATCATTTATAACGCCGAATATGGTTACTCTCCTCGCAGTTTTGTCAGAGTTGAGTGCCATATGGTTTATCTTTATTAACTTAGTAGAATACAAGATAATAATTGTATTATTACTACAATTGGGGTGGATCTTTGATTTAATGGACGGAATGTTGGCTCGCTTTAAAAGGGTCGGATTTTATCATTCGACGAATCCATCTTTAAAAGGGTATTATTGGGATGCAGTATCAGACCATATTCTCAGATTGGGTGTGTTAACCTTTTTAGGCATTCATTTGGTTCAGCAAGATGAGTATGGATTATACTATGCATTTGGGGGAGTGATGATCTATGCAATGACACAAGTTGAGCATATTATCAGAGATTATATTTTAAAAGGGGTTGAGGTTCATCAATCGTCGAAGGGCAAGGGCGCAAAAAAACTTGATGTAATAATCAAACTATTTAATAATATATATATATTCTATTTTATTTTCATATTATCGAATAGAATAGATTTATTATTTATTGTTTTACCCACGATTCAAGCTTTCTTATTAATCAAGAGAGTTTTTCAATTCTCAAGTTCAGATTACTAATTTATTAAGTGGTAATCAAATGGCAGTAAAATGGTATTTAAATAAAGATGACGCCAGTTGGCATTCTTTCTGGGATAATATTTCAATTGATGATGAAATAGCAGAAGCGAAAAGCGATTATCCTTTAATGCTCAACGCAATTTTAGATAATTCAGATGAAAACAGCGTTGTATTAGAGGGTGGCTGTGGATTAGCGAAATTCTTATTTTTTCTTCGTGAGAAAAAATATACAAATTTAATCGGTGTAGATTTTAACGAAAAACCATTAGACCTTATTGAAAAACGAGACACGATTATTGATGTAAGGGTTGGTGATGTTAATAAATTACCCTTAGAGGATAATTCAATTGATTTGTATTTATCTATGGGAGTAATAGAACATTTTGAAGAAGGGCCACAAAACGCGCTAAATGAAGCATATAGGGTTGTAAAAAACAATGGGACACTCATTGTGGCAGTTCCCTATCAAAATGTTTATAGAGGGACTTTTCGAAAGTGGATTACCATGCCTTTATTAAAGTTAATTAAGCCATCCTTTCGGAACAGTCATCGGGTTTTCTATCAGTATTATTATAGTAAAAAAGATTTAAAGAAATTTATAATAGATTCTGGATTCGAAATTATGGATTGGTTTTATTATGATCAATATCATGCAAAAAGTCAACGAATCGGGATTTGTCTTGAATTTCCATTTGCCAAGGACCAAGGGAATAGTCCTTATGGGCTTAATCTGATAGGTAAAATGTTAGCATTTTTCTCTGAATTAATTTCGAAAGCAATATTTTCATCCAGTATTGCTTTTGTGGTTAAGAAGCCTAATCAATGAAAATATTATTTATTACACCCTATCTTCCTTCGGAAAAAAGTGGTCATGCCGGTGCCCAGCTAATTTTCAGAAATATATCGACCATAGCAAAGAAACATGAAATTGTATTGGCTTCTTTTATTGATGATGATGAATCAGATATGATGGATGAACTTATAGATATTGGGATTGATGTTTGTACTATACCGTATCCAAGAAATCAAAAATCAATAACTGGAAAAATATCATCTGGAATTCGAAATTCGGGAGCAATGGTCGATTACTTGCAAGGAAAAGAGACTTTCTTTTTTGCCAAGTATAAAAAAAAGAATATGGAAAATCTCATTTCAACATTAGTGAAAGAAAATAGTTTTGATATGGTGCAGGTCGAATATAATGTGATGCACCATTACACAAGACAAATAGGACATATTCCACGTGTCATCGTATTTCATGATATTTCGACCAAAGTGCACGAGAGGGGAATGGTGAATGGTGATTCCAATCATAAAAAATCATTCGAAATCGCCAAGAGACTGGAGCCGGAAATTGGGAACAAATTTGATACGGTTATCACCTTAACGGAAGAAGATAAATTGTATTTGGCTAATCTTGGTTGTGAGACAAAAATTCAAGTAATCCCCCCACAGATTAATGTTCCAAATATTGATAAAATAGCTAAAACACCCAATTCTATTTGTTTTGTTGGATCATACAATAGGGAGCCAAATATTCAAGCTGTAGAAATATTAATCAATGAAGTTTTTCCGAAAATATCATGTTCGGTTTCTTTAAATATTGTGGGCAAAGGATTGGGTCGCAAAATCATTCAGACGATACATAATTTAGAAGGGGTGAACTACCTGGGCTTTGTCGATGATATTGATAGTTTTATTGCATCTCAAATGCTGATGGTTGCTCCGATTCACATTGGTGCAGGTTTGAAAATGAAAATTCCTCATGCCCTTGCTTGTGGCACAGCGGTGATCACAACACCGGTTGGTGCAGAAGGAATTGCCATGAGTGAAGAGGATGGGCTGTGGGTTATACAAACTATTGAAACAATGATTAATAAGATTAATAACATATTACCACAAAATGATTTTTTGTGTGATGCTGGAGAATCAGGACAAAGAGTAGTTCGCGAATTGTTTTCTGAAGATGTGATTGCGGATCAATTTGAAAAACTATATTCTAATTTATTGGCTTCATGAATACCGCCAGTAAAATAGCTAAAGAATCCACCATTACATTCTCAGGGTTGGTCTATGGAAATGTAAATCGATATCTATATACTGTCCTCTTAGCACGTTGGGTTGGGGCCGAATTTCTTGGAATCTATTCTATGGCCAATGCCATCATGTTGATTGCTGAAGTTTTGGGAAAAATGGGTTTAGAAACCGGAGTAATGCGGTTTATTAGCCGATTAAATCCGGAAGCTGATACAGAAAAAATTCAAAAGTTAATCGCATCTGCGCTAAAAATGACAATTGCGTTTTCGTTAGTCATTATGGTTGGTCTCATTATTTCGTCGGATTTCATTGTAACTCAAATTCTTAATGAATCACCATTGTTAATATCAGTGATTATTGTATTTGCGATTGCAATTCCATTTAATGCGCTTACCCTTGTTTCTGCATTTGCAACCCAGGGATTTAAACGACTTAAGTATAAAACTTTAGTAACGCAATTTTTAAATCCAACCCTTCTATTGGGTAGTATGGTGATGTGTTATTGGTTTGTTTCAACTGAATCTGCAGTCATGGTGCCCATGCTTCTTACAGGTATAGTGGGCTTTTTTGTTATGTTGAGTGTATTAAAGAAAGTTTCCGGTATGTCTAATAATCAAATCGTGAAATCTAAATTTGATATATCCTTATTAAAATATTCATATCCACTGATGTTTGTGACGATTCTTCAGACATTTATGCATTGGATGGATATTCTCATGTTAGGATACTTTACGGATGCAACCACTGTAGGATTGTATCATCCCGCAGCGCGTACGGCCGGGTTACTTCAAGCTTTACTACTTTCATTTATCAGTACCCAATTCCATGGGGCGGGTGATCGGGCAAAGATGGATCATACTTATAAATTGGTGAGCCGTTGGCTATTGATATGTGCCATTCCGATTTCTGCAGTTTTTATCATTTTCCCCGGTAAAGTGTTGTTATTGTTTGGACCGGAGTATTTGCCCAGTGCAAAAATATTGGTTATCTTGACAGGTGCCACATTTATCCAAGCTGTACTTGGAGCAGCGGGACCGGCATTAAGTATGTCTGGGCATACAAAATTGGTATTGTGGAATACCATTGGGGCATTTGTACTTAATTTTGGTTTAAATATATTTCTCATTCCAAAGTATGGTATCGTAGGTGCTGCGATAGCTACTTTAATTTCCTTGACTATACTGGGATTTGCTCGAATTATTGAAGTGCAAATAATTTTGAGGATGAACTTCATAGACCGAAAAGTGATTAAACCCATTTTGGCTGGATTAATCGTTTTTACCGGACTATTTTTCATTAAAGATTTCATTATGCCATTCCATACGTTGATTACCTTAATATTGGCAGGAATATTCTCCGTTGGAGTTTATGGATTCATTCTGTGGATCTTAAAAGTTGAAGAGGAAGATTTAGATTTTTTAAAAGGACTTAAAGTCTTAAAGGGACGAAAATAAAAAATGAAATTAGATTGGAAACGACCTGTAGTAATTACAACTGGTCTGATGTTTATTATTATTGCCATATTATTCGAACCGGTTATTTTTGGCGGTAAAACGTTTGGCTCTCCCGACAGTTTAAGCCCCAAGGCTATAGGGATCGCATTAAATGAACTTTCGGATACATCAGGTGAACTACCACAATGGCAGCCATGGGTTTTCAGCGGCATGCCAACCGGAGAAGCATTCACCAGTTTATCAAAGCTATATTTCCCGGAATATTTATTTAAACTGTTTTTCCTCCCAGGAATGATGATTCAACTCCTCCATTTATTATTTGCAGGCATCGGTGGATTCTTATTATTGCGCCATTTCAAATGTTCTGAATGGGCCGCTGGACTCGGTGCCGCTGCATTCATGATAACACCATATATGGTGACGATGGTCGTATTTGGCCATGGAAGCCAAATGATGACAGCAGCCTATATTCCATGGATTTTATGGTTTACGGTGCGATTGTGGCAAAATCCGAGTACTTGGAATATGGGGTGGTTGGCCTTGCTGCTCGGATTTCAACTTCAGCGTGCCCATGCACAAATAGCATACTATACGTGGATGTTAATTGGTGCTTATAGTTTACTCATTTTGATCAATGGAATTCGCATCAAGGGAGATCGCTTCATATTGGGGAAAGGATTTGGATTATTTGTCTTTGCCTGTATTCTGGGCGTGGGACTGTCTTTATTGATTTATTTACCGGCCATGGAATATACCCCATTTTCTGTACGAGGTGGTTCAGCGGGTGGCGGCGCGGACTATAATTATGCCACTGGGTGGTCATTCCATCCGAAAGAAATACTGACATTTTTTATTCCTTCTGCCTTTGGATTCGGCGGTCAACCTTACTGGGGATTTATGCCATTTACGGATTATCCAAATTATATGGGTATTATTATTCTATTGTTGGCGGTAATAGGCCTTTTTCGGAAATGGGAATTGATTCACCAATTTATTGTTATTACATCTGCATTGGCATTATTCATTTCATTCGGGAAACATTTCAGTTTGGTTTACGACCTATTTTTTAACATTTTTCCATACTTTAATAAGTTTCGTGTTCCCCATATGATACTCATTTTACTTCAATTTAATGTGGCTGTTTTAGCCGCTTTTGGGTTGGATGAATTGGTGAAATTAAAAGAAGGTAAAATCCCTAAATGGTTTTGGGGAATTACTGGTGTCATAGGGGTATTTTTCATTGGAATGGTGTTGGGCGGAACTGCCATTGGATCAGCCGTAAGGGGAAGTTTTTCTCCGCCTCTGATACAGGATCCACGTGCAGCCCAAGCTTTAAATAATCTTCGATGGAATTTGTGGTTAAATGATGCCTGGTTAATGATTCTATTTTCAGGGTCACTCATGGTGCTTATTTGGCTTTGGATCAATCGTAAAGTATCTCAAGCGATGTTGATGGCGGTAACAGTTTCCTTAGCGATCGTTGATATTGGAATTGTTAATTTTAAAATTATTCAACCGAATCGTTCCAGTGGGCGAGGATCACAACTGATGTCCAAACGTGTTGTTGATCGCTTTTTCAAAGAAGACGATATCATTCAATTTTTAAAAGATGACGATAGTATTTTTAGAATCTATCCCATTGGCAGTTTGTTTGGTGAAAGTCGTTTTGCGGCTTTCGGATTAGAATCAGTGGGAGGGTATCACCCGGCAAAGTTAAGGGGTTACAATACATTGTTATCCAAAACGGGGAATGCTGCTGCGATTCCTGTTCTGCAAATGTTAAATGTAAAATATCTTATTAGTCCACAGAAGGTCAACCATCCATCACTAAAATTGGTTAAAGAAGGGAAAATGAGGTCAACCCGCGGGGAAATGCCGGTTGCTGTATTCGAACTTGAGAACTCTTTGCCCCGTGTTTGGTTTGTTCGTGAAGCTCAATCAGTACCGTATGATACTATTTGGAAAAAAATAATTCAACCGGATTTTGATCCGAGAAAAACGGCATATATCAGTGAACAAATCGATATTTCTAAAAACTCAATGGCGACTATTACTCAATTTGATCGAACAGTGCATCGATTTACTATTTCTACAGAATCTGAAGGGAATCAATTTTTGGTATTAAGTGAAGTGTATTATCCTCTTCGGTGGAAAGCGATGATGGATGGTAAAGAAATTCAAACGCATAAAGTGAATGGAATACTGCGTGGTGTTGAGGTCCCAGCTGGGAATCATACAATTGATTTTATTTATGATAAATCCTCATTCAAAAAGGGACTGACTATTTCTTTTACATCCTTTGGTTTATCCCTTGGACTGATTGGGTATGGATATTTCAGGCGAAAGAAAGATGAATAGCTACCGTAATAACAATAATATAAAAGTTGGACTATTTTTTGTTGGATTGATTCTCATCATCGGCCTATTGGGTTATTCAAATGCAATTGTAAATCGTTTAAGGAATGACAATCGAGATATTGTAAAATTATATTCAGAAATAATTGCAAAAACAGTCAATGAGGATTCGGATACTAATTTAAATTTCGTTTTTGACGAAATTATCAAAAAAGTACAATTCCCCATTATTTACTCCGATGCCAAAAATGTACCTATCTATTCGAGGAACATTTCAGGTATTGAATCACCGGATCAGCTCAAGAAACCCATGGGTGCCATGGATCGACAGAATGATCCAATTCCTATCTCATACCATGATCAAATATCAGGGCAGTCTATTCCATTAGGGTTTTTGCATTATGGTGATTCAGATCTTATTCGGAAACTGCAATGGCTGCCTTATCTGGAAATCGGTGTAGTAGCCATGTTTATTTTCATTGGATTCATGGGATTTAACTCCATTCGAAACAGCGAAAAACGTAACATATGGGTTGGGATGGCCAGAGAAACAGCTCATCAACTGGGTACACCTGTTTCCGCATTGATGGGATGGGTTGATCGAATAAAGCGTCATCCAGAGGAATCGTCCCATGTTGTCCAAGAAATGGAATCTGATTTAGAACGGTTGAATCAAATTGGAACCCGATTTAGTAAAATGGGTAGTCAAACCGTTTTAAATAGTATTTCCCTAAAAGAATTGGTTAATCGGCAAACGGGATATTTAAAAAAACGAATGCCATCTTTGGGAAAAGAAATTGAACTAACGGTTACATCTTCAGAGGAAATTTTCATTGAAGGCAATGAAATCCTCCTTGGATGGGCTATAGAAAATTTAATTCGCAATGGCATTGACTCAATAAAAGGCGAAAAGGGTACAGTAGAAATATTGATATATTCAGATGATAATAATGGAATAATTCAGTTAAAAGACAATGGGTCGGGGATACGGAAAAAAGATTGGAAAAATATATTCCGGCCAGGGTTTAGTACTAAAGAAAGAGGATGGGGGCTTGGTCTCTCGTTGGTCAACCGCATTATAGGTGAAATCCATCGTGGAGAAATCAAAGTAATTCAAAGTGAAATCGGCAAAGGGACTACATTTGAAATTTGTCTGAAAAAGTCTGTTTAACTTTTAATAAATTCGTATTTCCGCGGTAATTTTACTGTTCAAAAAATAGGAGAAACAATTGAATTTCATACAATTATTTACTGGTGGACAAGGTGCTCAAGGTGGCGGTTTTTTAACATTTTTACCCATGGTCGTTATATTGGCCATTATTTACTTATTGATGATTCGCCCACAGGCGAAGCGTCAAAAAGTAAAACAAAAAATGTTGGAAGACTTAAAAAAAGGAAGTCACGTCGTGACTATTGGCGGTATCCATGGCACTATTGCAGGATTTAAAGGCAATGAAAAAAAATCAGTTATCCTGAAAGTGGATAAAAACACAAATATGATAGTCAACAGATCTGCAATTGCCGGACAAGTGGGTTCGGTAGATGATTCAGAGACAGAAGTGATTGAGACTCAGAATTAATGGCTGTAAGGGAAGTTGTTCATTATGGGGATCCCATACTTCGGAAAGTATGCAAACCCGTAAAAGATTTTAAAAAACTATCATCATTAATCGATGACATGTTTGATACGATGTATGAAGAAAGTGGTGTCGGCCTGGCTGCCAATCAAATTGGTGTCGATTTAAATCTCTTCATTATTGATATATCTGGTATTGAGGAAGAAACAGAAAGTGTTCATATCTTCATCAATGGTGAGATTATGGAAAGCAGTGGGGAGTCTTGGTTTGAAGAAGGTTGTTTATCCATTCCGAATATTCGATTAGAAGTAAAACGGCCAGAGTTTATTCAATTTAAGTATCAAGATGAAACCGGGACCGAACATATTGAAGAAATGGGTGGCCTTTTAGCTCGAGCAATTCAGCATGAAATTGACCATCTTAAGGGAGTATTTATTGTAGACCGCGTTACAAAAACAGTAAAAATGACTGTTGAGAATGATTTAAAAATGATAGCACAGGGGGCCGTTATTCGTGCGAAAACCCGAAAGGCATTTGTTCTTTAATATTAATTCAGACTTCCTGATTTATTCCAAAGGAACCGAATTATGAATATAGTTTTTATGGGCAATCCCATGATTGCCAATCCAATACTGATTGGACTCCACGAGTCAAAACATCAAATATTGGGTGTTGTAAGCAATGCACCTAAACCCATGGGTCGGGGACGCACATTAAAACATACTGCCGTTGGTGAATTAGCCTCTGAATTAAAGCTCAATTACATTCCTGCTGAATCTCTAAATGACGCGTCATTTCAGACCAAATTAAAGGCATTAAACCCTGATTTGTTTGTGGTGGTTGCTTTCAGAATTTTACCAAAGGAAATTTTAGAAATCCCCACCATGGGTTCTGTAAATATTCATACATCACTTTTACCAGCATATAGAGGGGCAGCACCCATTCAACATGCATTGTTGAATGGAGATAAAGAGACGGGGATTACAACTTTTCTAATAGAACCCAAGGTGGATACAGGATCAATTATTTTACAGGATAAAATTAAAATTAGTGATGAAGATAATTGTGGATCTCTCACAGTAAAAATGGCAAAGAAAGGGGCAAAACTTATTCTCAAAACGTTAAATTTATTGGAGAACGGAGAGGTCAAACCAAAACTTCAAGACAATGACCTTGCGACTGTTGCACCCAAAATATCCAAAGAAATGTGTAAAATTGATTGGTCTGATTCTATGGAAAATATTCATAATAAGGTTAGAGCATTATCTCCTTTTCCAGGGGCTTTTACAATCCTGATGGGAAAAAGGTTAAAGATATTTCAAACAATTCTCATCAATCAAAAAAGTACATTTCCACCAGGACACATTTCATTATTGGAGAAAAACAAAATGGCAATTTCTTGTTTTGACGGTCAATTAGAACTAATGGAAGTTCATCTTGAGGGAAAACGAAAAATGGATATGGCTGATTGTCTTAGAGGTTTTCATGTCACATTGGGGGACCCTATGGGGTAGAGATGAAAGACGCTCGCTATCATGCATTTCAAATCTTAAAAAAATATTATCGATCCAATAATCGATTAAAGGCTGTGCGTGATCAATATTATAAAAATAATAAATTACATCATCAGGACATTTCGAGATCATTGGTATTAACGAATGAAGTGGTTCGCTGGCAAGGGCGATTGGATTATTGGATCAATTTATTTTTAGATAAACCGATACATAAGCTGCATCCATCTGTACATATTATTTTGAGAATTGGGTTTTTCGAAGCATTGATGGATGAATTTGTTCCACAGCATGCGGCTGTGCATTCATGGGTAGAATTCACCAAAAAAGAGTTAGGGAAAAAGTTTAGTGGTTTGGTAAATGCGCTCTTGCGTAAAACTAATAATATTGATCCCAATCTAAAAGATAAAAAACAATCTCTTTCTGCATGGTATTCCTATCCAGCCTGGATAATTGACAAATGGATTCATCAATTTGGTGAGGAAAAAACCATTGAATTATGTGAATATCTAAATATGCCTTCTCATATTGACTTAAGATTGAATTGTGTGACTGAGTCTAAAGATACGATTTTAAGTCGATTGGATAAATTAGATGTTGAAACGATCCAAAGCCCTGAATCCGATTATTTCATCCGGGTGGATTCCGGTCTGCGAAATGCGGTCAAAAGTGAATTATTTACAAAAGGATTAATTCATGTCCAGGATCGTGCTTCCGGTGCGGTAGTCGAATTATTAGATCCACAACCGGGCGATATTGTTTTAGATGTTTGTGCAGCGCCAGGAACAAAATCCGGTTATATCGTTGAAAAAATAAAAAATGATGGTAAAATATTTGCATCAGATGTTAGTCAAGTCCGAGTGCTGATTGGAGAAAAAAGGTCAAATGAATTAAAATGGCCCATTCAATGGAAAAGAAAAGATGCGAGCGAAGATGACTTTCCCATGGCTGATCGAATTTTAATTGATGCACCCTGTACGGGCACTGGCGTGATGGGCAGACGCACAGATATACGGTGGCGGCGGGAGAAAGAAGATGTGGAATCCATGGTAACAATTCAAAAATCAATCATTGCTCACATGGCCCAATTTTTAAAACCGGGAGGCGTCATGGTTTATGCTACCTGCTCGCTGGAAATGGAAGAGAATTGGAATGTGGTAAAGTGGTTTCTTAAATTAGACGATAATTTCCGTATTGATTCTGGAAAAGATCTGGTACCCAATAACTGGCTAAATGCACAAAAATGTTTGGAAACATTTCCCCCTCGAGATAAAGTTGATGGCATGTTTGCTGCTCGAATAAGAAAAAATGATGAATAAAATTATACAATTTTTAATTGCTTTTGGAATCGTATCTTTTGCAATAATTTTAATATTTGATTGGTTTATCATGCCATCTTATGTCCGCCAGGATAAGACTTTAATTGTGACCGATATAACAGGAAAAAATCTAAATCGGGCCCTTATTGAATTGGAAACTGAAGGATATAAAGGTGTGGTATACGATACCGTTTATACAGCTGATGTTAATCCCCAAACTGTAGTAGATCAATATCCCGTAGCAGGTGCGAAAGTAAAACCGGGGCGGACAATTCGATTAAAAATTTCCAGATCAGAAAAATTAATAATCGTCCCCAATTTAGTTGGGCAATCTCGAAGAAGTGTAGAAATATCCCTACAACAAATTGGTCTTAGAATTGATACTGTATATACCGAATTCAATCCTGATTATCCGAAAGGGACTGTTGCATGGCAATTTCCCAAATCGGGTGATCATATAAAAAAAGGTATGGGACTTCAAATTACCGTTAGCCAAGGATTGCCACCAGATTTTTTCCAGGTTCCTCAGTTATTTGGAATGAGTATGCAAAATGCAAAGGATTTATTAACAAAAGCACGATTAAAAGTGGGAAAAATATCCTATCAGCAAAATGAAGATTTAGTTCCCTATACAGTTTTAGATCAGTCTATTGCACCGGGCACCGTCTTGAATCAAACAATTCAAGTAGATTTGGTGGTGAGCATTTTAGATTTAAAGGACATTTTTGACAAACTATCTAATGAAAAATGATACCATTAAGCGAATATAAAAGAAAATTAATTCACTTATTTAATCTGGCAATTCCTTTTAGTTATCTTTATATTTTTCCAGAAAAATGGGTATTTGTAAAATTATTATCTATACTGATGTTTCTTTTCATCATATTTGATATTTTGCGTCATAAAGTAGCGTGGGTAAAGTCATTGTTTACTTTGTTTATTAACTCTATGCTCAGGAGCCATGAACAGGAAGGTAAACTAACTGGCGCCACATGGGTGATGATTGGTGCGGTTATTTCCATTATATTATTTTCAAAACCAGTCGCTATTATTGCACTTATTTTTATGAGTCTTGGAGACAGTGCGGCGGGGTTAATTGGTCAACGATATGGAAAACATAAAATTTGGAATAAATCTTGGGAGGGATTTTTCGGTGGTTTGTTCGTCTGTATCATTGTTGGAATGAATTATTCATTATTGCCCATGACCATTTCTTTGAGTGGTGCCGTTGCGGCAATGGTCATGGAAATTTTGCCTATACCACTGGACGACAATTTTAAAATTCCATTAGGGGCAGGCGCAATCATGATGATGCTCTCTTCACCCATCTAATGTCATTTTTATTCCCGGCTGTATTATGGGGACTGATAGCTGTATCACTACCCATTATCATTCACCTGATTAGTCTTCGCCATACAAAAACGGTTGATTTTTCTACCATTCGTCATATTAAGGCATTAGAACATGAAACCATTCGGAAATTAAAAATCAGACAATGGATTTTAATCGTACTACGGATGGGTATCATTTCCGCATTGGTATTGATGGTTTCTGGTCCGATTCTAATGAATGATTCCCCATGGATTCCGAGTGAAAATGAATCAACTGCTGTCATTATCATTGATAATTCGGCGAGCATGGCTGTTACGAAGGATCGTCATACTTATCTCGACAAAGTGAAAGCTGCATTACCCAATATCGTTTCAGGTTTCAACGGTTTGGTCAATCTTCATGTTTATCAAACAACACCAGTCAAACAATTATATGATGGAATTATAGAAAAAGGGATGACGATTAATCCTGCAATATGGAATATTTCACAGGCTGTTGGCAAAGATAAAATCTGGTCTGTGGTGGATTCGGTATTGAAATCTGTTACGGATGCATCTGGTAACAGAGAATGTTATATTTTAAGTGATTTTCCCATCGCACCACCATCAAATTTCAAAACAGATTTTAATGGTTGGCAATTTTACTTCTTCGGCCAAGAACCGATGGCAGATAATGTGTCTATCTCCCATATTTCCGCTGTCAGTCAAATTAAGCTACCAAACCACCTATTAAAACTCAATACAAAAATCGAAAATATGGGACCAATTGAGAGACGCAATGTTCCCGTAGAATTATATATCAATGAAGAACGCGTTGGACAAATTGTGTCTCATTTCCAGCCCCATAGAAGTAAGGAATTTTTATTTCAGGTATACCCGGGAAAAAGTGGTGTAGTTCGAGGAAAATTAGTTATTCCAAGAGATGACTATTATTTTGATGATACCCAAACATTTGAATTGACCATCCCTGAACAAATTTCATGCAAAGTGATTGCAAATTCCCAGGATGATCTATTTATGCTGAAAACCGTATTAGAATCCATTAGCGGGAAAGATCGGTTTCTGGATATTGAATTAAAAGTGATGGATGGAATTCATCGGGTATATTTGGATGAAACGGATGTATTGATTCTTCAAGACCCGAAACATTTATCACCATCAGCCATCGAATCTATGAAACGTTTTTTAAGTGAAGGCGGCAGTATTTTGTGGTTTTCAGGTGAAAATTATGCAGGTCTATCCTCTATAACCCAGGCTAATTTAAAGTTACCTAAATTTATAGAAATAGTTCACGTGACAGGTGAGTCTTTTTTTTCTGTTGATGTGACCGATAGAGATAATCCCATTTTACAAGAATTAAATTTGAGAGATTTTTCATCGGCGCTTCCCCAGATTTATAGGTATAACAAGATTGAAAACCAAATAGGCCATAAAAATATTTTAACGTTAAATAATGATGATTCCTTCTTTTTAGAGATACCTCACTCAGGAAGTCAAATTTATTATTTTACGTCACCCTTAGACCTCCGGTGGAATGATTTTGGCATGAAGGGTCTCCTCATACCATTAATACATCGACTTCTGATATTGTCCGCGACAAACGAAATCAATACCTCCATGGTAGAAGTAGGACAGGAAAAATATATAAAAATAAATAAGGCACTCATCAATAAAAAATGGTCTTTAATAACACCCTCTGGGAATAGAATCCTTTTGGTTCCAGATTATAATCGTGAAGAACTTATTATTAATAATATTCAAGAATTAGGTTCATACGAAGTATTCGCAGGCGATGAGTTTTATACGGCATTTTCTTCGAAATTATCTCCATTTGAAAAACCAAGTTTGCGTGCTCGAGAGGATCAAGTTATTTCAATACTAGGGAAAAGTCGGTCAGTATGGATACACCCAGGATCCGATGTAAAGGGAATCATCTTTTCCCATAGACAGGGCAAAGCATTATGGCGAACGTTTTTAATTTTAGCTATTGCCTTCTTGATGTTAGAATCATATTTAAGTCGTATGCGGACCGAAGAAATCAAAGTGCACTCTTGATAGAAAATTCTGAAATAAAAATGAAAGAAAAAGCACTCCTTGTGGGTGTGATCCATGGTGAATTGGATCAAAATATTGTTGATGAACATTTGGAGGAATTACAGTTATTGGCGGAGACGGCAGGTGCAGAAGTGGTGGGAAATGTCACCCAAAAGCTAAAGCGAATTAATCCAACATTTTTTATCGGATCTGGAAAGGCAGAACAGCTTATAAACCAGGCAAAAGAGTTGGGTGTTTCGCTTATTATTTTTGATGATGAACTCAGCCCAGGACAGATTAAGAATTATAGTAATTTTACCGAAGAAATAAAAGTGATTGATCGCAGTGGGTTGATTTTAGATATTTTTAGACAGCACGCCCAAACAAAAGAGGCAAAAACACAGGTTGAATTGGCACAATTAGAATATATGTTACCGCGACTCACCCGGGCGTGGACTCACTTAGAGAGACAAATGGGTGGCATTGGAACGGAACGCGTGCTGGAGCTGGTGAAACGCAAATTGAGGTCGACCGTCGACTAATCCGTACACGTATTTCCAAATTAAAACGTGAGTTAGAAAAAATCGAAAGGGAGAGAAATACTCAAAGCAAAAGACGAGGAAATCAGTATAAGGTTGCATTAGTGGGTTACACCAATGCCGGAAAATCCACATTAATGAAGGCGATTTCAGGGGCTGATGTTTTTATTCAAGATCAGCTTTTTGCTACGTTAGATACGACCGTGCGATCGGTTGAGTTAGATAGCTCTCACACTATATTGTTGAGTGATACTGTAGGGTTTGTTCGGAAACTGCCCCATCATTTGGTGGCAAGTTTTCAGAGTACATTAAAAGAAGTTGTTGATTCGGATTTAATTTTACTGATTTTGGATGCATCCAGCAGTCAGGTTGAGGATCATTATCAAACCATCATGGAGGTATTAAAAGATCTGGGTGCTGATAGACATCAGATCCAAATCGTGTTGAATAAAATTGATCGTGATGAAGCTGATGAACACATTCATTTTTTAAAAAGAAGATTTGCCGATAGTACTTTTGTATCAGCATTAAACAATCTACGTATCGAAATACTCTCCCAAAGAATAATTGAAATCATGGATAAAAATTATCAAATTGTTGACCTTCGGTTTTCCTATCAGGAATCAAAAGAAATGGCTTTGGCCCAAGAAGGGGTTGATGTGTTAGAACGGAACTACGATGATGATTGTGTCCGGTTAAAAATAAAAGGTGCTCGATGGCGAATAAATCAAATCCAGTCATCCTTATTGAAATAAAAAACCCCTGAATATTCAGGGGTTTTTTTAATGCTCTTACTTCAGACCCGATTTCAGGATCCGTGTATTCACGGTAGAGGTCTCTGCTTTCAGCAAACTTCCTTCATCCCATCACGATAAATCGAGACAGAAATGTCTCAAGGATTATTTCTTGAAGATCCTGAAATTCAATGACTGAAGTAAGAATTCTAAAATAGCTCCCCAAGTTTACACGAATTATTTTATATGTTTCAAGAATAGTTGAAACATTTTTACTTAGAGATTTGACCTTCACTCGACGCCACTGCTACAGCCACGCTTGCATCTCCGGTGACGTTGGTTACGGTCCGCATCATGTCTAAAATTCGATCTACACCTAAAATGAGAGCAATCCCTGCACTGGGGACTCCAATGGCTTCCAGGATAATAATTAGCATAATAATTCCTGCGCCCGGTACAGCAGCCGTTCCGATTGATGCCAGAACAGCTGTGAGTACAATGGTAAGTTGTGCGCCGAGGGTGAGGTCCATTCCCAACGTTTGGGCGATAAATACAGCAGCAACTGCCTGATAAAGGGCGGTGCCATCCATGTTAATCGTCGCCCCAAGGGGAAGGACAAATGAGGAGACCTCTTCGGAAACGCCTAGCTCATCTTCACACCTTTCCATTGTAACGGGTAGTGTGGCTGCACTGGAACTGGTAGAGAATGCCAATAATTGGGCTGGGGCGATTCCTTGGTAAAACTTTTTTAATGACATATTTGAAAAGATTTTTAACACGGCTGTATAGGTGAACACCATTTGAATGGTCAATCCGATAATCACCACCAGCATATAAAACCCAAGGGCACTGAGCAATTCTAATACATTGTTGAGATTATCTCCTGCAATGGACGTAATGGTATCGGCAATGAGTGCAAATACGCCAATGGGAGCCATGAGCATAATATTATCAACCAGTTTAATGACAAGATCGTTAATCCCTTCCATAAAATCTAATACAGGCCTTGCCTTGTTTTTGGGTATTTGAATAAGGGCTATGCCTATGATTATAGCCACAAAAACAACCTGAAGCATATTTCTATTATTCGAAGCAGAACTAAAGAAATTACTGGGAACCATATCTACGATAGGTTGAAGCGGTCTTCGTTCTTTTATCTGGTCGGCAGCTTCTAATTTTCCAGATGCTGCGGATTTGTAGGTTTCTTGAAGCTTTACCTTCATATCCTCCGGTACGGTGTCGCCAGGTTTTAATAGGTTTACAGAAACTAAACCGATAGTAACAGAAATGGCAGTAGTTACTATATAAATTGTAATTGTTTTACCACCAATTCGGGACAATTTTTTTAAGTCCGAAAGGGAAGCGACTCCGGTAATTAATGAAGATAAAACCAGTGGTACGGCAATCAATTTTAACAGATTTATAAATATTTTACCGAATGGTGCTATCCAGTTTGTTGTAAATCCGCTCCAACCATTTGCTGCGGCGAGAACGCCAAAAATGAGTCCAAGTACAAGCCCAATAATAATTTTCCAGTGTAATTCAAGTTTCATGTTTACTCTTTTATGTTATTTAAGAATCCATGTTGGATTCTTTCCGTTTTTTGATTTCATTGTATTTCCTAAAATAAGCATCACCGGCTGAAGAAAAAAAGCCCAATAGTCTATTTTTCTTTCCACCTTTTTCATCAACACGCTGAATGGCCGAATGAGCCGCAGTATCGAATAAATCTTGAATGTGGGCAAATAATTCTCCCACACGTTTTGATAATGGTTTACTCATGGATGAATGTTAATGCTTCTTTAATATCGGTTGTTGGTATTTTACAGGCAAAATCTTGGCAAACATAAAATGTGACTTTGTCACCAATCGTTTCTTGAGTCGCCGTCCATTTTGCCAAAGGAGAAAGGACTGGGGATAATAGATCGGTGTCTTTAAAAAGAAGAATTTTCCCCGGAATATATTCGGACTTCATTCTGGTTAGGGCATCCTGCGTGGCAGGATCACTCCCGGATCCCACAACAACAATTTCTTTTGGATGATCATATTCAAATAAGAATGCTGTCACCATAGAAGTATACCCCGAGGGTGCTCTATTTATTTCATTTGAAAATACTTTAAATGTTTTATCCGCCATTTCAGCCCATTTTATTTCTCCAGTGATCCGTGTCAATTTGAGCAGGTTCATGGCAGCAATAGAGTTTCCAGATGGAATGGCTCCATCGTAACCGGTCATAGCGCGAACAATTAATTTTTCTGTTTGATCACTCCCTAAATAAAAGCCGCCACTTGATTCATTCCAAAATTCCGAAACCATGATATCACTTAGCTGAATGGCATTTTTGAGGTATTCAATTTTGAATGTTGCTTCGTAGAGTTCTAACAAACCCCAGACAAAAAATGCATAATCATCTAAATGGGCGTCCAACCCCGATATCCCTTTTCGATATCGTTTTTGCAATCTTCCATTTTTATCCATGAGGTTATTAAAAATAAACTTTGCACTTTTTTCAGCGGATTCAATAAGCACATTATCTTGGAAAGCCACACCAGCTTTGGCCATAGCTGCAATCATTAATCCATTCCAATCTGTAAGTATTTTATCATCTTTTAAAGGGTGAATTCTTTTTTCTCTGACATGAAATATTTTCTCACGAATCTGTGAGATTTTTTTGAGATCTTTTGAATTTGAAATGGGTGTTTTCAAATGGAAGATATTTTTACCTGTGAATTGGCCAGAGGCTTCATCCTTGAAATTCCCTTCCGGTGTCAAATTAAATATATTCTGGATGAATTGGGTATCTTCCTCGCCAATAATAGATTGTAATTCTTGAATGGTCCATATATAAAAAAGGCCTTCTTCACCTTCGCTGTCAGCATCTTCAGCGGAGTAGAATCCACCTTTCGCATCGGTCATATCCCGCTGTACATAGGTCAAAATTTCTTCAGCAGTCTTTTTATATTCGGGTTTCCCTGTGATTTGAAATGCCTCTGTATATGCCATAACCAACATAGCCTGATCATAAAGCATTTTTTCAAAATGGGGCACCAGCCATTCTTTATCGGTGGCATAGCGGTGGAACCCATAACCTACATGATCAAAAATGCCACCCAACCGCATTTCTTGCAATGTTTTTTCAACCATTTCCAGTGCTGTTTTATCGTCCGTCATATGATGATATCGAAGCAAATACACTAAGTTATGGGGTGAGGGGAATTTAGGTTGTGTCCCAAAACCGCCATGGTTTTTATCATAACGATTTACAAATTGGGAATAGGTTTCCTTTAATATTGCTTTTGATAAAGGAGTTCCTAATTCTTTTGTATTCGATTTTACTAAGTATTCATTAATCTTTTCCGCTGATTGAACCAATTCAGCCCGCCTGTTTTTCCATGCCTCGGCGATAGAAGGGAGGAGTTCCATCATGCCGGGACGGCCAAAACGGCCATTTTTGGGGAAATAAGTTCCGGCAAAAAACGGCTCCTTATCCGGTGTCATAATAATGGTAAGAGGCCATCCACCGCGCCCGGTCATGGCTTGGCAAACGGACATATAAACATGATCAATCTCAGGAAGTTCTTCCCGATCCACTTTGATGGAAATAAAATTTTTGTTCAATAATTGAGCAACTTGCTCATCTTCGAATGATTCGTGTGCCATTACATGGCACCAATGACAGGTGGAATATCCAATGGAAAGAAAGATTGGTATGTCTAGCTCAGCTGCTTTTTGAAATGCTTCATCCCCCCAGGGATACCAATCTACTGGATTATTTTTATGCTGTAGTAAATATGGGCTCGACGATTCTGCTAGTCGATTCACGTATGTTTCCTTTTGATTTGGATCATCATGATTGGGTTGACCCCATAGAAATGGTATCTGCCCAATTAAAACTGTTATGGAAATTAATTGTTTTAAAATAATGCCGATGCTTGTATTTCGCATGGTGTGAAATTAATTTCATTGCTTCAAGTTAACCAAGTCAGAAGCAACATATGATTCATTTAGTCGTTATCCTCTTATATCTCTTCACTTTGATTGGGATTGGTATGTACAAAGCCGGTAAAATTAAGACCCAATCTGATTTTGCTGTGGCCGGACGATCCTTACCACCCTGGGTACTGGTGGGTACCATGTTAGCCACATGGATGGGCACAGGATCTATCTTGGGTAATGCGGGAAAAACTTACGAAACAGGTATGGCCGCTCTCATTCTTCCCCTTGGCAGTATTTTAGGAATTGTCTTGCTCACAAAAATTGCGGGTAAAGTAAGGGCTTTTGAAAAATTTACCGTACCGGAAATTTTAGGAGATCGGTTTGGCCCGGGCGCAAGGATGCTTTCTGTCATTGCCCTTGTGATTGCCTACATGGTGATTGTGAGTTATCAATTCAATGCAGGAGGTGCTGTATTGAACACAGTTTTAATGGATGAAGCGGGTAATTCCCTCATTAGTATTCAAACAGGAACCATCATTGCAGCCATCTTTATCATCGCATATACGATGTTGGCGGGACTTGTGAGTGTTGCCTATACAGATGTAGCCAATGGAATAATCATCATTTTTTCATTTGTAATTGCTATTCCAATATTTCTTGCTCAAGCCGGTGGATTCTCCGGTATGGCGGCTTCATTTGAAGCCATGGGTAAACCGGAGCACATGAACTTTTTTGGTGTGTATTCCACCATGGATATTATCAATTTTTGTCTGCCGCCATTTTTGTTAATCATGGGCGATGCCAATATGTATCAGCGGTTTTTTGCTAGCAAGACTGCAGAGGGGGCAAAATCTGCAACAAAAGTTTTAATCTTCGCAGTGCTTCTTGCGGAATTGATGATTATTTTTTCTGCATGGGTAGCTTCCAGTATGATTCCCGATGCAGAAGTGGGTAAGTACGTTTTGATTTATGCTGCTCATAAACTATTACCCACATTCCTGGGTGCTATTATGATGACAACAATTGTGGGTATTATTATTTCCACCGCTGATAGTTTTCTACTCGTTCCTGCCACGACACTTATGCGGGATGTTTATTTGAATTATATTAATCCGAACGCTGATGAAAAAAAGATTGTATTATTAAGTCGATTGCTTGTTCTTGGATTAGGCATTATTGCTTATATAGTATCATTGGGGTTTGCTAAATCAGCTGGATTTTTTGAGCGTGCACTCTATGCCTATACTATTTATGGTGCAGCCATTACGCCCAGTCTGGTGGCAGCATTGTTCTGGAAGGGGGCGACAAAAGAAGGGGCAGTCGCTTCTATTATAACGGGGACAGTTACCACTTTATTGTGGAAGGAGGCGGCCTTTATTCAAACAATTATTCCACAGAATATATATAATAATATGGATGAAGTATTACCAGCCATTACTTTGTCGGTAGTTTCCTTGGTGGTTGTCAGCTTATTGACAAAAAAGAATTAAGTCCGTGTAATTAAAGGGGGATTATTTTTCAAAGGAGAATCTTGGCTCGGTTCAATTTCCCGTCTATAATATTCAAATGTTTTGCCGGTTCCTTGCCAGTTGTCTATGCGATCAACAATCCGAATATCGCCTGTAAATCGTGCGGATACACCATTGATTACATGGCCCGTGATAAAATTAATCCCATCTTTTTTCTTTGCCCAACTCAGAAATACCCGTTTTAACATTTTGGCGTAGCCGTTCCCTTTATATTCCGATTGAATCACAAAGGCATAGGTATATAAGGTATTGCCTTTCCCGAAATTTTCATCCAATCGGGCCCAGGGCTCATTACTAAGAGTCTCTAAAGGGACACCAATTATATAGCCAATAATTTCATCTCTATATCGGGCAATGAAGGGTAAAGATCCGGATTTATTAAAATATTTGTGAATAGTAGCATCAGTGAGAATAGCTTTATCACCATAATCCCTTGCTAAAGACTTGGATATTTCTATCAATTGAGGAAAGTCATCTTTTCCCGTATGTTTTATTAATTCAATTTGAAACACACCGCTGGAAGCAATGATTTTGGAATCTGAATTAGGTAAGTTAGAAATAGACAGTTGATCCATAGGGGGTGAATTTAATCGATGTGAACAGTTTTTCTAATAAACTATACAATCCTTTTTCAGGTTCCGGTCAACCCAAAGTAAATTCTTAGCTAATGAAATCATTTAATTCGCGACTTTCAGATGTTATAAGGGAAAAAGGAAGCCATCTTTGCGTGGGACTGGATATGAATCCAGAAGGATTAGGTTCGACGAGTTCTTCCTTAAATGAATTGAAAGCACATGCTTATAAAGTCATTGATGCAACACAGGATTTAGCTGCTGCATTCAAGCCGAATTTGGCTTTTTTTGAACGATGGGGGAGCGCCGGTTTTAAATGGCTGGAAGAAACCATGGAATATTTCGATAATGAGAATATTATCATTGGTGATGCAAAAAGAGGAGATATTGGTAATACGGCCAAACAATACGCCCATAGTTTATTCAGTCATTTTGGATTTGATGCGGTAACATTGAACCCATATATGGGGCAGGATTCTATCACACCATTTACAAACAATCCTGAAAAGGGCGTCTTTATTCTGTGTCGAACATCCAATCCTTCAGCTGTTGATTTTCAAAATCAACCTATTGGGGATGAAATGTTGTTCGATAAAGTAGCTAAAATGGCCATTGATTGGAACAGCAATGACAATGTGGGATTAGTCGTTGGCGCCACCGCGCCGGAAGAAATTAGCCGTATACGGAAGCAGGCACCGGGACTGCCATTTTTAATTCCCGGAATCGGTGCTCAGGGCGGAGACTTAAAACGAAGTATGAAAGATGGGAATACAGACGGCATTGCATTAATTAATGTTTCAAGAGGAATAAGTTTTGCCGGCGATCTCAGTGAAAAAGCCATTCGGAATGCGGCACAAAACTATGTAGACCAAATGAAGGGAATTACGAGTGAGTCGTGATGACTATTTAAATATTTTTAGAGAAACTGGGGCACTATTAGAGGGGCATTTTGTTCTCACCTCCGGGCGGCATAGTCCATCCTATTTCCAATGTGCGAAGGTATTGCAGCACCCAAATTATTTATCGGACTTTTCCCAAAAAATATCGGATCATTTTGAAAGCTTAGACATTGATACGGTAATTTCTCCCGCGGTGGGGGGAATTGTAATCGGAACGGATGTGGGAAGGGTTATGGGAAAGCGTACCATTTTCGCCGAAAGGGAAAATGGAAAAATGACCCTTCGAAGAGGATTTACGATTAAACCGGGGGAAAAGGTATTGGTTGTGGAAGATGTCATAACCACAGGCGGATCTGTGAAAGAAGTAATGAATGTAGTCGATGCGTTTGGCGGAATCGTAATGGGGGTCGCTGTGATCGTTGACCGAAGTAATGGGACAGTCGTTTTGCACAAAAACCAATTCTCATTAGTCACCATGGAAGTTTTAAGTTATGAAGAAAGTAAAATCCCGAAGGCATTGGAAGCAATTCCAACAACAAAACCAGGAAGTAGGAGTTTGAAGAAGTGAAAAAAATAATCAGTTTAATATGGATTGGAGTCTTATTCATGAGTTGTGCAAAAGATAATGATGTGGCGGTAATATCCACACCGGTTGGCGATATGGTTGTAGAATTATATCCAGAAGTTGCCCCTTACCACGTTGAAAATTTTCAAATATTAGCCAATGAAGGGTATTTTGATGGAACTACATTTCATCGTGTTGTCCCTGGTTTTATGATTCAAGGTGGTGATCCTAATTCGAAGGATAATGACCGGATAAATGATGGTACAGGAGGCAGGGCAGGAAAATATTTCGGCATTGGTCGTGAAGATGATCCTGATTCATGGTTGGTTCCTGCTGAGTTTAATGATTCTCTCCATGTGAGGGGCACGTTATCCATGGCAAGGACTCGGAATCCAAATAGTGCGTCGAGTCAGTTTTTTATCTGTCAGGCACCTCAACCAGCATTGGATCATCAATATACTGTTTTTGGAAAAGTTATTTCTGGGATGGACGCGATTGACCAGATTGCCAATGCCAACACACCGAAGCGTGAAAATAGAATGTATCAAGGACCCGATGGTGATAATCCATTTGAAAAAGTGGAAATGTCTGTGAAAATCATGAAACAAAGCGAGGCGTTGAAAGACTAAATGCCCAGGCCAATCATTGGTCTTGCTTTGGGAGGAGGGGGTGCAAGAGGAGCAGCCCATGTTGGTGCCCTGACTGTTTTGCATCAACATAAAATACCGATTCATCAGATTGCAGGAACCAGTGCTGGTGCTGTCGTGGGTGCCATGTATGCCGCAACGCTCGATCCAAAATGGGTTGAAAAGCGATTTCGGGAATTCATAAAGAGTGATCTCTTTAGAGGACTGGGGACGGATCGTATTTCAAATAAGCCAACTTCGTCAAGTTCAGCTTTTAATCAGGTTGCTAAAAAGTTGAAAGATCAAATGGTGCTGGCTATGTCATTGCATCGGAATTCGATCATTAAAAAAAAGCGTTTAAAAGATGCATTTGATTTTTTAATTCCGGTAAAAACATTTGAAGAATTAAAGATTCCATTGAAAGTTATTTCCACGGATTTAAATACATGCCAGCCTGTGGTTTACGATTCGGGTGATTTGATAGAAGCAGCCACCCGAAGCGGGACAATCCCAGGGTTTGTGGAGCCAACGGAAGTGAATGGACAACTTTTGGTGGACGGTGGCGTAAGTGTCCCCTTGCCCACGACCATTATCAGAAATGATGTTGATTTATTAATTGGTATTGATATTCGCCGCCGTGGTATGAAACCTTTGGATGAAATAAACATATATGAAATTATGATGCGGTCAGACTTGTCCACTTACCAAAACCTCATAAAACATTTTTCACGGGAGGCTGATATATTAATCAGTCCAGATGTCAAAAATTATCAATGGTCCGATTTCGATCAATTTGATTATTTTTTTAATGAAGGTATTCAATCTTGTGAAAATGCAATTTTGACAATTCAACGACAGATTAATCAAAGAAAAGGACTTAGTTTTCGCCTCAAACAATGGTTTGGTCACCATAATTAATACACTTACCTTCGACCCGATTTGTGAAAAAAATATAGATAAATGAATAGATTTATAAAAACAGTTATTCTCATAGGCCTTTTTAGTATTTCCCATCTCTGGGGACAATTTGAAAGTCCGGTAACCCTGTCAGCGAAAGCAGAATCTTCTGTCCGTGCTGGAGAAGTTGTTAATATTATCGTGAAGGCAGAAATGGATGCGGAGTGGAAAATATATGCGCTTCGGGATCAAGGTGAAGGGCCCATCGCCACACGAGTAGTTGTTACGGGAGAAATAATTGAAGCGTCAGGTTTGGTCTGGGAGGATGAACCGGTTAAAAAATATGATGATGGATTTTTAACCACGACCCGAACGCATCAAGGGGGTGCCATTTTTAAAGCACCGATTTTGGTAAAATCGGATTTGTCCCCTGGAAAATATAATTTATCAGTCAATGTTCTTTTTCAGGTATGTAATGCATCCCTGTGTTATCCGCCAAAGGAAGAAGTATTGACCATCACGGTCACCGTAGAGGGTGGGACAGCCAGAGATGATCGCACTGACATGGTTTTGGTCGCCGATGTTTTTGATGATTTTGGAAATATCAATCTGGATGCCGCCATTGATGAGGGGTTTTTCTCATTTGTTATATTGGCATTCTCCATGGGGCTTCTTGCCCTGTTAACCCCTTGCGTTTTTCCCATGATTCCGATAACTGTTTCCTTCTTTACCCATCAGGGTGAAACAGGGGAAGGGAAACCCATTACCAATGCAATCATTTATACTTTAGGGATTATTGCTACATTTTCTATC